>Ga0099364_10004765_pt1 | contig 20460 bp, 16 predicted proteins | sample TergutTh196P3_FD_73070 | JGI IMG/M metagenome (GOLD analysis project Ga0099364, IMG submission 73070) | Microcerotermes parvus P3 segment gut microbial communities from Pointe-Noire, Republic of the Congo - Th196 P3 | ecosystem: Host-associated > Arthropoda: Insects > Digestive system > Gut ... | reverse complement strand
GGCCAAATGGAAAAAGCAAATAGTCCCGGTGAACTCTGTATTTTACACGAAACTACCTATCTTAACGTCAAAAGTCCAACTAAAGTTTTACACACCCGTTGCGATGAGCGTTGACGTCGCCGGACATTGACCCAAGAGCCGGGGGCGTCAGCCCCCGGATGGTCGAACCACCAATAAACGCAACAACGCCGAAAAATATGTTGCGAAAAGATTGTCCCGTAGGGACACCATGTTGCAACAAAATACTTTTTGGTGCGCAACCGAGGGCTGACGCCCCTGGCTCTTGCTTCCCTCTTCACCCTGAAAGGAACAGTTTCATGCGTCTTTCGTTTCTTGTCGCAATTTTATTTTTCGTCACAGGACTATCGGCTCAGGACGATTTTCCGAACAAAAAGTTCATCGAACTCGGTTGGGACATGCCGAACACGGCGTATCTCAAGGAGCATCACGAAGAAATGCAGCGGACGACGCCGTTCGACGGTGTCATCCTGTCCTTGGAAGGCACCGCTCCCGGCGGCAAAAAGTATTCGTCCAAAGGAATCATGGACGCCCGAGCCTGGGACCCGGCATGGTTCGCACAGACCGTCGACGACCTAAAAGCCTGTCGATGGACGACGTTCACGGACAATTTCCTCTGCTTCAATTTTTCGCCGGGGACCATCGCCTGGGATGATGACGAAGGCTGGACGAATTTATGTAACAAAACGGCCCTTTGTGCGCAAATCGCCAAAGAAACAGGTCTGAAAGGCTTCTCCGCCGATTTTGAACCCTACGGCAAACGGATGTTTCAGTATTCCACCGATTCGGGCCGCTCGTTCGAGGAAACACTACAACTCGCCCGCAAACGCGGAAAACAATGGATGGAAGCCATCGCCTCCGAATATCCCGATATGGTCTTGTTCACCCTGTTCATCGCCAAACTCAATCTCAGTGACGTTGGCTTGTTGCTGAAGCAAGATTATCGTCCGAATACATTGGAAACGGCCCGCTATGGATTACTACCGACGTTTTTCGACGGAATGCTCGACGTCGTTCCGCCGAAGATGCGGATCGTCGACGGCTGCGAACTCGGATATTATCTGAACGGATTCGACAGATTTTGTCAAATGGCCTTGGCGATTCGATCCCGCGGCGGTCCTGCCATTCGATGGGTTGCACCGGAAAATCGGGACAAATACATCGCGCAGGTTCAGGTCGGATTCGGAATCTATCTCGATATGTACACAAATCCGAAAGGACACAAATATTACCGTGGTCCCAAGGAAGGCGGCACTCGGTTGGATCGGCTTGAGGAAAATTTGGCAGGTGCCTTGGCCGCAACGGACCAGTACGTTTGGCTTTACGGCGAACAGCGACGTTGGTGGAAACCGATTGATCCTGAAAAGAAATGGGAACATTGGGACGAAGCGCTGCCGGGAACGAGCCAAAGAATCCGATTCGTCAAAAATCCTCGAAAAGCCGCAACGCAAGAAATCGAAACGTTACGAAAAGACAACTAAGTGACCGCCGCCGAATATCCGGGAACTGTGCTACGTTCCCGGCTCTTTTTTGTTTGCGCAACTGACATCAGGGCAGGGGGGGGCTTATCTTGAACAATAGGGGCGACAAGGTACAATGGACCTGCTCTGTAACCTTGCGTCAGAGAGCAATTCAAAAAAGGGAGAGAAACCATGTCCTCACCGTCAGCTCCATTGACCTACGAAAACCTCCTCGAACTGTTCCGGGAAACACGGGAACAGTTCCAGGAAATTGCCCGACGACAGGAGGAAACCAGCCTACAGATTAAGAAACCGACCGGAAGTTTCAAGAAATGAATCGGGAACGGTCGTCGCGGACAACGTGGTGGATTTTGCCCATGAAAGTGGATTCCATGTCATAATTCAATCCGCACGAGCCGTCGAGATTCTTCCGCAACCGGAGGGATTCGTCGCAAAAAAATGGTAAAAAAGGAAAAACCTCTTGACTTTCTTTTCTTAATGGAATACGTTTGACCGCGAGGCGTAAGCTTTCAGGTCTGTACTTTGCTATCGTACTTTAAGGAATCGCCATGAACCGTTATGTAAGATACGTTGGTTTTTTCGTCCTCATCGTCCTGTTTTTCGTTTTCACTCCGACTGTTTTTTCGCAGAAAAAAGGCGAGCCGGTCGTTACGGAAGAAGGATTCTTTTACGAATCAGCCAATGTTCTTCTTCCTCGCTTGGCAGATAAGGGACTGACCGGTGAGGAAATCCGAAAAACGGCCAAGCTACAGGACTTCCAGTTTCCGCGTCCGAAACCGATTGCAGAGTTCGCCGCTGCCGATGCAACGGCCAAGCCGTCCCTGCCTTTTGAGCCGATTGCCGTCGAACTCCTCGAAGAAACCGGTGTTGCGAGGGAAGCAGCGGTTCGTTTCGGATTGCCGTTTCCGGAGAAATCGCTCTATGCGACGAACGGCCTTGAAGTTCGAGACCCTTCCGGAAAAAAGGTTTCCGCTCAGTTTGCCGTCTTGGAATTTTGGCCGGATCGCTCCGTCCGTTGGTGCCTGGTCCAATTCGCCGCCCCACTGAAAGCAAGCGAAAAGGCGATCTATACGGTATGTTACGCCAAGGATGCGTCCAAGTCGGAAACTTCGATCATCGTGAAGGAAGACGACGCCAAAATCGTCGTTGATACGGGCAAAATCAACGTCGAAATCGACAAAGTGCGGTTCAACGTTTTTCGGCGGGTTAATCAAGGGAGCCGACTGATCGGCGCCGTTGTCGACGGCGGAGTCGTCGGCCGCGCCGAAGACGGTCGGGAGTTTTCCTTGGCATCAATCAAGCCTCGCCGCATTGCGTTCGAAGAAAAAGGAGCCGAAATGGTTGTCGTCCGAGTCGATGGCTCTTACGGTTATTCCGATGGCAAACCATCGTTTCTCGATTACACCGTTCGACTCCGTTTCGTCCGCGATTCGGCAAGGGTCCAAGTCGACGTGACAACGACCAGCGTGGACTTGGAACGCGAATTCAACGATTTCAAGGACTTGCGGTTGACATTCAGACCGAACGGCAACGTCGCCGGCGTCACCGGAAGCGTCTACAATGCCAAACTCGCGGCTTATGAAAACAAGGCGGGGAGCGTATCGACACCCGTGAAGTCGGTTGTTCCCGCAGCAATCACGCAATGGACGGACAAAGAGTTCAGCGTCGCCGATGCCACGATGCAGCCGGGACGACTGGCAAGCGGATTACTGCTCGAAACTGACAAAGGTAATCTCGCTGTCGCCGTTCGTGATCTTTGGAAACGTTGGCCGAAAGGCTTTGTCGCTGATCGGGATTCGGTTTCCATCGAACTCCTTCCTCCGCTTCCGTCGGCGGAGTTCGGCCTTGATTTGCCGCATTACCTTGCGTTTCCGTTCCGTGAAGGGTTTTACCGTCTCAAATGGGGCATGAGTTTTACGGAATCGCTGTTCTTCGATTTTGCTCCCGATGTCGCCGGAGCCGTCGTTCAAGCCGAGGCAGACTTTCCAATCGTTGCCGTGGTAGACCGTGATTGGTACGCCAAAACCGGTGCCGTTCCCGGTGTTACACTGAAATCGGACAAGCGGTTCGACAGTTGGGACGCCAAACGGATCGCAGGATTCCGCGAACACATGATCTCCAAGGAAAAGCAGCGTGAATATGGATTCTTGAACTACGGCGACTGGTATGGAGAGCGCGGCTGTAATTGGGGCAACAACGAATACGATACGGCCAAGAGCCTTTTTGCGACGTTTGCGAGAACGGGACACCGCGATATGCAGCGTCTTGCCATTGCCACGGCACTGCACCAAGCGGATGTCGATGTTGTTCACGCCTATCCGGATCCGTATTACGTCGGCGGACAGGGAAACCATACGATTGCTCATACAGGCTTTTACGGACAAAAACCCTCGGCAAGTGTCCCCAACGGACGTCGGGGAACGTGGTCGACTCCGTACAATTGGGCCGTTGCCGCCACCAACGGCCATACTTGGGTGGGAGGCGTACTGGACGCTTGGCGTTACGCCGGTTCGGCGAGAAGTCTTGATGCAGCCTTCGCGCAGGGCGAACACATTACGTGGTGTATGTCGCCGAATTTCCAAAAGCTCGGCTCCCATGAACGCTCGGCCGGATGGTCGCTGACGGCGATTTGCATGTTGGCGGAATCGACGAACGATCCGGAATACCTCGAAGCGGCCAAGAGGATCGTTGCGATTCCGTTCAAAGAGCAGAAGTTCGACAAGGGCGGTGCGTGGCCGCATCTTCTTCCGGCCGACCATGCGGGCGGACACAAGGACACGCTCGGCAACGCGGTTTTTCTCATTGGTACCGTTGTGGAAGGACTCCGACAATACCACCGCTTGACCGGCGACCCCGCCGCCCAAAAGTCGTTGGAAGCCGCCTGCGAGTGGCTCAAGATCACCCGCAATCCGGAAAAGGGACAATGGCCGTACACCGTTTCGTGGGACGGCAAAGTCTATAGAGACCACAATGCCTGGGCGGTTTATCTCGCACCGGCCATGCTCTATGCGGCAAGAATTTGTAACCGCATGGACATTGCCGAGTCGGCAATTGCCGGAGTCGAAGCGGCATACAAACAGGATCGAGACAGCGGTTTCGGGAAAGACTTGGCTTCGACCGGTCTGTTCGTCGGCGACATGATCGAAGAACTGAAAAATTGGACGGAGAAGAACGATAAAAAAATCGATTTTTCCAAGCCGTGATTTTTTGAGAGACGCCCCTTGATGTTTTACGTCGACTTCCCGGCTTTTTCGTTGCACTATTGCTGAGTTGGTTCGTCTGCGCCGTCGTTCGACGTGTTGCTCCGACGTTGGGACTCGTCGACAAACCGGGAGAGCGGAAAATTCACACGCTGCCCTCTCTTTCATCGTCAGCGTTCGATCGTTTGGCCTCCGGCGTCGAGGATTTGGACGTTTCCTGTTTCCATATTGTACTCCAATTTCTGTGCAGTGACTCCTCCTTTTTTGCCCGCATGGACGGTTGCCTTTCCGAAGGAGTCCCCCTCGAAGACGATAAGCCCCTTTGCTTGGTTGTACTTGATCGTCTCGGCACCGGCGTACAGATTGTTGATCCCCTCAATCTTTGTTCGTCCGCTCGCCGTCAACTCCACGCTCTGCGTTTCACCACCGGGAGTCGGCATCAGGAAGATCAGGAGTTTTTCGCAGTCCATCGAATAACCACGTTTGATAACGGAATTCTGGTCTTCAATTCCGAGCTTCGTGCCCCATGAATCAGCGGGACAATGCATACAGAGAACCGTTCCGGTAATTTCGACGAAGTTGGTCAGATAGTTTCCTCGGACCTCTTTATGAAACCTGACATAAAGATGCGCAAGATCCGTCTGTAAAGCTTTGGTCGTCGAACTTCCCGGTGGTGCGAATCCTTTGCCGTCGTTCACGAAGGTTCGCTGGATTTCACCGGGACCGATCGCGGCGAAATCGCCGGTCTCCACGTAAATTCGAACACCGTCGACAAAGATCGTGCTGACAGATTTACGCCGCTGATCGTCGATTTCCTCCGTTCGTATAAACACGTTCTTGACACATTCGATGGATTCGGCCTTCGCCGGAAGCTCGGATTGATCGTTGAAGAGGGAAACCAGCCGATTCAGGTGGAGCCTCATCAGATCGGCGACGATTGACGTGTTTTGGAAAAAAGCCCGGGTTCTGATTCCACTTGAGTCCGGTTTGCCTTGAAACAAGAGCGTTTTGCCGTCAAAGGACATCTTTTCATTCCATTCGACGACCAGTCGTCCGTCGCCGCCCGGCTTCGCCATTCCAAGGGGTGAGAGCGGCATCAAGCCCGGTTGCGCGTTGCCTTGATTGATGACGACGCTCGGTGGTCCGCCCCCTTGAGCGGGGACATTGGCCAAAAGTCGCCCGGCGCCATCCGACCAAATCAGGTTTTCGGCACGAAGGATGTTGATTTCCATGGCGTTAAGTTTTGCGCCTTTGCCTCGAAACTCTGCGTCTCGCGGTGGTTTGCCCTTGATCTGGATTTGCGTGTCCGGTGTCGTCGGATTCCAGATTTTGATCTCTTCGCCGAGGATTTCGACGGCTTCGCTACCGTTGGAGCCGATTAGTTTTTCCGCAACTCGCACATTGCCGTAGATATGGATGTTACTCGGTTCGGAGCGTCCTTTGATCGTCCGAACAAGCATCTCCATTCGATCTCCAGTAATGGCGTAAAAAGAACGTGATGTCCCCGGCAAGAGGCCGGACAAACCATGAGGCTCCAATTTCGTAACAGGAGCGTTTGCCGTCGTCGCCGGCGTCGTTGTCATGGGCGGCAACGGTCCCTGACTTGCGACAGGCGGCAGGAAAGTTGCCGGCCGCGGTTGCGGGGGAGTTTCGAAATTTTGCAGTTCCAAATGTTGAACCTGCCGAACCGCTTGGTTTGAGGCATGTTGGATACGTGATTCCGTTGCAATGAGCCGATGTTCCGGTGAAACAACTTGGCTGCTTGTTCTTGCAAGAGGGGGAAGCGAATGTTTCTCTGCCGTTAAATCTTGGACGTCGACGGTCGGCGGCGCATCATCGAGAGACCGTAGCAAGCGACGTGACCGTTGGACGGAACCATTCGGAGCAACCGTTTCGAAGCAGATGTCCATCTGATTCACGTCGCAGGTTCCGCTTTCGTTTTCGAAATGGACCTTGCCGAGTGCTTTAGCGCTGTCCGGTGTGAGCGTTCCGATTCCACCGGGAAACAACGTGTCGGTCGTTCGGTTAGGCGGCGATTCCTGCGGGGCCTGGCACCAAAGATAAAATTTTTCGGCGGTCATTTTCCCGAGTCCCTGCATCTCGAACATGATGCCGCCGTCCATGAAGACGACCATCTGCTTGGGATCGAACTTGTCAGGGCCGGTTTGGAGGGATTTCCATGTTGCGGAAACTTTTTTAAGTTGATTGCCTTCGCCGAGTGCTCCTTGGAGGCTTCCCGGCGACGCGGAGGTCAGGTGTCCGATGCCGCCGTTCGGATCCATCGTGTAAAAAAATCCCTTCGTGCTTCGGAAAACATACCGGTTGTCCTGGAGGAACAGGAGAACCTCCTTTGAGGCTCCGGCGGCCGTTTCCGTTTCGAGAAGCAATTGGTTTTTCTGTAGATCGTACTGAATCCGATCACCGACCATGATAATTCCCCCGCTCTGTTTCGAGGTCAGTCGCGCCGGATCCGGCGGTTGGTTGCCGAATCCCATTTTGCCTCGAATAGTGAACAGGATTGGTTCCATGGAGCCAAGACCAGCGGGATTTTCAGCCTTCGGCGGCGGCGTTTTCGCCTTGGGGTCTTGCTTGGCGGTTTGCTTCTTCGGTGTGAAAACGACTTGGAGTTCTTCGCCGGTGATTTGGTCGGTGCTTCCATCGGGATTGGTTCGCACGGCTTTGACGTTGCCGAAGAAGTTGGCCGCCCAATTGCCGCTTGTCCGATCAGGAATAAAAACGAACTCCCGTTTGCAGTTGACGTCCAGTTTGGTCGCGGCTCCCAGCGGGATCGTTGCCGTCTTGGGAGAATCGGCAACGCCAATCGGAGGCAAAGGCGGTTGTTTGGGTAACGGCGGAACCTTGGCCTCTGTTTTCGGCGCAACGGTGGCGGGTTTCGGAGGCGCGGTGGCAACGTGGCCCCCTCCTTCGGAAAGGATCATGTTCAACCGACGGAGCGTATCAAATTGGAGTCGGCTGAGCTCTTTCGGTGCTGTTTTGTTTTTCGGATCGAGTCGGTCAAGCTCAATGTGGAGTACGGAACCCTCGCCGGAATTTGTGCCCCATCGGAAGGAAACGTCCTTGAGCGTACTGATCGTCGTCTTCGCCGGACTCTCGATGAAGACGATGTTTTCCGTCTCAAGATAAACGTCGTCTTGCGGACCAGGCTCTTTCATGTCGCTGTGGATCGAGACCTTTCCGATGAGTTTGCCGCCTTTGATGTTTGGAGGGGGCAATCGACTGAAATTCACCTCATCGTCGAACTCGATTTCGGCGTACTGCTGCGTGCGCATGACGAACGCCTGGCGGATGCGCTCCTCCTCACTCAACGCCGGGTCTCCGTCGAGAAACAGGATCGTGCATGGCTTCAACTTGATAAAGTTACCGTCGACCTCATCTTCGAGGAACAGAATGACCGTTTGATCAATTTGGAGTTTCTGGATGCTCGCCCCCGAATCACGTTCCCAACCTTCCGGAAAAAGCGCGAGGTAAGGGGCGAGCTCCTCCAGACGCTCGCTAGTTCCACGGTCCTCAAACACCCTGCTTTTCTGTTCCGGTAACATAACTGGCACCACGAACTGCTCGTAAAGGACGTATGTCCCCACGATAAGCACGAAGCTGCCAAGTGTCAGAGGGAAACGGTACATGGGGAAAGTGGAGAGCGGAGTGAGTTGTTTGTTTTCAGGCTCTACACTCCTTACGGGTTCCATTTATTTTGTAATCGCAGCACGTGTTCGATGAGGTCCCGGACGGCACCGTATCCGCCGCGGCGTTTGGTGATATAGTCGGCGGCGAGGCGCAGTTCGTCAGGGGCGCCTGGTACTGTTACGCCGAGACCGGCCGCTCGGATCGCCGGCAAATCGGGAAAATCGTCGCCGATGAAAGCGATTTCTTCCAGTGAAAGGCCGTGTTCCGCCGCGATTTCCTCGACCGCAGGGAGTTTTTCCAGGGTCCCGAGCCGTACAATATCAATACCGAGATCCTTGGCACGATGTAGCACACATTCACTGCGCCGCCCCGTGATGAAACCGAGCTGGTATCCCACCTGCTTCCAAACGCGGATGCCGAAGCCGTCCAGTGTACTGAAACGTTTTGACTCGTTACCAAGGTGATCGATTTCAATGGTCCCATCCGTCAGGACGCCGTCGACGTCTGACAGGATCATTTGAATTCGTTGGCATTTTTTTTCCAAGGACATCTCATTTGCTACGTCGGGGCTTCCGACGCGATAGGGTTAGGCAGCGCGTCGGAAGCTGGCGTGGCTAAATTCGGTATACTCCGGAAACACGGCGACAATGTCCGTAATGTCAATCATTCCGTGAGGAAAACCGTCGCCGTCGATGACGGGCAACTCACTGATCCGGCGTTGCCCCATCAGGGACACGGCGTCGAGCATTTTGGAGCCGTACTGCACCGTGGTCGGTTTTGCAGTCATCACGTCACGGATCGGGGCGTCGAACAGATGGTCGCGGTGCCGTTCGAACAGCTTGGCCAAGTCGCTATCGGTAAAAATTCCAGAAAGACGCCCGGCGGCGTCGAGTAGCAGGATGGCTCCAGAGCGGCGCCCGACGATTCCATGGCGGACAAAGACTTCGCGGACGGTCTCGGTATCCGGAGCGGTTCGGCATTGGTTGAGCGGACGGCAGTAATCGTCGACAAGACTGAGTTTTCGTCCCAGCGTTCCACCGGGATGAAATCGGGCAAAGTCTTCGGCACGGAATCCACGCTGGTCACTGACGACAAGAGCCAAAGCATCGCCAAGAGCCAACATGACGGATGTGCTGGTGCTTGGTGCCAATCCGAGCGAATCGGCTTCATCGAAATGTCCAAGCGGCAGGACGATTTCGGCGTAACGACCGAGTGTGCTTGTTTCCGAGGCGGTCATCGCAATGATCGGAACGCCCATCCGGCGGACCGACGGGAGAATTCGCGTGATTTCTTCCGTTTCACCGCTTTGAGAAAGGATCAGGACAATATCTTTTTCGCGGATGCGTCCGAGATCGCCGTGAATCGCTTCGGCGGGATGCAGGAAATGGGCCGGTGTGCCCGTTGACGCAAAGGTCGCAACAAGTTTTTGACCGACGAGTCCGGCTTTTCCGATACCGCAGACGATCAAACTGCCCTTGCAACGAAGAATCCGCTTAACGGCCTGTTCAAAGCGGTCGTCGAGCCGGTCGGCAAGGTCTTGGATTGCCCGGGCTTCGTGATTCAGTGTTTTTCGTGCAAGGGCCAGCGGAGCGATCATCATGTGAGTTAAAAAGGAAACAGGGACCCGGGATTCTAGCGATTTCTGAAATCGGCGGCAAGAGCAATTTGGGAGGATGGAAAGGGCGCATAATCGCAATTGAATTCACCGGGGCACAATGCTACAATACCGTCTTGGTTTTTAACTCGGTCATTTCGCCATGAAGTACGCGATCATTATTCCGGATGGTTGCGCCGACCTGCCGATTGAGTCTCTCGGTGGACAAACGCCCATGCAAGCGGCTCGGACACCGAACCTCGATGCTTTGGCCCGATCCGGAATCGTCGGACGATCCAACAATGTTCCGACCGGTTATCCTCCCGGTTCCGATGTCGCCACGCTCGGTCTGCTGGGCTACGATCCCTGTCGTTATTACACCGGAAGAGCACCGCTCGAAGCCGTCGCCCAAGGAATTCCCTTGGAAAACGACGACTGGGCGATCCGTTGCAATTTGGTGACGGTCACAGGCGGCACCATGCGAAATTTCACCGCCGGACATATTTCGACTACAGAAGCGGAAGAACTTGTTCAGGGCCTGAACAAGACGGTTGCCACTGCAAGCCCGATGCCACTTCGCTTTTACTCCGGCGTAAGCTATCGGAATTTGGCCGTCGTTCAAGGCAAAGACTTGTTTTCGCCGTCGACGGCAACATTTCCGCCGCACGATTTTACCGACAAGCCGATTGACGAAGCGTTGCCGAAGGGCGATGGTTCCGCTTGGTTGCGGCGGCTTATGGAAGAAAGCGAGGCGGTTTTCGCCGATCATCCGGTCAATCGGCAACGACTTGCCGTCGGTAAACTTCCGGCAACGCATATTTGGCTCTGGGGTCTCGGCAAGACGCCGCGACTTCCGCCGTTCAGCGAACGATACCAGTCGGCGATCGGTGGCCGAAAACTGCGGGGAGCGATGATTACCGCCGTGGACCTGCTCCGTGGAATTGCCACGTCAATCGGCTGGGAACAGATCAACGTTCCCGGCATCACCGGATACATCGACACGGATTATGCCGCCAAGGGACGATACGCCGCCGCCGCGTTGCGAGATTACGACGTTGTTTGCGTTCACGTCGAGGCCCCTGACGAAGCCGGGCACGAAGGCAGCGCTGAGAAAAAAGTCCGAGCAATGGAAGACATCGACGAAAAAGTCATTCCACCGATTGTCGAAGCCCTGCGGTCACACGACGATTGGCGACTCCTCGTTTCGCCGGATCATCCAACGCCGATTGTTCACAAAACGCACACGTCGGATTTCGTTCCGTGGTTGATCGCCGGTAGCGACATCACCCCGGACGGGGCCGTTGCCTTCGACGAAATGACTGCCGAACACTCCGCCGCACGGTTCGACTGCGGCTACGAAATGCTTGAATCGTTCATCCGAGACGAACCTTAACGCCCTTCGATGCAAGAAACTCTTTCATCTGGCGGATCGAAAACGTTCCAAAGTGGGCGATGGATGCAACCAGTACGGCGGCGGCTCGCCCCTGATCGACGGCCTCAAAGAGATGTTCCAGTGTTCCTGCTCCGCCGGACGCAATGACCGGAAGGCTCACGACATCCGCAATCGCACGAGTCATCGGAATATCGTAACCGGTTTGTTTGCCATCCGTGTCCATACTGGTTGGAAGGATTGCCCCGGCACCGAGCCGTTCGACTCGCTTCGCCCATTCCACGGCGTCAAGTTCGGCTCCAACGGTTCCCCCGCGAACGACGACTTCGAAACCGCTCGGCAACGACGGCGACTTTCGTGTGTCGATGGCAACGGTAATCCTTTCGCTGCCGAATGTCTGGGCCGCTCGGCGAATAAGTTCCGGATCCCGAACGGCGGCGCTGTTCAGCGAGACTTTCGAGACTCCGAGATCGAACAGCGTTTTTATGTCGTCCAGCGATCGGATACCGCCGCCGACCGTCAACGGAATGTCGATGGCGGCAACCGTTCGTTTTACCGCGTCAAGGAGCGTTTGCCGCCCTTCGACCGTTGCCGTGATGTCGAGGAACACCAACTCGTCGGCTCCCGCCTTGCAGTATGCAGCAGCGTTTTCCGCCGGGTCGCCGACTTCCTTCAGGTTCACGAAGTTAACGCCTTTGACCAAACGACCGTCCTTGACGTCGAGACAGGGGATGACTTTGCAATCGGTCATTGTTCTTCTTGGGACGCCGGGGGAGCAGGCTCCGGTTCGGTGGACGCTTTGCCAATATACTTTTTAACGAGTTCAAGAAGGCCTTCGTCGGTCCGGGCACCGGGAGAAGAGACAACGAGTTCTCCGTCGACGAAAACGAACAGGGTCGGATAGCCTTCAATCTTGACGGACCGGGCGAACTCTCGATTGGCTTCGGCGTCGATTCGGGCGACCATCACTTGACCTTGCAAGGCTTCTGCGACTTTTTCGAGATGCGGTTCCATCATTCGGCACGGTCCGCACCACACGGCGTAGGCGTCGAGCAGGACGACACCTTTTCGGGTCTTCTCCAGGAAATCCGAATCGGAAAGTTCGACGACGAAACTCGGCTTCGACGGTTCCGACGGCGTGATAGGCATTTCCTGACAGCCGCAGAGCATCATCAACAACGTTCCGGCGAAAAGCGATAATATTTTGCGTCTCATGAGACGGCCTTCTGCAAAGCGTTTTGAAGGGTTTCTGCCTGTTGGAGTCCGACGAAGCGCTCGACGACCTGTCCGTCCTTGAAGACGATCAGCGTCGGAACACTCTCAACGGCAAATCGGTGTGCCAAGCTGCCGACGGCGTCGATGTCAACCTTGGCAACCTGTGCTTTTCCGGCAGCGGCGACCACGTCGAGGATCGGCCCCTGCCGTTTACAAGGGCCGCACCAAGAGGCGAAAAAGTCGACAAGAACGACGCCCGACTTCGTCAGGCTGTCGAACTCGCTTTCCGAGGAGATGATTCGAACAAGGTTGCTCATGGAAATTGCCCTTTGGCGTGATTCATGGTTGGTAATTTCGTGTTGTTTTCGCTTGCGTCACACGTCACACCTCGAAAACAACCGTCTCGCGGTCGGAACGGCGTATTGTACTCGATTCGGTCGGAAAATCAAGATGGGCAAAAAAAGAGGAACTTTTACTTCGCCGTCGGTTCTGGCCCAGCTACACGATGTCGTCTTTCGTCGGTGGGCGGCGGAAGATGCGGATTGCCCGGAACGTCTTGAGCAGCTCGTCGGTCGTCTTCGGACGATCTTCCGGCTTTTTGGCGAGCATTATTTTCAACAACTCCGTGAACTCCGGCGTAATGTTCTTGTTGCGTCCGGAGAGCGTCGGCGGTGGCGTCAAAAGATGTTTGTGCAAAAGATCGTGCATCGTTTCGCCGGCGAAAAGCAACCGATTCGTGAGCAGTTCATAAATCGTGCATCCGAGACTGTATATGTCGGCCCGCGGTTCCGGCGGCAGTCCGCGAATTTGTTCCGGCGACATGTAACTTGCCGTTCCCTGCGGTTTCGACCTCATCGCAAACAGTTTTCCGATTCCCGTAGCGGTTTTCCGTGCCAGTGCGAAATCAATCAACTTGACGCCGTTCTCTTCGTGAAAGAGAAAGTTGTCCGGCTTCACATCACGATGCGTCCAACCCGTGCCATGAAAAAACGCCAACGACTCGACCAGTGTCGGCAACACCGTCGGAAGGTGCATACAGTACTGTTCGTAACCGCGGTTGATCCACATTTTGAGATTCGGGGCCGAAAACCATTCCATGGCAAGATACGGCGTTCCCTGATGCCAGCCGAACTCACGGATCTCGATCAGCTTCGGATGCGAGAGCTTCGCCGCGACATCGTACTCCCATTTCAGAATCTGGATTTGGTCTTTCTGCTTGGCAAACCGGTTCAGCAAGGTCTTGATACCGACGAATTCTCGTTTGTCGTCGTCGTAAGCCTGCCAAAGACGGCTCGATTGGCCGGTATTCACAACGTTCAAGAGCCGATACGGGCCCATGTAGCCGATGGAAGTGTTGCTCATAAATCCTGTCAGGGACCTGTAAAGTCGGGAAAACGTCAGTATAGTCCCTGCCGACCGGTTTGGCAAGGAAAGGTTTTACCGCTTTTTCGGGCACACTCGGGCACTGAAGCATAAAAGTTGGCGGTTTATCGGATAATCGGCCGGAAAAGCCAAGTTGTCCGACAGCCAAAACGCCAGACGCGTTGTGTCGTGTGGCCCCACTATTTTCCGATGCAGAATCGGCTGAATATCCGGTTGAGCAGGTCATCGGAGTGAACATCGCCGACGACTTCGCCGAGGGCGTCGAGGGCGCCGCGAATTTCCGAAGCGACAAGAACTTCGTCGAACAGGCCGTCCAACAGTTTTCGGGCGGAGTCCAGCGCCTGATTTGCCCGATCCAGCAATTCACAACAGCGAACGGCGGTCGATGCAACCACTTCGCAAGGTAAGAAGGAGGTCCGAAGTCTCGCCGCAATCCTGGTGCGAACCTCTTCCGTAGTCGTCGTTCCCTTGGTGGGGACGAGGAGGATTCTCTCCGTTGCCACCTGGCGGAAAGCATTGAGGTTCGGTTCCGCTCCCGTTTCGATGCAGTACAAAACCAGATCGGCGGCGGCCGCAGCCGTCGACGACAATTCCTGTACGGAAGCGTCGACGGAGCGCATGCCGAGTCCTGCCGTGTCGACGAGAACGCAAGGGATTCCGTCGATGCACCAGTCCGCTTCGAGATAGTCGCGTGTCGTTCCTGCCATCGGTGAAACGATACCGCGTTCCGAACCGAGCAGCTCGTTGAACAGTGTCGTTTTTCCGGCGTTCGGCGGTCCGATCAGCACGATGCGCGGCTTGGCGTCGTTCAGGCGGCGCCCCGTCATTTTACGGCGAATCGACTCCATGCGTTCCGATGTCGATTCGAGTAAACGTCGGATTTCCGCTACGGAGACGAACTCGATATCCTCCTCGGCAAAATCGAATCCCGCCTCCAATCGGGCAAGCATATCGAAGAGTGCCTCTCGGAGTTCCTTGAGCGGCATTGCAATCCCACCCGCAAGCTGGTCCAAAGCCGTACCAAGCGCGGCGTCGCTTGTTGCCTCGATAATCCCAAGAACGGCCTCCGATTGCGTCAAGTCGATCCGCCCGGCGAGGAACGCCCGCATCGTGAATTCGCCGGGGGTGGCGAGACGGACATTTCCGCTTCGGCAAATTGCGGCGATCATCGCCTCCAATATCGGTGGAGAACCGACGGTATGGATTTCAATCGCCTCCTCTCCAGTGTAGCCATGCCCCTTCGGCCAGAAAAAAAGAGTCACCGGAACAGGTCGGTGCCGGTCCCACGGAAAGAACGAGCCGCACACGATGGAGCTTTCCGAGCCGCCGCGAAAAGTCGGAGCGAAAAGTTCCCGCAACACCTGAATGGATTCTGGACCGCTCAAGCGGAGAATTCCCCGAGCGCCGCCGCCCGAAGCGGAAGCAGTGGCGATGATCGTTTCGTCAAATTGCACAATGATTGGAGTTTCCGTTGGCATCGTTTGTCTCTCAGTCTCATCGAACGAACGGTCCACCGGACAGCGGGCCTCGATAATTTTAGGCTTGTTGGGGGACAAGGGCAAGTCAAATGGACACCGCATTTTTTCTTGAGGCAAATCTTCCCCGGGCCTTGGAAAAGGCACAAAAAAGTATAAAATCGGTGATTCACCCTGTAGTCGAGGATTAGTACGATGTCGGACGATCAGAAAAGCAAAGAAGAAGTCATCGAGCTCACCGGAACCGTGATTGAAGAGGTTCGCGGTGCGTTTCGGGTCAAACTCGACGACATGGACCATATCATCCTCTGCCGCTTGGCGGGTAAGATGCGAAAATTCCGAATCCGTGTCGTGCCCGGCGACCGTGTTACGGTCGAAGTCAGTCCGTATGACATGAGCCGTGGGCGGATTACATTCCGGGAACGGTAATCTCCCACCGGTCCGGAATTGTGTTGAATCACGGATCGCATCCATCGAGCCTAAAGCCGATTTCAAACCAAGGCCCAAGCCCCGTCGCGAATTCCTCAAACAAATCGTTGCAGGAACTTCCGGCGCTCCTTGAAACATCCGCGAGCAACCGCTCGTTGACGATCGAGTGAGGACGTTGATTAGAGCGTATTAAGAATTGCTTTGGATTTTCAGGTGCTCCGTCATTTCGCTACGCTCCATTCCGGCTTTTGTTTTGACCGCACATTTTGCAACGGCCTGAAATTGTCCTTTTTACAGGGCGTTTTTGTCGGCGAAAGGTGCGTCCTTCGTAGCATCAAGACGCCCGAAGGGCGCAACTCCCGGCTTGTCCATGAGAGGTTCATGTTCTGCGGATCCAGCCTTGCTGTGGTCCGAGTGGCGTTGGGGGGGCCGGTGGCGGGGGTGGAGATGGCGATGGCGATGGCGGAGTTGGCGACGTCTGCGGCTGAGGTTTCGGTGGTGGTTGCACCCGTTGGAATTCTTCGTGTTTAAGACCCGGCGATGTCGGAAGATAGGCAATGACCCGCTGAACGACCGGCGCGGCAATGTCAAGCCGCAGGGCGGTTGCTTCGACGGATTCGCGGGATGCCTCTCGTCGTCGTTTTCTCGCCTCGGACATTGCGACGAGTCGGATCGTCGCTTCGATGGCGACAGGCAAACCGTTCCGCTCCAGACTTTCCCAAGCGTCGCTCCACTGGTTACCGTCGAAATAGCGGAACCGGCAGTCGACGACTTCCGGGGCACTCATTGTTTCGCCGAGCGGTACTGCGGCGTTGCTCGGCGTTTCGAAGTCGATTTCGCGACGGAACAATCCGTCCGACCGCATTTCGTAAAACACCGTCTTGAGTTCCGGAACCCTAGGCTCCGACAAAGAAACGTCGCCCATTGCGGCGTCCCGGCGTACCGGTGTCGGCATGACAAACGGATCAATGGCAATAACGTCGATCCGCAACAACCGGGGCGTACCGCTCAATCCAAAGCGGCGAATATCGTCGTCGCCGACGAACGATTCCATTCGCGGATGGATCGGATCCTGAATCGCCGCACGCAGGTCATCTTCGAGAAGTTGCGATAACGAACGAACAAGCTGCGATTTCTCCGCCAGCCGGGTGCCCTGATTCTGCGCCCGAATGAAGATCGCCACGACGTTCCACAGGATGGAAAGCAGAACGACAAACAGGCCGAGTGAAACCAACAGCTCCAATAGCGTAAAACCACGAGCAGATCGCGATTCGTGACGTTCGTTCACCGGCTCACCTCTTAGCATGTCGCATCCCATTGCAACAGGGTTGTGAATCTACAGCACAATCGGCCCCCCCATATCGCCATTTGACGACCACACGGACGGCACACCAAACAACGCCAATGGACGAGCATTCTAGCACGAGGGGCACAAAGTACAATATTGGCAACCACCGACTGCCGAGCAGCAATATTGACATTGGGATTTTGGCGATCCGCACTCGAAACATGTGGTATACTACGTACCGTCCGTTAAACGGCTCTTGTAAAATGGCTGTTTATTGGCAGTTTAAGGTATTTCGTGCCTCTATGGCCAACTTGTTGTATTTCGCATCAATTCCTTTCGTTTCGATGGCTGTGTCGTCTCCGGCGCGATCGTGAAAAATAAAGAGCCTCCCGAAAACTTTCAACTGGGCGTCAAGTCGTTCTGTGCCTGAAAAACCAGCGTTATGTCGTATCGGCCAAGTCAGGAAACGGCATTTTCGAAATATAACAGACAAAACCCATTGATCCGGCGCGATTTTTGCTGATGGAAGCGCATCGGTTCTACTATCGCGACCACAAATTGTAACTCTTCGCAAAAACGTGATATTCTCTCGCATCGAAAAACTTGCCGTACTTTGCACCTTTCTTGTTGGTATTTCCTCTGTGAAGGCCGAGGGCGTAACCCTCGATGGAAGTTACAATTCGCCTGTAATATCCCCCTATGAATACCATCTCACGTACAGTTTCCCGGCTTGGGGTATGAGATGATGGAACCTATTGTCGCAAACGTAGGATCGCAGAATGGTCCGGCCCACCGCCGAAAGCGGACGAAAAACACGTCCGCTTGCAAACTTTTGAACGTGACCCGAGGGTGAAAGGGAACGACGATATGCGACGACTTTGCCTCCTTCGCTCCTTCGCTCTGCCGCTCTTTTGCACCCTCTCCCTGTCCTTCCTCGTTCCGACCGTGGTCGGAGAGGTTTCACTCCAGGAAGCCGAGCGTTATGGCGAAAGCGTTCGCGCTCGTTGGCCGAAGGAGCAACCGATTGACGAAGTTCGACTCCTTCGCCAAGGTGTTCGGCGATTCGAGGGAAAGCACTCGACGTTCTATACCGATCTTGCCTCGCTGGAATCGGTTGACGAACTGCTAATAGTCTTCGATTTGATGGTTCCGCAACTTTGCGAATACTTTGAACTCAATCCGAAGAAATACGAATCCTGGAAAGCCGAAATCTTTCTCGTCGGCAACGCAACGACGTTCGAAAAGAGCGGCGCACTGGATCAGGTCCCCAAACTTCGCAACGGTTACGCTTTGCGCAACAGAATTTGGCTGCGTGACCAGCCAAGTGAATATTATCGGCGGCATCTTTTGATTCACGAAGGCGTTCACGCTTTTATGGGCTATGCTTTCGGCAGATGGGGACCACCGTGGTATCGGGAGGGCACCGCCGAACTACTCGGCACCCACCGCTGGGTGGAGGGGCAATTGACGCTCGGACATCTGCCGCAAAACGCCGACGAAGTGCCGAACTGGCGGCGTATTGTCATCGTTCGAGACGACTTCGCCAAAAAAGAAGGAAAGCGGATCGAAGATGTCTTTCGTTTGGCTCCGGAAGATTACGACGAAAACGCCGCTTATGCCTGGAGTTGGGGGTTTGCGGCGTTTTGCGAGCATCATCCGCATTACCGTACGGCTTTTCGGCATACAGCCCGGTATCTGAGTCGTCCGGCGAGCGAACTTTCCGAACATTTTCTCCGACTGATCGGCGAAGCAGCTGCCGAGCGGCTCAACGACGATTGGGTCGATTTCGTTGCGAATATCGATTTCGGTTATGATTTCCACCGAACACGGATCGATGACTTTTCGTCCGGAAAAGCGCTATCCGATGACGGCGCCGTCGTATCGGTCCGTGCCGATCGGGGTTGGCAGAACAGCGGTTTACGTCTTGAAAAGGGCCAAACCCATGAATTGACGGCGGAGGGGCGCTTTCAACTCGGACGGACACCGAAAATCTGGTGGTCGGAGCCGAACGGAATTACCGTTCGGTATCATCGGGGAATTCCGATCGGTACTCTTTTGGCGGCGTTGCTTCCTGATTCCGATGCCGATTTCGCAACGCCGAAAGTCGTCGGAACCGGCGTGACGTGGAGCGTCGAACAATCCGGTACGCTCTTTTTCCGGATCAACGACTTCGCTTCGGAACTCGACGACAACGACGGAAACGCAACCGTCAACATCAAACCGTTTTTAAGATCGCCGTGAGCATGAGCGGACGGTACAATGCCTTACTCGCCAAGGATTCCAATGTTTCATCGGTTCGCCCCGCATAAAGAACAGGTCGTTTTTCATGCCGTAACCGAGAGAAATCCGCTGCGCTGTGTCCCCATGATGATGGATGACGAACTGGCCGAAGCGAAGTTCTTCTTTCGGCACCGTCTTGAGGAAACCGAGATCGCCTGCTTGGTCGTTCTCCGTAGCGGCGCCCTTGTACCGATCGGCAGGTCTTGCTGAATGTCCTACAGTCGAACGAATTCACTGTTCGACGTCCATGCCCGGATTGCTCGGTAGTCGTCGAAGAAAAGTTGTTCGAAATAGAGAGTCCGCTTGCATGTACATGGCCGACTCGGTTATACTTCAACCCTTGGTTATACCCTCGACCGCAACCGGCATCCGCCTCCGCGGGATCGAAGGCCCGGAGACGGTTGTGAGGTAGACCAGCTTCGGCTGCGGAGACCAGGTCATTCGCCGACGGTGCCGATTTTTCATTTGGCCGATCAAAACCCTGAAATGGTGGAGCAATGATGACGGTAAGACGAAATTTTCTTTGTTGTTTGGTATTAGGAATTGCCACTGTAACATCAGCTACGGAGAATTCCCCGGCGGCTCAAGAAGTCGGCAAATTGAAAATAGGGGTGGCTCGGGAAATCATCACGCCCGAACTCGGAGGATTATTCCTGGGCTACGGATCAGATAAGGGCAGCACAGCCGTCCACGATGACCTCACGGTAACCGCACTGGCCATTGAGTATGGAAAGTCCAAGGTCGTACTGATGAGTGCCACTGTTTGTCTGATCGACAACGACCTTGTCGCAACACTACAGGCGGTGTGTGGAGAAGCGGCGGGCGTTCCGGCTGTCAATGTGATCGTATCGGCCACTCACACGCATTCGGGGCCGGTCACCGCAGACTTCGATAACAATAGAGACACTAAATACTGCGATCAAATTTTTATCCCCAAATGTGTCGCCGCAGCAAAGTCTTCGGTAAAAGAAATGAAGCTCGGAACGGTGGGGGTGTCGACAAGGGAAAGTAAAGTGGGAATCAACAGAGGGCAAATTTTAGCTAATGACAGGGTGATTTTAG
>Ga0099364_10004764_pt1 | contig 20463 bp, 22 predicted proteins | sample TergutTh196P3_FD_73070 | JGI IMG/M metagenome (GOLD analysis project Ga0099364, IMG submission 73070) | Microcerotermes parvus P3 segment gut microbial communities from Pointe-Noire, Republic of the Congo - Th196 P3 | ecosystem: Host-associated > Arthropoda: Insects > Digestive system > Gut ... | reverse complement strand
CCTTAACAACTGCGCTTATAAAAGTCTCCCCCCATTCCGAAACAGTCCCCCAGTCTGAGAATCCCGATCCGTCAAGGCCTTCTTCGAGCCGTAAACTAAGCGAAGCCGCAATGAGCTTAAAAAACTCGTCCCTTCTTATTTCGTTGCCCGGCAAATACAGATATGATCCGTCAGGCTGCATGTACCCGTCTACCACCCCTCGTTCGACCAGCGAAGATACGAATTCGGCCGCCCAGTGCCCCTGGCCGATATCTGTCAGGCGCGATTGAGGCGATATCGGCTCAAAAGTTCCGGGCCTCTGTACCTGCAACTGGGTATTCCCCTGTTCAGCCGCCCCCCTTGGAACCTCGCCATCTTCCAGCCCTTCACCCGCTTCCGGCTCTGAGCCGCGTGCATCCTCAATTTCCTCCCACTTTGCGTAGAGCGTGAGGTTGCGCGTCACGGCAGCGCTAAAGCTATACGCCGTGCTCAACCCGCTATCAGAATACCAGCCATCAAAGAGAAAACCTTCCCTACGCGGGTCAGCGGGCCTCGGCACTCTATCGCCCTCCGTAACTACGGCATTCGTCACAGCGCTTCCCCCATTGCTATTAAACCTAATGGTGTACGCGGCGTTGACAGGCGCGCCGCCTCCACCTCCCCCACCGCCATTGCCCGGCGGCGTGGTCGGTGTTGGCGCTGGCGTTGATGAACCCACCGTCAACGTAAACGTCCTTGATGCGCGATTGAAAAACTCGCTGCCCTCCGCAGCCACCTCTATGGTTGCCACCCCAGCCGAAATATAGGCAAGGGTATTGCCGTTAATGGTCGCGCCTGTCGTACCTGCGTTAACCACCGAGTACGATATATTGCCGCTCTTATCTTCAGCGGTACTTGACGCATGCCCCGTAAGGTCGATGCTACCCAAGCCCGCGCTTCTGCTGATATTTGCCGCTGATAGTGTTTGGTTGGCTTTTACCGTAATACTCGCGGTAATTGTCATAATGCCGTTATTAAAGTCATAGACTGTAATTGTCTCCTCGTGAAAACCTGCAAGCAAGTCCGCTTTCGGCCTTATTGAGAAAGAAACCCTACCGCCTTTTGGTTCAAGTATATATGACGAAAACTCTCCAATTTCGAAATTCTTTGCAGTTGGCTTCGATAACGCAAGCGATCTCTCACCCTCATTGCTTAGGTTTACGGTAATCGGCTCCGGCCTTGTTCCCGATACTGTCATCACGCCAAAGGACAAGGTTTCGTGAATTTCCTTTCTACTTATTGTCAATTCGAAAGATTCCGACTTTACTCCGTCAATCTCCAGCCATATATCATACTTCCCTGCCACTGTATTCCCACCGCCATAAATTGGCAAGGTAGCAACGTTGTTTTCTATTGTTATTATCATTCCCGTCGGACCATATATTCCGATCGGATTTGGAGCAGCTGACAGTGATATTGGGTATACGCCATCATCAAAATTGGTAGTTAAAACCGGGAATGTAACCGTGGCAACTATGCCTCCATACATAACGCCGATTTGTTCGCTGACAGTGATAGTCTTATCCTTCGCCACTGTCAGTTTAAAGTTCGTTGACGCGCTTTTGTAATTGTTGCTGCCTTCCGCTGTCGCTTCAATTTCTATCGTTCCCGGAGACTTGAAAGAAAGCCAGTGGACGCCCATATCTTCAACAATACTAGCATTTGTTTCCCCTGCATCCACTACCCGATACCTGATATATCCGCTCTGCCCTCCAGCTGTGCTTGTGGCATAACCCCTCAGGTCAACTCTCTCTTCCTCTAGCATTATAGTAGCATCTTTTGCCGATAACTCTTGCTCAGCCTTCTCTACCGTAAAGCTCACTTCAACACTCGTTGAAAAGTTTAGGCCATCGCCTACAACTCCTGTGATATTAATTGAAGCCTTGTAGGTTCCCACGTCAAGGCCAGTTTTCGGCGTAACTATGAAGATTGCGCTGCCAGAAACCTCTATATTGTCAATTGATGCCGTTGAAAGTAAAAACCTGCTTTCGCTTGGATCCGATGTGGACAGTGAAACAATGAGTCTACCCGTTGGCAATCTGCCAGTATTTTTAACCGTGACAGTATGCGCCTCAACGTAGTCATATCCGTATGCCTCTTCGAACCATATAGGTTCAGTTGTAGATATGTCAATGCCATATGCCGAAGTCTCTTCAAATACTGCAGTTACTTTTACGTCATAGCCTGGCATAGTAAAACTTGTTACTGCGCTGTTAATGTTTTCAAATTCCACCTCTGGGCTTGTCGTCTCCCACTTTAAGAAGAAATAGCCCTCCGGCCGTGCTCCCGCATTAATAATGACCATTTCACCCGATTCGTAGCTACCACTTCCAGAAAAGTCAATACCATCGCTAAAAACTTCTACCTTATATTTGGGTTCGTCTACTGTCAATTTAAATTTCGTTGATGCGCTATTATAATTGTTGCCGCCTTCTGCTGTAACTTCAATTTCTATCGTTCCCGGGGACGTAAAAGAAAGCCAGTGGACGCCCATGCTTTCAACAATGCTAGCATTTGTTTCTCCGGCATCCTTCACATAGTACGTGATTGCCCCGCTATGTTCGCCGGCTGAACTTTTAGCATAATCCACCAAGCTGATACCCTCATCGCAAAACTCCACGCTTTTGTCTTCCGCTGTCAGTATTTGTTCAGCCTTTCCAACCTTAAAGCTCACTTTGATACTCTCAGAAATATCATTCACCGAGTCTGTGTTGCCGCCCGAGCCTGTTCCATCGTCCTGGTCTGTGTTGCCGCTTGAGCCTTCGCCGTTGCCCGCTCCTGTATCAGACCCATCTTTGTCAGGATCGCTGTCTGGATCAGTGTTGCCGCCCGAGCCTTCACCGTTGCCCGATCCAGGCCCATCTTTATCTGGATCGCTGTCTGGGTCCGTTCCTGTTCCTGTTCCGCCACCACCAGAGCTTGAGCTACTTTCTATAAATATTACGTCTTCGTAATCTCCCGCATTAAGGCCAGTCTTCGACCAAACGCTAAAGGTGACGAATTTACCACTCTCAATGTTTTCTATCGTATAATTTGACAGCACAAAGGCATATTGTTCTCCCTCATCCTCTTGTTCTCTCTCTTCCTCTTGCTCTTGCTCTTCCTCTTGCTCTTCCTCTGTATTTTTAGCGGAAAAAGACAGGGTAAGTAGACCTGTTTGTTGTAATCCCGTATTTTTCACTTTTATAATGCGTTCTTCAACTTCGTTATAACCGTATGCCTGCGTATCGAATTCTACACCTTCAGACGGGAATATAGTTATTTCGAATTCTTGGGCTAACTTGAACTTCGCTTCCACCACAACATCGTATTCTGGCATGGTAAAACTTGTGTTAGGGGCATAGGGGTCTCCGAATTCCACCCCTTCACTAACCGAAACCCACCTGACGAACCTATACCCTGCTTCCGGTTCCCCTGCTTCAATGTTCACTATAACGCCATGCACGTAATTGCCACTACCACTTGCCCCCGTACCATTACTTTCAACCGTTACTTCATATTTATCAGACACCTTGTCGTCCTCGTCGTCGCCTTCGCCTTCGTCGTCGTCGCTTTCGTCGTCGTTGCCTTCGTCGTCGTCGCCTTCGTCGTCGTCGCTTTCGTCGTCGTTGCCTTCGTCGTCGTCGCTTTCGTCGTCGTTGCCTTCGCCGTCGTCGCCTTCGCCGTCGTCGCCATCGCCGCCGTCGCCACCTTCACCGTCGCTGCCACCGTTACCAGCGCCTTCACCAGCACCTTCGCCGCCGCTGCCATCGCCTTCGCCGTCGCCTTCCCCGTTGGTAGCCCCATCACCTTCGCCTAAACCATCGTCGTCCAGCAAACTGATAGTCATACCCCCATTTTTGAAACCGTTGGCTTCCCCGGCTATCACAGGGGCTTTCGAATCCCCCGCTACATCCTGCCCTTCTTGCCATTTATCGCCAGCTCCAAATGCTGAGCCTTCTGCCCCAATGGCACCTACAAGGGCTACTGCCTCTTTATTTGCATCCAATGACAACACATGTTGATTTCCGGGAAGCGCCTCGCCGCCTTCTTCCGTTGCAAACATCCAAGGCGTAGACGTATAGACCATCGCCGCCACCAAAACCAACGCCAACAACCTAAATAAGATAGATTTATTCATAATTAGGCCCCTCACTTTCATTTATCTGGACATCCTTAAATAATTTACCAAGACTTACTATCATCATTTGATCGAAATCCCCACATCATTAAAAATATAACGGAAAACACACACTACAAGCCATATTGCCTTGCCTGTGCAACTAGAAATATTACCATGTTAATAATTTTTTGGGTTCATGGAAAACACCACACGCTACAAGTAACATCAACATCAACATCAACATCAACATCAACATCAACCGTCTCGCTGTTACTTGCGTTTCTCAGCATTTGCAGGTACAAACAACCACGCTCACCTCAACGTCAGCGCAACCGCCGCGCCAGAACCTCAGACCGCTATAGCCCGTCCAACACGGCCTTTCACATATTTCCATTTTACCACACATACAGCACGATTACAACATATCGACAAATATGAAAAACGGTCGACACATATCTGTCGACACATATCGACAAATATCGACAAATATGAAAAACCTGTAAAACCCTGAAAAAGTGTCTTGAAAAAGCGTCTATTCAAATACCCCTCGTCATTGCGAGGAGCGTAGCGACGAAGCAATCTAGTTTGTGAAATCTCTGTTTTGCTGTATTTTCCCGTTAATTCGGTGTCTGGATTGCTTCGCTATGCTCGCAATGACGAGGGGTATTTGAATAGTTGCCTAAAAAACACTTTCTTGATAACCGATATGTGCATGTGGTAGAATACCTAGAAAAGACTAGCGCCTTATGCTCAACGAAAGGAATTGCCGCATATGCGTAGATTCAATGTGACAGGGCTCTGCGTGCCAGAAGAAGACTACATGGTGGACATCAGCGGCAAAATAGAGCAGATAAAGAAGCTGGTAGACGACCGTAGCTACTTCACTATCAACCGGGCAAGGCAATATGGGAAGACCACCGTCTTGGCTGGCCTCGAAAGGGCTTTGCAGGACGAATATCTGGTTATATCGATTAGCTTTGAGGGGCTTGACCATGAAAGTTTTGAGTCGCCGAAAAACTTTTGCCAAGTATTTTTAAAGTTGGCGCGAAAAGCACTGATGTTTACGACCGCTCCGACTGAATACAGGGAAAGTTGGCTAGACAATAACGTATCATCATTTCAGGACCTAAGCGAACACATCGCCAAGATGTGCAAGCTCGGAGAACAGGACTGGAATCACAAAGTCGTGCTTATGATCGACGAGATTGACAAAACAAGCAATAACCGCGTGTTTCTCAACTTCCTTGGGATGCTCCGCAACAAATTCCTTGCGCGCAAAAACAGAAAAGACCACACATTCCACAGCGTCATCCTTGCGGGTGTATACGACATAAAGAACATCAAGCTCAAGATAGCTGGTGAGGAAACCCACAGCACGACGACGGTAGAGGGAAAAATGTACAATTCACCTTGGAACATAGCGGCGGATTTCGACATTGATATGTCTTTTTGCCCTGCTGAGATTGCCACCATGCTGGTGGAGTACGAATCAGACAACAACACGGGCATGGATATCCCGGCGATTGCTGATGAAATATTCAGTTTCACAAGCGGGTATCCGTTCTTGGTTTCGAGAATATGCCAGCGTATAGATCAGGCGCACCATAAAAAATGGACTCCCCATGGCGTACGAGACGCAGTTCAAATAATTATGAATGAAGAAAACACGCTGTTTGACGATATGTCAAAGAACTTGGAAAACAACAGGGACTTGTACAAATATCTTTACAACTTGCTGTTCTTGGGTATGGAAAGTGGATTCAATTACGATAACCCTGTTATTAAACTTGGATTCATGTACGGTTACCTGAAAAAAAGCGACAACAACAGAGCTGTTGTCGCTAACAAGATTTTCGACATCCGAATGCATGATTACTTCCTATCAAAAAATACAACTTCAAAGATGCTGTCCACAGGGGTGCTGCAGCATGACGTTGTCAAAGACGGACGGTTTGACATGGCCCTGTGCCTTCGTAAATTCGCAACCCACTTTGCCGAAGTCTGGAGTGATCGCGATGCAGAGTTCATTGAGCGCGAAGGGCGACTTTTGTTCCTGTCGTACCTGAAGCCGCTGATAAACGGGCATGGGTTTTACCATATTGAAAGCCAGTTTCCGGACTTCCGCAGAATGGACTTGGTTGTGGACTTCGGGCGTGAGCAGTTCATTGTAGAACTCAAACTCTGGCGCGGCGAGGTAGCTCACGAGAAAGCGTACGAGCAGCTTCTTGGATATATGGAGAAAAAAGGCACGAAAGAAGGCTACTTGCTGACTTTCGACTTCCGCAAAGATGTGCGCAAGAAGCCCTACTCAAAATGGGTGGAGTTTGAAGACAAGACGATATTCGACGTAGTGGTGTAGTGTAAGAAGGGGGTATCAAAATCAACAATTTGAATGACAGCACGGTCGTTGTACACTCGCCTTATCGAAATGTATTCCAAGGCAATATGATTTAGTACACAACCTCGGCTAAGTATAAGCCGTGGGGCGGCGCGGTTTGCCCGGCGTTTTTTCTGTCAGGCGCTGACAGCAAAGTATCCACGCATTCTGCGGAAATTCTGCCAAGACCTATATCCACCAACGTCCCGGCAATTATTCTAACCATGTTGTACAGAAAGCCATTTCCAGCAATATGTATCAAAACCTCGTCCCCACCACACTCAAGCGCTGCCGCGCCCCTCTTGACTTCAATGCCCCATATATGCCGTACCGTTGAGTTTACGGGGCTTCCAGACGCCATAAAAGCGCGGAAGTCGTGTTCCCCTACCAATTTTGCCGCGGCATACGACATAAGGCCGGCGTTAAGTTCAAGCGGTACGTGCCAAGCGCGATCTCTCAAAACCGCTGACGGCTGTCTCCGGTTTATTATCCTGTATATGTACTTTTTCCCTTTAGCGCTAAACCGGGCGTGAAAAAGAAGGGGTTCTTGCCTTGATGAAGTCACTGATACGCTCTCAGAGAGCAGAGTGTTTAGTGCAAACGCATATTTCTCCGGCGGTATTTTTGATGCCGTGCGGAAGTTGGCGACCTGCCCAAGCGCATGCACCCCAGCGTCCGTCCGGCTTGCGCCTGCTAGCCGCGCCTTTTCGCCCGTCAATTTCTCAATTGCGCCCTCTATGGCGTCCTGCACGGCAACCGCGTTTTTTTGGCTCTGCCAGCCATGAAAAGCCGAGCCGTCGTATTCCAACACCAGGGCAATATTTTTTATATCATGCATTGCGGGCATCCCCCTTAGTGGATCTAGCAAACCTTATTTCCTTATAACCCCTTAGTGGATCCAATAAATTTTATTTCCTTACAGCCCCTTAGCGGATCCAGTAAACTATATTTCCTTACAGCCCCTTAGCGGATTTGGTTTTATCTCCGAAAACAAAGTTAATTAAAGGTTAGCACTTTTACAGCGGCAAATACAGCCAGGAACACCGTGTAGCCAACAAGCAAATAAACATCCGGCGTAGAGAATTTTAGCTGTTTTAAACGGGTCCTGCCATAGTCGCCGCGATAACACCTGGCTTCCATTGCGTTTGCCAGTTCCTCTGCCCTTCTGAAGGCACTGACGAATAGGGGTATCAGGATGGGAACAAAGGACCTGACCCTGTCAAAAAACTTGCCCTCGTTGATGTCTGCGCCCCTCGAAGCCTGCGCCTTCATTATTTTGTCCATCTCCTCAATCAGGGTTGGTATAAACCTCAACGCAATCGTCATCATCATCGATATTTCATGAACAGGCACATTGATGCGCTTGAGTGGCTTCATCAGGTTTTCCATGCCGTCGGTCAAACTTATTGGCGTCGTTGTAAATATCATAATTGACGATCCGCCTACAATAATCAAAAAAATCCTTACACTAAGCGTGATGGCCAAGAACAGACCTTCGTATGTCGCGGAAAATATCCAAACCTCGAATATCGGGCGCCCAGCGATCATGAAAATGTTGATGGCCGAGGCGAAGAGGATTAGGGGCAATATCGGCTTAACCGCCCTAATAGCCGTTCTGGGCGGAACCTTTGACACTCCAATGAATAAAAACGTAAAAATAAGCAACACGGAAAACTCAGCTGCTGTGCCTGCCAAGAACACCACTATCATAAATATTAATGACAGTATGATTTTTGACCTGGGGTCAGCCCTGTGAATTACGGATTTGCCGGGGTAATATTGCCCGAGCGATATATTCTGCGTCACGCCATGTCCCCCCTTCTGCCTCTGTCACCTGCGTCTTTGCGGAAACGGTCGGTTAGCGCCTTTTCCAGAATATCGGCAGCCTGAAAGACATTGACAGCCTTATCGTTAAGGCTTGGCATATGGGACCTAAGTTTCCTGAACAGGTATTGAAATTCGAGGGACCTCAGCCCTGCGCTCTCTAATTCGTCCACCATTGAGAATACTGCTTCAGGCGCCCCGTCAATAGTGACCGCCCCATTGTCCATAACAAGGACGCGGTCGGTATACTTTGCGATATCGCTCATATTATGCGACGCAATAATGACAGTGACTCCGTTTTCCCTGTGAAGCTTTGAAATCAGCGAAAGCACCCCATCCCTTCCTGCTGGGTCCAGCCCTGAGCCAGGCTCGTCCATTACCAGGTACTTGGTCCGCATTACAATGACGCCGGCTATCGCGGCCCTCCTCTTTTGCCCACCCGAAAGTTCAAAAGGCGACTTGCATAACGCGCTTTCGCTCAACCCCACCAAATTCGCGGCATCGTGGACGCGTTCGCTAATTTCCCCCTCCGAAAGCCCCAGCTTTGATATACCATACGCAATGTCTTTAAATACCGTCTCCTCAAACAACTGGTATTCCGGGAATTGAAAAACCAAGCCTACTTTCTTTCTGAGTTCCTTAAGCTCTTTGCCCTTTGTATCCATGCCATCAATCGTAACACTGCCGGACGAAGGCTTCAACAACCCGTTCAAATGCTGGATCAATGTGGATTTCCCAGAACCGGTCCTTCCAATCAGCCCGACAAACTGGCCCTCTTCTATATCAAGGTCAATGTTGCTGAGCGCCTCTTTTTCCATCGGAGTTTTGGGCATATATTTATATGTCAGATTCTTGATAACTATTGGCAACCTTCACGGCCTCCATTCGCCGCCCTCATACAGCCCACTAGTGCCTTATATGCTTCTTCAATGCCTGATATACCTTTCGGTAGGCAGAACCCCCTGTCTTTCAGCAAATCAAACAATACCGTTATCTCGGGGGCTTCAAGCCCCATGCCCCTCACAAGCGCGGCGTCGCTGAACAGCTGATTTGGAAGCCCTTCAAATACTGCCCTTCCGTTGTCCATCACGATAACACGATCGGACAGCCTTACTTCGTCCATATGGTGGGTAATAAGAACTACGGCTATCCCCTCTTTCTCATTTAGCTCACGGACGATTGACAGTACTTCCCTCCTGCCGTCAGGATCAAGCATTGACGTAGCTTCGTCCAAGACAATGCATTCTGGCTTCATCGCTAGGATTCCGGCTATAGCGACCCTCTGCTTCTGCCCGCCCGAAAGCTGGTACGGCGGCCTGTCAACTAGCTCGTCTACCCCTGCCGCACGCATTGCTGCGTCGATCCTTGACCTAATAAGCGGCGGTTCTACCCCCAGATTCTCAACCCCGAAGGCGACGTCTTCCTCAACGGTCGTCCCGACGATTTGATTGTCCGGGTTCTGGAAAACCATGCCTACAGCCCTTCTAATGTCCCATACTGAATCTTCGTCAAGTGTCAACATGCCCTTTACGCGCACAGTCCCAGACTGCGGCAACAACAGAGCGTTAAAAAGCTTCGCGAGTGTCGACTTCCCAGAGCCGTTTCTGCCAATAATCACTAGGAACTCGCCTCTTTTCACGCTCAAAGACACGCCATCTACGGCATACTTGCGCTCTTCCCCTGCGTCTGCCGTCTCCGAGCCATTTGTCTCCATGGGTTGCACAGGCTCCGCCTGTTTGAGGTCCGTGTCATCCGGTTGTGTATCCAAGTAGTATGAAAACTTTACATTATCTACTCTAATTAATACTTCCCTATCATTTACCATATATAAAACCCTTAGCCTTGAAAAAATGACCCACAGAAACCCTTATTCTGCAAGTCATTATATTATCGGATTCATATGCGCCAGCAACACCAACATCTGATTCATATGCGCCAGCAGTGCAAAAACGGATTCATATGTGCCAGCAATGCCATTATCGTAGCCATACCTTGCAAGTTTTGACAAGAAAGCGGTACGACGAAAACGCAAGCAAGAAGCAAAATCTTTTCGTTCTCGGGCATAAATTCGAAGTAACTGCTCAGAACCCCCACTTTGTCATTGCAAGGAGCGTAGCGAAGATGCAATCTAGTCTGTGAAATCTCTGTTTTGCTGTATTTTCTCGTTAATTCGGCGCCTGGATTGCTTCGCTTTGCTCGCAATGACGAGGGGTATTTGAATAGGTACAATTCGAAAGTTGAATACCTGCCCCTTCGTTTGGGCGGATGGCATCGGCCCTACGCTCATAACGTATATTCGCCAGTTGAACACCTTCCCATATCTGCCCCTACGTTTGGGTGGATGGCATCAGCCCTACGCTCATAACGTATATTCGCCAGTTGAACACCTTCCCATATATCTGCCCCTACGTATAGGGCAAACGGCTTAAATCAACTCAATTATCGCCATTTCAGCGGCGTCGCCGCGCCTGGGCCCAAGCCTATAGATGCGCGTGTACCCGCCGCTCACGCTCTTGTACTTGGGGGCAATTTCGTCAAAAAGCTTGTTTACTAGATTCAACGGCTTGCCTTCCTCGTCTTTAGCCCTGTACACCCACGAGATTACTTGGCGCCTTGCGTGAAGCCTTGACGGGCTGTCAACAGGCTTCATCATGGTATTTGTCTCGCGCTCAACGGCAAAATATGTCCTGTCATTTTTTGATTTCTTGGTAATAGTATATTTTTTCCCTTTGCTGTCAAGCCGAGCTTTTGACACTTTGATTTGCTTGGACTTAAAATTGTCCGTTTCCTTCACAGCCGCAGAAATCATCTTCTCGACTATGCTACGGACTTCCTTCGCCCGAGTAGCAGTCGTTTCAACTCTGCCATCTCTCAATAACGCAGTGACCAAACCCCTTAACATCGCTTTTCTTTGGTCGCTAGTGCGCCCCAATTTCCTATATCCAGGCATATCCTAAATACTCCCCCTTTTACTCTTCGGTTGGCGCCAACTGGAGCCCCAGCGCCTGCAGCTTCTGCAAGACTTCCTCAAGCGACTTTCTTCCGAGGTTTCTAACCTTTATCATGTCTTCTTCCGTCTTATTTGTCAGGTCTTCAACATTATTAATTGCGGCGCGTTTCAGGCAATTATACGAACGCACCGAAAGATCAAGCTCCTCAATTGTCATTTCGAGGACTTTTTCCTTTTTAATCTCTTCCTTCTCAACCATGATCTCCGCATGCCTCGCGTTGTCAGACAAGTCAATGAATAGGTTTAAATGCTCGCTCAATACCTTCGCCCCAAGGCTAATCGCCTCGTCGGGCTTAATGCTGCCGTCCGTCCAGACTTCCAGCGTCAGTTTGTCAAACTCGGTGTTCTGCCCCACACGGGTATTCTCGACCGTGTAGTTCACTTTTTTAACAGGCGTGTATATCGAGTCGACCGGCAATATTCCGATCTGCTGCCCGGGAAATTTGTTCTTCTCCGCCGAAACATACCCTCTCCCCTTATCAAGAACCAATTCCATATAGAACCTGCTGTCGCCGTTCATTGTTGCAATATGCAGGTGCGGGTTAAGTATCTCCACGTCCGAATCTGGCTTAATATCAGCCGCCGTCACTGTGCCTTCTTTTTCAACATCGATATATATTGTTTTTGGGCCTTCGCAATAGAGCTTGGCAGACAATTCTTTAATGTTCAAAATTATTTCTGTTACATCCTCGACAACGCCCGGAATCGTGGAAAACTCATGTAGCACAGAGTTTATTTTTATTGAACACACTGCAACCCCCGGCAGCGAAGACAACAATACCCGCCGAATGGAGTTCCCCAGCGTTATCCCATAGCCTCTTTCCAAAGGCTCCACCACAAACCTACCAAAAGTACAGTCGGAGCTAGCCTCAATACATTCAATCCCTGGCTTCTCTATTTCAATCAACAAAAACCCTCCTTCTTCTCACCCCGGCCGTTTTGTCGCCCACGCATCCGGCATTCGCCATAAGCGCAAGCCTACATCCCCACACATTAACGAATTGGAAGAAAACGCCGCTAGCGGGCATATTACATGCCTGGCACGCAACCGCGACGCGCCGCCCTCTTGCGCCCCAACAAACATGCTTTCCCGCCGCCGGAGCCCCGGTACGCGGTACCCAAATAAGGCCTGAACAGGGAATCTTCGCCAAGTTATTTCGAATAAAGCTCGACTATAAGGTGTTCGCTGACCTGAACGTCAACATCCTCCCTCGCCGGCAACGAGACTACTTTCCCCGTCATTTCCTCTTCGTCAAAATCCAGCCACTGCGGCACAACCTTGCTGCCTGTTATTTCCATTACGCTCTTAAACTTCTCCAGGCTTCTGCTCTTGCTCCTCAACGCTACCGTGTCGCCTGGTTTCACAAGGTACGATGGTATGTTTACTTTTTTGCCGTTGACTGAAAAATGGGCATGGAGAACCAGCTGTCTTGCTTCCGCCCTCGACGTACCCATCCCAAGCCGATATACGACATTGTCGAGCCTGCTTTCAAGTATCTGAAGCAGGTTCGTGCCCGTTACCCCATGGCGTTTTACTGCCATATCAAAATATTTAGAGAACTGCCTCTCAAGCACTCCATAGAATCTTTTCGCCTTTTGCTTCTCCCTCAGCTGCAACCCGTATTCAGACTGCTTTTTTCTCGCCTGTCCGTGTTGTCCGGGGGCATATGGCCTTTTTTCCATAGAGCACTTCTTAGTAAAGCACCTTTCGCCTTTTAAGAAGAGCTTCTGCCCTTCCCTGCGGCAAAACCTGCAAGACGCATCCGTATATCTTGCCATCCAAATTTACACCTCTCTCGTATTTTCTGCTAAACAATTCCTGCCAAATTCAATACTGCGCTACACAATGCGCTACACAACTGCTCTACACAACTGCTCTACACAATGCGCTACGCAACTGCTCTGTGCAACTGCTCTACACAATGCGCTTCGCAACTGCGCCACACAACTTCGCTACACCCTTCTTCTCTTAGGTGGCCTGCATCCATTATGCGGAATCGGTGTAACGTCTTTAATCAAACTCACGTCTAGCCCAGCCGTTTGGAGCGCTCTTATAGCGGCTTCCCTTCCGGCGCCTGGCCCCTTGACGTACACTTCAACTGTCTTTAAGCCATGTTCCATAGCTGCTTTCGACGCCGTCTCCGCAGCCATCTGAGCCGCAAACGGGGTACTCTTCCTTGACCCGCGAAACCCAAGCCCACCTGCGCTCGCCCACGAAAGGGCGTTCCCAGCAGTGTCGGTCAATGTAACGATTGTATTGTTAAAGGTAGACCGAATATGGGCGACCCCGCGCTCAATATTCTTTCTTTCCCTTCTTTTTCTTGTTGTCGCTCTCCTTGCGCCGCCAGCTCTTGCCATATGACTAGTCCCTCCTACTTCTTTCTGCCGCCAACAGTTTTGGACGGCCCTTTTCTTGTTCTGGCATTTGTCTTGGTCCTCTGCCCTCTGACAGGAAGCCCCGATCTGTGCCTTCTGCCCCTATAACAGCCAATCTCGGTCAGCCTTTTTATATTAAGAGCCACTTCCCTCTTTAGATCGCCCTCGACCCTGTACTCTCTGTCAATCGTTTCCCTTAAGCTGCTAACCTCGTCGCTCGACAAATCCCTGATCCTGGTATCGGGGCTTACTCCGGTTTTCTCCAATATCTCACTTGCCTTGGACCTTCCAATTCCAAAAATGTAAGTCAACCCAATTCCTACCCTTTTCTCTCTGGGCAGGTCAACTCCGGCAATTCGCGCCATCCTTTTATACACCTCCATAATTTCGAAAATATTATACTACAGCTCTATCCCTGACGTTGTTTGTGTTTTGGATTCACACAAATCACCATGACTCGTCCTTTTCTCCTGATTATCTTACATTTTTCGCACATAGTCTTAACAGACGGTTTGACTTTCATCTTTTCACTCCTCCAACTAATGACTCCTAAAAAAGCTCAGCCAATTAACTAGTATACATTTATTCTGACATATATAGCAAGCATATACGCGAAATTTCTTTAAAAATTTGCCTTTTTTCTTAATTTTGTCATTTCAATAACTTAATCATTTTGCTCTCCAAGTTATTCGGCCCCGCGTGAGGTCGTAAGGGGACAATTCAAGCGTTACCCTATCTCCGGGCAGAATCCTTATGAAGTTCATCCTAAGCTTGCCGGAAATATGCGCTAGGACCTTGTGCCCATTTTTTAGCTCAACCTGAAACATTGCATTCGGTAACGCTTCGACAACAACGCCTTCAACTTCAATAACATCATCCTTGGACATCTTCTAATCCATCCCTCCCTTACCTTACCCCCTGCGAGGTGCGCCACTCCTGGATTGCTTTCCTAACGTGCGCATCGACAAGCTTCTTTCCCCCGCACAGGCCCTCTTTTACCTCAGCAATGCCGCTTCCTGTAAACAACAAATGTTTAATGTTTTTCTTCTTTGGTTTTTCAACCTTCTTTAGCCTACCGTCGCAAACCAATACCTGGTCGTTGACGTCAAATCCTATAATTACATAATGCTTTCCTTTATCACGGCCGCATTTTGAAATTACCACTTGACCGTATAGATCCAGCTTTTCCAACTGTTCCACCATACTCCCCGAATTCGTGGACCTTCAGCTAACACTGCGCCCCATTCCGCGTTTCTACCAAACCTTGCTCAGGATTACGGGTTCGTTGTCACAAACTAAAACCGTGTTTTCGTAATGCGCCGACAAGGAGCCGTCCCGCGTACAGACCGTCCATTTGTTTGGCATTACCATGACTTCGTCCTTTCCGGCGTTTATCATTGGCTCAATAGCCAACGTCATACCAGACTGAAGCCTCGACCCCTTTTTGGGCCCCACAAAATTTGGCACCTGCGGTGGTTCGTGCATTTCCTTGCCAATTCCATGCCCAACATAGTCCTTAACTACCGAAAATGTGTTATTCTCTGCACACTGCTGTACCGCCAACGATATATCAGCTACCCTATTTTGGGGAAAAGCCTTGTTCATCCCTTTGATAAAACACTCTTTTGCAACTTCGATTAGCCTTTTGGCTTCCTCTGAAATACCCCCAATGCCATATGTCCTTGCCATATCGGAATGGTACCCCATATACAACACGCCCATGTCGATGCTGACAATATCTCCCTCGCACAAAACCCTGCTGCCAGGTATCCCATGTATCACTTCATTGTTCACCGAGACGCACATGTTGGCTGGGTACCGGGGCGCACCCTTTACCATGCCTTCCACGCCTTTAAACGACGGCTCTGCGCCGTTTTCTTTGATAAACCTCTCGGCAACCTTGTCAAGGTCAGCCGTTCTAACCCCTGCGCCAATGTGCCTTTCGACAGTGTCGAAACACCTTGCAAGGATATCACCGGCTTTTTTCATGAACTCAATCTCTCTTGCGGATTTTATGGAAATCATCCAATTTTCTCCAACGCTTCCAACATGTCTTTTGTAGTATCTGCTATTTCTTCTCTGCCCCTTATCTGGAGAAATATGCCCTTCTGTTTATAAAAGTCTAGCAACGGCTCAGTCTGGGCATGATAAACCGACAACCTCCCCTTTATTACTTCAGGCTTGTCGTCGTCCCTTTGATACAAATCCCCGCCGCATGCGTCGCATATGCCTTCTGCCGACGGCGGCCCGTATTTGACATGGTAGCTCTTGCCACAGCTCTTGCACACACGCCTGCCTGACAACCTCTCGACAATTTCGTCATCGCTGACATGGATGTTAATTGCGGCAGTTAATTCCGTGCCCTGTTTTGCCATAATCTCGTCAAGGCTCTCCGCCTGAACAGTCGTCCGCGGAAACCCGTCGAGGATAAAGCCTTTATTGCAGTCTGGCCGGGCAAGCCTGTCGTCAACAATCTTGACAGTCAATTCGTCCGGCACTAGTTGCCCCAAATCAAGGAATCCCTTTACTTCTTTCCCTAACGCAGTTTCTCCTTTGATGTTTTCTCTGAAGATATCGCCCGTAGAAATATGCGGTATCCCGTATTCTCTGACAATGTTGTCTGCCTGAGTGCCTTTGCCGGCGCCAGGACCCCCCATAATGATCAACCGTAATGTCTTATCGGTATTTTTCACTTCTCCTACCTCCCTAAACCTCAGAATTTACATACAAACCCTCAACCTCTCTTGTAACGCTAATGACGCCTAATCCAAGAAGCCCTTGTAATGCCTCATCAGCATCTGCGACTCGATCTGTTTCACGGTGTCCAGCGCAACGCCGACCAGGATCAGCACTGACGTGCCACCAAACCACATCCCGCTAACCCCGGTTAGCATACCCAACAGGTTTGGGAATATGGTGATCAGCGCGAGGAATATACCGCCGAACCAGGTCAGCCTGTACAGGACCTTGGTAATGAAGTCCGCTGTTGGCTTGCCCGGCCTTATCCCTGGTATGAACCCGCCGTTTTTCTTTAGGTTGTTGGCGATTTCAACCGGGTTAAACTGCACGACTGTGTAAAAGAATGTAAAGAACACAATCAGGACTGCATTCAGTATTGCATTTCCAAATGATTGCTGAAAATTCTGAATCCATGTTACAAACGGCCCCGGCGTAGGGCTATTGAAGAAGAACGCTATTATTGTGCTGGGAAGAGCGGTTATTGACATGGCGAATATAATCGGAATAACGCCAGCCATGTTGACTTTCATTGGCAAATGCGAACTCTGCCCCCCAACCATCTTCCTTCCCACAACCCTCTTTGCATACTGGATCGGTATTCGCCGCTCCCCTTGCTGAACCCATATGGCAGCAGCGATTACCGCAATAAACACTATCAGAATGACAAACACCCATATGACGCCGGACATCATGATGCCTTCAGTCGGGCTGTATACCATAAGGTAGAGACTGCCAGCCGCACTCGGCGCGGACGAAACTATACCAGCAAAGATTATCAGCGAAATACCGTTTCCTATCCCGTTTTCCGTTATCTTTTCGCCAATCCACATCAAAAACGCAGTACCCGCCGTGAAAGACATCGTAACCGTTAGGAAGCTAAACACATTGCTTAACGTACTCGTCGGGTCGATGACATGGATCGCCGGCCGCATACCAACATACAGGGCGACAGCTTGTACAAACGCAAGCATTACCGTACCATACCTCACCCACTGCTGGAGTTTCTTCCTTCCTTCCTCGCCCTCCTTCTGGAGCCTCTCTAGCGCTGGAATGGCGACGGTTAAAAGCTGCATAATAATCGACGCGTTAATGTACGGCGTTATGCCCATTGCAAATATGGTCGCGTTTCTGAACGCGCCACCAGTAATTAAATCAAAAAAACCACCAATTGCGCCCGCAGTACTCAAAAGGCTTGCAAATTCCGCCTGGTTCAAGCCGGGCACCGGCACATGCGCTCCGATTCTATAAATCATCAGCATTACTACTGTAAACGCAAGCTTTTTGCGCAAATCCGGTATTTTAAACGCATTTCTAAGGGTTTCGAACATGCTTCCCACGATCAGATCACCTCAACCTTTCCTCCGGCTGCTTCAATCTTTTGTATAGCGGTCTTTGAAAACCTCTCCGCTTTTACTGTCAGTTTCTTCTTTAACTCGCCATTTCCGAGGATCACGACGCCGTCATACATTTTGTTCACAAGGCCCTTTTCCTTGAGCGGTGCGTACGACACAACCTCCCCGTCCTCGAATTTGTTTAAATCTTCCACGTTTACATGGGCAAAAACCTTTGTGAATATTTTGTTATTGAACCCACGTTTTGGGACGCGCCTATAAAGGGGCATCTGCCCACCCTCAAATCCTGGGCGAACACCTCCGCCTGCGCGACAATTTTGCCCCTTGTGTCCTCTGCCGGCTGTTTTGCCGTTCCCGGAACCCGGACCCCTGCCCTTTCTTTTCGATTGCCTGCCGGCACCGTCAGGGGACCGCAATTCATGCAACTTCATTGCTCCACCTCCTCAATTTCTTCAAATTTAACAAGGTGAGAAACCTTTTTTATCATACCTCTGATCTGGGGCGTATCATTATGCTCAACAGAACTCCTGATTTTCCGGAGGCCCAGCGCCTCCACTGTGCGGATCTGGTTCACTTTCGCTCCGCTAATGCTTTTAATCAATGTTACTCTAAGCACAAAATCTCCTCCTATTACATACAAAAGTTGGGCTACAATCTGGTGTCAGCACTTAGTCGCTTGCAAAAAAACAACTTGCGTTTTTGCCTTGCCTTTTTGCCGCCCTGCAATGTTGTCAGAATTTGTAAGGCACATAGCATTGCTGAGTTTTGACGCCTTGCAACACTAAAAAACCCTGTGGCAAATTCCACAACTTATTTTCTACAGGCCCCTTGGTTGCCTGTTTTAGCTTCCATCGGCGGCGCCCATTCACTGCGCAACGGCACCGGTTTGTCCTGCTGTCGGAACCGCTACGTATCAATTGTGATTCTTCCGTATAGGGCGAGCGGATGGTATCCGCATCTACGTAGCCTAGTATCATGTCGAGCGGATGGTATCTGCCCCTACGCAAGTGCAACGGTTGTTTACAAAATGTCGCCGGGGCTTTTACCACGCAGCCTGGCGACATCCTCGACAGTCTTCATTTGAGCAAGGGCACTCATAGTTGCGTTTACCATGTTGGTTGGGTTATTTGAGCCAAGGGATTTAGTCCTTATATCCCTAACACCCGCAAGTTCCAGTACTGCGCGGACTGCGCCGCCGGCAATAACGCCGGTTCCTTTTCCTGCCGGTTTCAAGAGAACCCTCCCCGCGCCGTATCTGCCAATAGCTTCATGCGGCAGTGTTGTATCATTTAAGGGTACAACAATTATGTTCTTCTTCGCGTCTTCAATACCCTTCCTGATAGCATCAGGTATTTCAGCCGCTTTTCCCAGCCCACTCCCAACGTTCCCATTTTCATCGCCGACAACCACAAGCGCACTGAATCTGAAATTTCGTCCGCCCTTTACGACCTTGGTCACCCTGCTTATGTTAACGACTTTTTCCTTTAGCTCATTTTCACCATTGTCAATTCTGTTATCCATTCTGTTATCCATTCGATCCAAGCAACATTCCCTCCCATTTGTCTATTCGTCTAATCCTTTTAGAAATCGAGGCCGGCTCCCCTTGCGGCTTCAGCCAACTCCTTGACGCGGCCATGGTAAATATATCCGCCCCTGTCAAACACAACTTTTGAAATTCCCGCCTCGACCGCTTTCTTTGCTACCAATGCCCCGACTGCTTTAGCCGCTGCCTTGTTGCCGCCGGATTTCAAATCGCCCTTAATGGCCTCGTCCAACGTCGACGCGGCGACAAGGGTGTTTCCTGCCGTATCGTCAATCACTTGGGCATAAATATGGTTGAGACTTCTAAATACGTTAAGCCTCGGCCTTTCGGGCGTTCCGACAACTTTCCTTCTAACCCTTAAATGTACCCTTTTCCTTATATCATTTTTAGCAGGCTTTTTTATCATTGCCTTCAACTCCCCGTTTCTACATAAATATCTCAAACATCTTAAATATCATAAATATCTCAAATATCTTAAATACCTTAAATACCTCAAATACCTTAAATATCCTAAATACCTTAAACATCCTAAACGCCCTAAATGTCCTAAATACCTTGAATGTCCTAAATACCTTGAATATCCTAAATACTGTTAGATATCTTATTTCTTCGCTCCGCTCTTCCCTTCCTTGCGCCTGATAACCTCGTTCTCGTATCTGATGCCCTTGCCTTTGTAAACCTCAGGCTTTCTCAGAATCCTTATCTTTGCCGCAAATTCCCCAACAGCCTGCTTATCGATGCCCTTGACAATAATCTTATTTTGCCCGACGACCTCCGCTGTCAAGCCAGGTGGCTCTTCCATCTCAATAGGGTGGGAGTACCCGAGTGTCAAAACAACCTTTTTCCCTTGCTTTTGCACCCTGTAGCCAACCCCGTGTATTTCCAGGGTTTTTTCAAATCCTGTCGACACGCCGACCACCATATTGTTAACAAGGGTCCTGATAAGCCCGTGAAGTGCCCTGTACTGTTTTTCTTCAGACGGCTTCTCAACGATTATGGAGCTTCCTTCCTTCCTAATAATCATGTCCTTGTTAAATGTATTCTCTAGTATGCCTTTCGGCCACTTCACAGTCACTTTGTTTTCATCAGTGATTTTTACATCCACGCCGCCCGGGACGGCTA
>Ga0099364_10004763_pt1 | contig 20465 bp, 18 predicted proteins | sample TergutTh196P3_FD_73070 | JGI IMG/M metagenome (GOLD analysis project Ga0099364, IMG submission 73070) | Microcerotermes parvus P3 segment gut microbial communities from Pointe-Noire, Republic of the Congo - Th196 P3 | ecosystem: Host-associated > Arthropoda: Insects > Digestive system > Gut ... | reverse complement strand
AACCGGGAAAGTATGGGTCTGGATATCAGAAAGTCTCGGGAGCGGCGAGAGTTTCGAGGTGGTGACTCCGTCCTGTTCGCTGTCCGTTAGAGGCACGTTTTTCTCGGTATCCTGCGATGTTGATGCGAATGTGACGATTGCCGTGTTCGAGGGGGAGACGAGGGTATCAACTGACGATGAGTCGTTCGACTTGTCGGCAGGGAATGCAGCAGATATCATAGTCGAGCATGGCATCATCGCCGATGTCCACATATATGAGATCACAACGGAGAATGTAGTGCCATTTAGCAGCGGAAACCTCGGCGACAGCGAGATATTCGAAAAGCTGAGACTGATAATGGAGGAAGTACCATCAGCAGTGGCATCGGAATTCACTATACTTCAAATGCCCATCACGGATTCTGACTATGCAAAGGTATATTACGCATACATTCAGGAAGTCTTAATACCAATAGGTAGGTTTATCGATGCGGATATGTTCGACTGGGATAGCGATGGCAAACCGGAGCTGATTACAGGTGAGTACGATTATGATGGAATTGTAGCTACAATGGTATATAGAATAACGGAACAGTTGCAGATTGAAAGAATCGGTGAGCCTTATCGCGACGAGGGTATCCAGGAAAACACACCTATACCAAGTGTTTCTACTCTTTTCTCAGAAAACATAATATTGTTTCAATTCATCAGCGAACATAATGGGCAGAAAGCTATTCTCCGATATGTTGAATCATATTGTTTTAACGATGATGGTATAAACTGCCATCATAAAACTATGAGCAACTGGTTACCAAACGGATCGATTTTACTAGTCGGCACTAATACGGTAGTTCAACAGCCAGAAGCAAGCTGGGGTTCTCTAGAAGGAATCGCCGGAGGTCCCAATGAACGCATTAGTTATGAGGAAGCCATTGCTCAGATAGAGGCTTATCTAACTCCGGTTTCAACATGGTCAAATACTCTCGTCGGAGAACCACCGTTTCCTATCGTAAACACGAACGGTGAGCGGTTGAGAGACTATTTCGATGATTGATATTTCTATAATATATAACGAGAAAAAGTAAAGAGTTATAAAAGTAATAAAATAGTGTTGAGAACGGATTTTCGTTCATATAAGATGGCGATACAATTAGTATTGGTATTACATAATCAGTATAGCGTGAAAGCCATAGTCGTGTGGATAGGCAAAAAATAATAAAGAAAAGAGGCAATTAGTATGTATACGAATACAGTCACAGGCAGGAATACAAAAAGGGTGTTGAGCGCAGTGCTTTCGATTACGCTCATACTTAGCATCGGGATGTTGAGTAGCAGCACTGCGCAAGCGGTCACTACGGGGACGCTCGAAGACAGTTACGGGGACTGGGGTTTCTCAGCGCCATACTACATCGGCGAGACAGATGAGTTTGAAAATGGCATACCGGGGATTAACAATAGGACCGATGTGGTTTTTGCCCCTACCACACTATCAGTATTCATAATCGATAGCACTGACACAGATATTTTTGGGAATTTTCACTTTAACGATATTATGGATGGGGAAAGGTTGACATTCTCGGGAGGATATGCAAGTGAGATACTAACATTTCCCCATAATGGGACAGGAGGTGTTTTACCTGAACCAGCGGAGAATTCCCAAAGTATAAACTTGAATCCTGTTTTTTTCAGAAATTGGATAAACTATTGCGTTAGGTTCAACCATACAAGACTTAATTTTATAAATGACAGTGGGGAGCGTATTGAGTACGAGTTTTTGATATCCTACCTAATTCTTACCATAGAGGGAGCACAGGAGTATTTGGAAACCAATACTGTGAGTTATCGTTACGGAGTGGTCAATGAGATGGGTGCGCCAGATAACGCTTTGATTGAAATCGAAGTTCCTGGTTTGCGTGAGTTGATACTGAACGCACTAGGCGATGATGTCGGCGGGACGACACCGGCGGGGCCGACCGACGGAGCGGACGACTGGGCGGTGCCGGAACTGGGGCAAGCTATCGAAAATGGACTGGTACTGGACAGCATGATTGGAAACTGGGCACAGCCGACGAGCCGACTGCTGGCAGCCGATGCAATTGTCAGGCTAATAGAAACAATAATGGGCAGCACGATAGGGGAAATAGCTGCGGAAAACGGCTATGACATGAGTGACAGCTTTGTTGACACGGATAGCGAGTCTGTCACATTCCTTAAAGCATCTAGGATTAGCAATGGAGTCGATGGAGTGCAGTATGACCCGAACGGCACGTTTACTCGAGCGCAGATGGTTACGATGCTCGGGCGCATGGCAGAAAATATACTGGGGATTGACTTCGCAGGATCGCCTTTGGGTAGCGACGTGTTCTCGGACGTTCCCGACTGGGCGTCGGTATACGTGGGCTGGGCTGCGCAAGCGGGGATAACAGATGGCATCGGGGGCGGACTCTTCGACTCCGATGGAACGCTCCAGAACCAGCACACCGGGGTATTTGCGAACAGGGCATACAATTACTTTGCGTAATTGAGAGTAAACAGGGCAAGACTACCCGATAACAAAAATGTAATCTTTCATCTTAGTACGTCCAAAACAGGTAAATAAACGTGTTTTGGACGTATTCTGGCGATTAAAGCGATTATAGAGAGACTGGAAGTACAGGACGAGATAATTGTTGACGATTTTAATGGTGGTGGTATACTATGCATATGCGATTTAGAGATTATGATTGGTGTTGAGCTTATGTATTACTATACAATTATTGCGGGAGTGAATGGCGTAGGAAAATCGAGCCTATCGGGAGTTTTGAAATCTGAGCGAAATGATCTTGGTCACATAATTGATGTAGACAGGATAGGATCAGAAAGCAACTCAACGCCAATTGAAGCCGGTAAAATTGCTTTGCGAAAGATCAACCACTTCCTATCAAATAATATCTCTTTCGCACAAGAGACAACTTTATCGGGTCATAGAACAATAAGAACAATAAAGGCAGCGAAAGAAAAAGGATTCATCATTCGCCTGTTCTATATTGGCTTGAACACACCCGACGAATGCCTAAAACGCATTAGAAACAGGGTCGAAAAAGGCGGACATAATATTGACACAGACGATGTTGTACGCAGGCACCAAAAACGGTATGATGATTTAGCGAGAATCCTACCATATTGCGATGAAGTAAAACTGTATGACAACGAAAATGGTTTCGCTGTTGTGGCTGAATATAGAAATGGTGAAGTAATCACCATAGGTGACTATAAGCCTGCTTGGTTGATTGAACTAAAAAACTATCTAGATTAATTGGATTAGTACCCGAATTAGCACTTTATGATCGGACAGCGATTTGAATTTTCAAATGACAGGAGAATAATTTATGGTTTGTAGTAATTGTAACACTGACAACGACAATAATTTTCGTTTTTGTACGAAATGCGGAGGGCCGCTATATGCATCGGGGCAAGTGCCGCCAAACACGCCAAACACGCAAAACATGAATCAGAACGGACCGATTGTGCCGATCGGATCCGGGAATAGAGCCAGAAGAGGCGGGTTTTCCCCACAAATGATGCCTGTTTTCATCATTGCAGGAGTGGTTATATTTCTATTGTTGATTGCTATATTGCTTGTGTTCTTTGTGTTCAGAAGCAACGTAGTAGATATCGACACCTATAGATATTAAAGCAAAGATTGAATGAGTGTGACTACTCAGGTGGGTATGCAAAAACTACCAGCTTTGTCATTCTGAGGGAGCTTGTGACCGAAGAATCTTATTATACCGCAATGTCTGTGCAGAAAGATTCTTCGCTCAAGCTCAGAGTGACAGTGGACCTGAATAGACACTAATAAACTATAAAGGAAGTGAGTCTATGACAAATGGCAATATTTATGGCGGATATTTCGTTAGCCCTGATGAGAAACAGATATCGACGATTGGCACGGGGTATGTCGCCAACTTCGTGTCGGGGAGCGGGGTCTATCGAGCCGGAGCAACACAGACCAACAAACGAGTCTATTTCAGCGGATCTATATATTTTCGAGATGGGAGAGGTAAGTTCGCTGCGCTCAATCAGCGTAAAATCGTAAACATAAGAGACATAACAGGAACAGGATATGATTTTTACAAGCCTTTGCACCTGATACTCTGGAGCATATTGTTTCTTGTTGCTTCGATTGTTTGTTTCGCGCTTGTCGATGAAGTATCAGAGACGTTCATACCTTTTGGGATATTGGGAATAATCCTCTGTATTTCGATGTTTATCTCATACTTTATGAGAAAGATGACACTGCTGTCAATCGAGTATGCAGGAGGAATCATTGCTTTTAATGTCAAGTGGATGCAACAACATGAGCAAGATCATTTCATCCAAAACATCCATCTTGCAAAAGATAAACTGTTCAGTACTGCTGCTGCCGATCAAGGTTTTGTCACAAGCGATCCGGATCCTGCTAATAGCACGAAGATATGTACAAACTGCGGGACACAGCTTCCCGCAAATGCTGTATTCTGCGGTGCTTGCGGCAATAAGGTCTAGTGAAATTCGGAATTCGTAATTCGGAATTAACCACAATGAAAGGATAGGTTAAGCATGAAAGTAATAATGTCGGAATATCTGACAACAAAGAAACCGGCACTAAAAATGCTAATATCTCAGCTCGGAGAAACCTTCAGCTATGCCTCCGTATTATGTACGGATGTCAAATGCAAAACCTTTAATGTGAGAGATAAAGCTACATCAGTAACAGATGGGAGCTGGACGGAACGAGGGTTTGTTGTTCGCGTCTATTCGGATGGGAGGTATTATGAGTATTCCTTTAATGATATCTCTGATGAACAAGTCCCGTCTCTCGTCAAGAAAATCCGTGACAATGCAGCCGCTGCTGCGCAAGTGACCGGTGATATTATCAGCTATCCTCTGATTATTGAGGAAGAGATGAAAGACAGCTTTATCGGAGAAGTTATGAAACCGCTCGACTCCATGACAGCGGGAGAAAAGCTATCGAGACTAAAAGACTTAAATATAAAAGCTCATACATACTCTGACTTGCTTGTGGACTTTATTGCAATCGTTACATCAACTCACATCTCAAAGCTTTTTATCTCAGGAAAGAAGGATTTGGAACAAAGCTATGTGTGGTCTGAGGCATACCTGATGCCTATTGTCAGACGTGGTGATACAATGAAAAACTCATATAGGAGCTTTTCAGGGCTAAAAGGCCTTGAGATACTAGATGAGATGGAAGCCGAGATTGAAACTGTCGTCGATGCAGCAAGCCGTCTACTTGATGCGAACCCAATGCCTCCCGGGGAATACGAAGTAATATGTTCACCCGAAGCAGTCGGCATAATTGCGCATGAAGCCTTTGGCCATGGCGTTGAGATGGATATGTTTGTCAAGAACCGTGCGAAAGCGGTGGAGTACATAGATAAACCGGTTGCATCGCCTATTGTAACTATGCACGATGGAGCAGCATCAGCTAGTCATGTATCGACATATCTGTTCGATGATGAGGGAACGAAAGGCACTGATACAGTCATCATTAATAACGGTATACTCAAAGCAGGCATATCGGATTTATTGTCTGCAATGCAGTTAGGCACAACACCAACAGGAAATGGTAAACGTGAATCGTTTGAGCGCAAAGCGTATACTCGAATGACGAACACTTTCTTCAGTCCCGGTACACACAAATTTGAAGAAATGCTTGCATCGGTCAAACATGGATATCTGATAAGTAAAGCTTCGAGCGGAATGGAAGACCCAAAAGATTGGGGTATACAAGTGATGTTTGAGTCTGCCGAGGAAATCATCGATGGAAAACTAACCGGGAATATCGTAGCTCCGGTTATAATGACAGGTTATGTCCCGGATTTGCTGAGCGACATTACTATGGTGTCTGATGATTTTAGTCTAAACGGTAGCGGCGGTTGCGGTAAAGGGTATAAAGAATGGGTCAAAGTGTCCACAGGTGGTCCGTATATCAAGACGAAAGCGAGGTTGGGTTAATGCTGGATACAATACTGTCTGCGATAGCAGAATATGACGAGCTTGAATATATGATAGTTGAGGAATCAATCACTCGTCTTGAGAGTTTCTTCGTTAAGAAACAACTGGAAATGGACCGGCGTGTTGATGTCACACATACGCTTTTAACAGTTTATAAGGTGTTTGATGAAGATGGGAAGAAGTTTCGCGGCTCCTCTGTGACTGAAATTCACCCCGGTATGACTCATAATGAAATTATAAGTTCAATAGATGAAGCGTTATTTGCCGCAGGTTTTGTTAAAAACGAGTATTACCCGCTTGTTACTAATGATGATGCTTATACGCAGCTAGAAGAAAATGCGAATTCGAAACGAGATATAACTTCTGAGACAGATCTTATATCGGAGTTAACATCACTAATTTCTGCATTATACGCGGAAGATAATCATGAAAATGGTTATCTCAGTTACAGTGAGTTTTTCGTTGCGAAGAAGGATGTTCGAATACTTAACTCAAAGGGGATTGACCGTACTTATGCAGTCTATACGACTGATGTGGAAACTGCTGTGAACTGGATGCAGGGAACGGAAATTGAAATCTCGGGGCAGTATGTCATGGCTGGGTTCAATGCAAAATTGCTCCAAAAACGCGTATCAAATCTCTTTGAGGTTGCTGCAAAAAAGCCGCTGGCACAGATGACACCGGCGGTGAAGGATATGAATATCTTGCTGACAGGGGAGTGTCTCAGCGAGTTTTTTGGCTATTATGTTATAAATGCCAATGCAGTTAATGTTTATAATGGTGTGTCTACATTCAAAGTGGGTGATGTACTCCAGCGTGTCGCTGATGATAGTGTTTCAGATGATAGTTCCGTTGAGGAAACAGGGGATACTCCCGCTAATGATTCAAGTGGTGCAGATTGCATTATTATGGGAGATAAGCTCTCGATAACACTTGACCCGTTTCTCGCAGGTGCGACAGGTTCAAAGCCGTATGATAATGATGGGTTTCCTCTTGATCGAGTCGAACTTATAAAAGATGGTGTTCTCAGTAGGTACTGGGGCAATGTGCGTTATTCGAGCTATTTGGATATGCCTCCGACAGGCTTAATCAGCAGTTTTGTTGTTGCCGGAGGTACGAAATCTGTGGCGAAAATGAAAGAGCAACCTTATCTGGAGCTTATTTCGTTTTCGGGTTTTCAAATGGATGCTGTTACCGGTAACTTTGCCAGTGAGATACGCCTCGGGTTCTATTTCGATGGGAGTGAGACTGTTGCGGTCACCGGTGGGTCAATTTCAGGGAATATTAAAAATGTGCATAACGATATGTACTTTTCTGTTGAGCGCGATCAATTCAACAACTATGATGGTCCGCAAACGATTTGCATTAGGAATGTAACAATATCGGGTAGCTAGCTTAGCGTATTTATCGCAGGTCCTGTACTTATATCAGAATCAAGTACATTGTTATGTGTTTCCATGGTTTCTGGCATAATAGAACATATATTGTTGGGCGACCCCGGCGTATGGAGAAAAAACGCCGGGGTCGAAATTTTTCCCGTATTGCTCTTCGACGACGCGTTTCACCCACACATCAATAGGGAACGCATCTAGCATATGTAAGCCAAACAATAATACGCAGTCAGCGACTTTGTCTCCGACTCCGTGTAGTCGTTTAAGCGCTGTTCGCGCTTCAATCGGTGATTTTTTAGCCAGGGCGTCCAGGTCAATGTCTCCTGATGCAACGGCTCCTGCTGCGCTTATAATATAGTCCGCTCTGTATCCGCATCGGAGCGGCGCGAGGTCGGACGGTTTGAGCGATGCGATGGTTTTTGCTGATGGGAATGTATAATAATTATCTCCATTAAATGTTATATTGTCTCCGAATCTTTCGCATAGTGTCGATATAATTCGCTTTATTCTTGGTATATTGTTGTTTTGCGAAATGATAAACGAGCATAATGCTTCCCATGTTTCTTGTCGTAGTAGCCGTAAGCCTGCTCCATATGAGGTTGCTCTTTTCATGTAGTCGTCGATACTGACTTTTTCCATTATTTCATTGTAGTCGCGGTCAAGGTCGAAGTATTCTCGCCATGTTTTTTCAAAGTCTTCTGCTGTGCTTGTTATGATGATGCTGTTGTTTTCTTGGTATAATCGTGTGGGTTTTCCATATGCGATGCCGACATATGCTCCGTTTTTATCTTTATTCCATCGGAAACATTGTCCGCATTCAAATGTTTTCTGTAGGTTAAAGTCATTTATGTCTGTGATCTTGATTTTATTGTTTTCTATATTGTATTTCATGTATACACCAATTAAGAATTAAGAATTAAGAATTTAGAATTAAGAATTAAGAATTAAGAATATGGATTGCCGCGTCACCCTGCGGGTTCCTCGCAATGACGGAGACGAGAGATTGTTGCTATGCAATGAGCGATTGGCATTCCGAGATCGTGGAACTTTGTTTCATATTCAGTCATTAAACCAACAATGCCATTTTTGTGTAAGTCTCGTGATATATCATGCAAACTGAAACCACAAGACTCAAACTCATCTAGCGAATACTCAAACAGGTCAATATTATCTGTCTTAAAATGTACTTCGCCATCTTCTCGAAGCACAGTTAAGTATCGTTCCAAAAAGCTCTTATGGGTGAGGCGGCGTTTTATGTGTCTGTTAGCGGGCCAGGGATCGCAGAAATTGATATATATTTGAGAGGCTTCTCCCGGTGCGAAATAGTCAGTAAGATTATCTGCCATAGCGATAATAAAACGTACGTTCTGTGTACCTTCCGAAACAGCGCGTTCAAGAGCGCTAACGATGACATTATCAGATTTCTCGATTGCCACTATTAGAGTATTTGGATTCATTTTTGCTAGTTCGATTGCAAATTGCCCCCTACCGCATCCGAGCTCGATGTAAATTTTCTCATATGGGTATGTATCGAGCCAATTACCGCAAAGCAATTCCGGTTTGCTGACGAGTAGGTGTTCGCATTTTTCCAATCGCGCTATTAGGTTTGGTTTTCGCCGCATTCTCATTTCTCATTTATCACCGTATGCTTTCAAAGAATTCAGTCAACAACATTGAACATTCATCTGCGCAGATACCACCAGTGATTTGCGTTGTATGTCCATATGGTTCCATGAAAAGGTTGATTACGCTTCCGCATGACCCCGTTAATTTGTCGCGAGTGCCATAATATACCTTTTCAATCCGTGACATGATAATTGCACCCGCGCACATTGGGCACGGCTCGAGCGTAACATAAAGTGAGCAGCCCGTCAGTCGCCAATCATTAATGACGCTGCATGCTTCTGTTATAGCTTCGATTTCCGCATGAGCAGTCGCGTTTTTTCGTTTTTCGCGGCGGTTGCGTCCCCGTCCGATTATCTTTCCTTCTGCGGAGACTATCACGCATCCAACAGGTGTTTCGGCGTCTTTTGCGGCTTCCTTTGCAAGTTCTAGCGAGAGGTGCATATATTGTTCATGATTCATAGGGATAACCACATTTTTTTCTTACATTTTCGTCAGGAGCAGAGCCCCTGACCTACAACGCTGGGCTAGGAATTCCGATTTATCGATATTTCTGCATTCTGCATTGTTATTTCTCATTTATACGATTTAGCTTATCAAGTATTTCGGTGAAATACTCCGGTAGTGGTGCGGTTAGTTCGATCTCTTCCTTTGTTGACGGGTGGTGAAAACGCAGTTTCCTCGCATGTAAACATTGCCCTTGGAGACCCATTTCGGGCTTTTTGTTACCGTATACTGTATCACCAAGAATAGGGTGGCTTATATACGCCATGTGTACGCGGATCTGGTGTGTTCTACCTGTTTCAAGGCGGCAGTATACATGAGAACAGTTCCTATATCTCGTTATGACTTCATAATGCGTCACTGCTGAGCGAGAGTTTTTGTCGGTAACAGCTTGCCTTTTCCTATCAGTTCGATGGCGGCCAATCGGTGCGTCAATCGTGCCGGTATCGTTTTTAAACGTACCTTTAACGATAGCCTCATACTCTCGTTTGAGTGTCCTTGATGATAACTGATTCGCCAGCGAGACATGGGCACTGTCGTTTTTCGCTGCGATAACTAAGCCTGATGTGTCTTTGTCAATTCGGTGAACTATTCCCGGACGCTTAACACCGCCGATTCCTGACAAACTACCTTCGCAATGCATGAGCAAAGCATTAACCAATGTGCCATCGTGATGACCCGGAGCGGGATGCACCACCATTCCTCGCTGCTTGTTGACGACGATTATATCATTATCTTCATAAATGATTTCGAGCGGAATATCTTGAGGTATAACTTCAGACGCCTCCGGGTCATCGATTGTTACGATGTATGATTCACCGAAAAGCGTCCTGTAGTTTTTCTTGATTGGATTGCCATTAAGAACCACTCGCTCATTTGCGAGCAGCCTCTGCGCAGCGTTTCTGGTTAGCTCCGGAATCTGAGCAGCAAGGAAAACGTCTATTCGTTCCCCATCTGTCTCACACTTGATTATCGTCGTCTTCAAAACCGTATTCCCGCAACAGAGCATCGAGGTCGTATTCTTCCAGCAAGCTCGTCTCCTCAAGCTCCAACTCCAATTCGTCGAGCGCGTTTATAGCATACATTGCGTCTGCTGTCGCATCTTTGTTCGTGACATCGGTATCTTCATATGCTTCCTGTTCATAATAGCCGTCATAAGAACCATCTTCCTGTTCGGGCATCGGTTCGATATATGGGTTTGAGTAGTTGCCGGCATCAAATGTATGTTCATATTCGGAATCGTCTCGATTTTGCGATTGTTCATCATATTGAAAGTCATATAATCCGATTTGGTCTTCTTCTTGGTATTGCTCATCCGAATAGTCAGCTGTCACTTCATCATAAACATTCTCTTCGACTCTTGCAGGTTTTATCGTAGAAACAATGAAGTGAATCAGAAATACAATACCTCCAAGAGTTATGAATATGTCAGCTACGTTAAAGATTGCAAAATTTACGAACTCAAAGTTGAATATGTCAACAACACGGCCGTTGTTAAATATCCTGTCTATAAGATTACCGACTGTGCCGCCTAAAACGGCAGAAAGACCAAGAGTACCCCAGAATCCGTCGTCATACCTGAGTAAAATAGCAATAAGAAGAAGAGTTGCTATACATGCGATTCCAATCAGCAACCATCTTTGATTTGCCAGTATGCTGAATGCAGCGCCGGGGTTTTCAACATGAGTAATACCGATGATACCGGGGATTAAGTCTGCGCTCTTGCCAAGTTCAATTGTGCGCGTTACCCATTCTTTGATGAATTGATCCAGTAGGACGACAAGAATCGCAAACACGAAACTAAGCATATGTGATTACCCCCTCGCTTATGGATTATCCGCTGTTACGACAGTATAGCATCTTGGACACAGTTCAGGATGATCGGTCTTTATTCCAACTTCCTTATCGTGCGTCCAGCATCTTGCACATTTTGGCGCTTGACTCGCTCTGACAGCGATGGTAACGCCGGGGAATTCCGTTCCTACATGACCGTCGCCATCACCTTTAATGATTTCCACATCGGACACGATAAATAGCGTTTTGAGTTCCTTGATTGTAGTGTCTTCAAGTGACCTTTCCGGTTTATCATCGATGTACAGTGTCACTTCCGCATCGAGTGGTTTCCCGATTACCTTGTCAACACGGGCCAGTTCCAATGCTTTATTCACGTCTGCTCGCAGACTTTGCAGCTTATCCCATTTTGCATCGTCTTCTTTTGAAAACGTGTACTTTTCGACAGGAGTGGGCATGGAATTGTATAAAACGCTCTCTTTATCAGTATTTTTTGCATGTGGCATAATAGCCCAAATCTCCTCCGACGTGAACGCAAGGATTGGAGCAAGCATACGAACTATTGCATCGAGAATGATATGCATCGCTGTTTGAGCGCTGCGGCGTGGAAGACCTTTCGTCTCATCGCAGTATAATCTGTCTTTAATGATGTCAAGGTAGAAATTTGACATATCGACTGTGCAGAAGTTGTGGATGGCATGATGTATCGTATGATACTCATATTTCTCATAAGACGAGTTGACATTCTCGATGAGCTTATTTAGTTGGTTCAAAGCCCATTTATCGAGCTCAATCATATCGTCATACGCGACAGGTATATCGGGATCATAGTCATTTAGGTTACCAAGTATAAATCTGGCGGTATTGCGTATTTTCAGGTATGTATCGGACAGCTGCTTGAAGATTTCCTTCGATATTCGCGTGTCCACCCTGTAGTCCATGGATGTGACCCATAAACGTAAGATATCGGCGCCAAACTCTTTGATGATTTCCTCGGGGGCGATATTGTTACCCAGCGATTTGTGCATCGCTCTGCCCTCGCCATCGACTGTCCACCCATTCGTTATTATTATCTTATATGGCGCGATGCCATTGACTGCAATGCTTGTCAGCATCGATGATTGGAACCAACCTCTATACTGGTCGCCACCCTCGAGATATATATCGGACGGATAATGCAGATTTGGAAATGTCCCGGAAGCGAGCACGCCTGCATGAGTGGAGCCGGAATCGAACCAGCAGTCCAAAGAATCAGTGCCTTTTGTGAGCTCGGTTGCTCCGCAATGGGGGCATGTGAAACCATCAGGGAGAATGTCTTTAGTATCCAGCTCATGCCAGATGTTCGAGCCTTTTTCACCAAACAATGTGGCGACTGCTTCAATCGTCTCAGGAGTGCAAACAGGTTTCTCGCATACTGTGCATGTGAACACGGGAATCGGAAGCCCCCAGTGACGTTGACGGGAAATACACCAGTCATTGCGTTCAACGAGCATGGCGATCATGCGTTCCTTACCCCACTCAGGATACCACTCAATATCGTCGCAAGCTTCGACTGCCGTTTCTTTCATTGCGTCAACGGAAGCGAACCATTGCTCCGTAGCACGGAAAATCACAGGGTCTTTGCATCGCCAGCAATGAGGATATGAGTGTGTTATCTCCTCAGAGGAAAACAGCGCTCCGCTCTTCTTAAGATCCTCAATAATTGCATCGCCGGCTTTTGAGTAGAACATTCCGGCATATTGCTGCGCTTCATCCATCATGATTCCATGGGGATCGACCGGTGTGAGTATCGGTAATTGCGGGTATTTCCTGCATACATTGAAGTCGTCGGCTCCATGGCCGGGTGCTGTATGGACGCAACCTGTTCCTGTTTCGATCGTTACATGATCTCCGAGGATTATGAGAGATTCGCGGTCATAAAACGGATGCTCTGCAGTCATAAGTTCAAATGCTGTTCCCGGGAGTTTCTTAATTATCTCATACTCCGCTACACCAGTCTTTTCAAAAACAGTTTCAACAAGAGTATCGGCAATTATCAAGACTTCGCCCTTTACAGAACAGATAGCGTAGTCTATGTGCGGACCCAGGCATATCGCGAGATTACCCGGCAGGGTCCAGGCTGTTGTCGTCCATATGAGAAAACTTGCGTTATCAGCGTTTGGTATGCCATCGAGCACGTTTTTCGCATCCTTAACCTTGAATCTGACGAAAATCGCCGTGCAGGGCGCATCGGAGTATTCGATTTCTGCTTCCGCAAGAGCAGTTTCATCCTCAGTGCACCAATAAACAGGTTTTAGCCCCTTATAGATATAGCCTTTTTCATACATTTTGCCAAAGACTCGCACTTCTTCTGCTTCAAAGGATGGGGTCATGGTCAGGTAGGGGTTATCCCAATCACCTAACACGCCGAGACGCTTGAACTGTTCTCGCTGTCTGTCGACATATTTCTGCGCGAACTCGCGGCATGCGTCACGGAACTCAGGAATCGACATCTTTTTTCTGTCGAGTTTGTTTTGTTTTGTGATTGCGCTCTCAATGGGCATACCATGATTATCCCAACCCGGTGTGTATGGGGAGAACCAGCCTGACATATTTTTGTGCTTGATGATTATGTCTTTAAGGATTTTGTTAAGAGCATGACCCATGTGAATATCACCGTTGGAAAATGGCGGTCCGTCATGCAAGACGAACGCGGGTTTTCCCGCATTTCTCTCCATAAGATTCTCATAAATCTTCTTTTCATAAAAAGACTCCAATAACTCAGGCTCGCGCTTTGGCAAGCCTGCTCGCATTGGAAAGTCAGTTTTTGGGAGGTTTATCGTTGAATTATAGTCTTGGGGCATTGCCGGAATCCTCCTACTGTTTTCCTATTCATCTGCACTGAAGTTTGAGCCAAACTTCAGATCATCGAAGTCAAATTTTGGTCTTGGAGTGATAGCGTCATCGTCTCCGCTAATGGAATATACTTTCGTATGCCCATCTTCATCATTATGTATTTGAGCAGGAGGCGGTGTAGCTTGACCGGTGGATGTAAGAGGTTGTACATTGCCCGTGCTACCATCGGTGATTCTGTCCATAGCTGCTCCGATTATATCTGCAGTGTTGGCGATTTGCGCTTCGCGTGAGAGTTGCTGTGCATTTTGTGAATATATTGGTGCCTGTGCTTGCATAACAGGCTGCTGTTGGTACTGAGCGGGATTGCCATTCGCTGCTTGTTCCGAATAGACGTTTCCGGATTGCTGTACCTGTTGAGGAGCTTGTTGCGGAACCTGCTGCGGGGGTTGCATTTGAACTTGTTGTGCTTGGGTCATCTGCGGTTGCTGCGCAACAGTAACATTGGCAGCTCTCGGTGCTTGGCCGCCGACATTCACTGCACGGCGAGCTGACTCGAGCTTTGTCAGAAACTCAGAATGTTTACGCATGATGGCTTGCGACAATTCAATGAATTTTGCTGTTTCCTTTGCAGCAACGCCAAGCCTAAGCTCCTCGTCTGCAATTCTCTTCGCAGATTCTGCAAGCCTTGCTTTTACTTCCATGTCGGCGTTTCGAAGCGTGTCTTCCTTCATCTTGTTCGCTTCGTTCTTTATTTCCTCACCCATGCGTTGCGCTGTCAGCAATGCCATTCTCATCGAATCCTCTGTCGAGCGGTATTCTTCAACCTTTTCGACGAGGACTTTCAGTTTTCCCTTTAGGATGGCATTTTCCTTATACAGAGCCGTGTAGTCGGTGCACACAGATTCGAGAAAGTTGTCTACCCCTGTCATGTCATATCCGCCGAAAATAGCTTTAATGAATACTTTGTCGGTAATTTCTTGTGGCGTCAGCATATATATTCAATCCTTTTACTTAAAAATACAACCCATTGTTCTCAAGCTCATCAATAAGGTCTCCCAGTAGGTCAACATTATATGGTGTGATGAGATATGTATTGACTGCGACCTTTTTTATCTTTCCATCTTGAGCATAAGCAACACCGCTTAAAAAATCCACAAGTCTGCGGGCGATGTCTTTGTTTGTCTGCTCGAGATTTAATACAACCGTGCGCCGCTCCCGCAGATGATCAGCGATTTCGGCGGCAGTCTCAAACTTTTCCGGTTTCACGAGGACAACTTGAAGTTGAGCTGTCGCATGAATGCTGACAACCTTGTTGCTATCGCGCCTCTCCTCAAAACCTCCGTATGTACTCCTTGCCTGTGTCGTGGTCTTTGGCGTAGGAGGTAAATCTTCGGTTCTTCGTGGTTGGAAGTCGTCAAAATCGTCCTCTTCATCGTAAGGTTTAGCCAGTTTCTTTAAGTCGTTAAAAAAACCCAATTCAGGATTCCTCCTATTCTCAGCGTCTTCCCCCAAAGAGCGCTGTGCCAATCCTGACCATATTTGAACCGGACAGGATTGCTTCGATATAACTGTCGCTCATACCCATTGACAGATATTTCATAGAGACATTATCGTATTTTTTTTTGCTGATGTCAATATAAAGGTGAAACATTGCGTCAAAATAGTTACAATTCTTAACATTTTCATCAGGAATCGGTGGTACTGCCATCAGTCCAAGCACTCTTATTCCGGAGATTTTTGATGAAAGCGCTAATGTTTCCTCTACTCTTTCAGGAGCAACTCCGGACTTTTGCGGCTCATTGCCAATATTTATCTCAAGCAGTACGTTTTGGATTATCCCGAGTGATGTTGCTTTTTTTCCGATTGATTCCAGAAGTGCCACAGAACTGACTGATTCGATTAAATCGCATACTCCAACGACTTGCTTGACTTTGTTCGATTGCAAATGCCCGATGAAATGCAGTGGTGCACCGTCATAAGCTCCCCCTGTTCGTTTTTCAAGCATTTCCTGTACGCGGTTCTCACCCACGGCATCGACTCCTGCTGTGATTGCTTGCTTAATCATGTCAATGGGTTTTGTTTTTGAGGCGGCGACTAGTTTGATCTCATCGGGGTTTCTGCCTGATTTTACTGCTGCTTTTGCGATTTCATCGCGAATAGCTTTTATGTTATCAACTATACCTGTACCTGTCATAGGAGCTGTCCTTTCCCGGTTGGGTGTGACACAATGTCATCCGACAATTTTACCATCGAACAATCCATTTGCTCTAACGATAATCGTGGAACCGACTCGTAAAGGCAAACCTGTCTCGACACCGTCACGTACAATATAGCTATCTCCGGATTCCGCTAAAATCTCAACATCCACGCGCTCTGCGCGGACACCTGTTTGCAAATAAATAAATATAACACCATAATCGTCAAGTTGAATCGCTTCTTTTGGTACACGGATACCCGACACCACGGAAAAAACGATGTCCGCCCGTAACTCTCTGTGCGAAACAATTTCATGGAGGTTTCTGGAACTTGAGAACAATACAACGCAATCATCATTCTCTCTTCTGCCGATATGCTCGACTAACATATCAATTGACTCGCGATAAGCACCGCTAAACTGAATCGTCGCCTGACTACCCTCAGACAGGCGGGAAACATCCGATGCGCGCATAATTGCCGCATAATACCACTTGAACTCCGTCACGAGTTTTACACCGGATGCTACTTGCGATGGAGATGAGAAAAGCTCATCGAGACCGGTTGGCAAAATATCAATCAACGCATCGGGGGTCACTGACTCAAAACCGTCGACAACCTGCGAGAACGTACCGCTGACCGGAGCATCGATAGATCTGACGCCCGAGACTCTTGCCTCGAGAGATTCCAACCGCCGCTTCATTGCGGGTAGGTCAGATGCCAAGGAAGAACCGGCTGAAAACACATAAGTCTCCACGTTTAAGGTCAATTCTTCGAGCTTGGAAAAATCCCTTTGCTGTACTGCTCTTGATAAGTCAATGATACTTCGCAGGCTAGCAGTTTCTACGGATGAATCGCCATCGGATGCTTCTAGTCCGGCAATCAATAATCGGAGCGTACGGATTTCGCTTGCCACTTCCAGTGCCTCGCTGCTCATGTACTCAGCAGCGATGACCTGACCTGACGCGACCTTTTCCCCCTCGTTGACGAAAGGTAAAACTACATTACCGGTATCAGCAAGGATAATCTCCGTGCGGACGATGTAACCATATGTTGATGCTGTATCTTCGATTGAGTAGCGCATTGCATCTGTGGTTTCATATGTCTTTACGGTAGCATTGTATATCAGCACAACAACAAAGCATAATACAGCGAGAAATAGCAGTGCTGTTGTCAGCTTAATGTAGAAATCGCTTCGTTTCAAACTGAAGACCATTCCTTTCGATTATGTTCATAGTTCAAACCACTTGATTTCCGGGTCACGCCGAAACCATGTCAATTGTCGTTTCGCATAGCGGCGTGATTCCATTTTTATCTTGTCAATAGCAGAGTCCATGTCACATAATCCAATAATTGCGTCTGCCATCTCTTTATATCCGATTGCTTGCATCGCTGTGCTGTTATGCGAGATACCCATATCGAGCAGTCGTCGGACTTCATCGGCAAGGCCTTTTTCAATCATATCATCAACGCGATTGTCAATTCTTTTATATAACTCAATACGGTCTGATACTGTTAGTGCATATTTCATGGCATCATAGCGAGGAGGGGAGTTCTTAGTTTCGGTATCATGCTGAGATATCGTCGTTCCGCTAACCCTATATACTTCAATGGCGCGCACTATTCTTTTTTTGTCATTTGGGTGTAGTCGTTTCGCTCTTTGAAGGTCAAACTCGCCCAGAATACGCAGCATCTCATCACCGCCGAGTTTGTCATATTCGTGCTCGATTTCATTTCTGATTGATTCACTTGCTCTTTTTGTAAAGTTCCGGTTTGATAATAGCGAGTCAATATATAGTCCTGTTCCGCCAACGATGATTGGTGTTTTGTTGCGTGATAGTATGTTGTCGATGCATTGCGATGCTTCTGTTACATATCGCGACACTGAGTAGTTGTCAAAAGGAGATATGATGTCGAGCATATGGTGAGGTATTTGGTTTCTCTCTTCAATGGTTGGTTTTGCTGTGCCAATGTCCATATATTTGTAGATTTGCATTGCGTCTGCTGAGACGATTTCTCCGCTGATTATCTGTGCCAGCTCGATGCCGAATGCTGTTTTTCCCGTCGCTGTGGGTCCGGCGATAACAATGACCATGTTATTCTGCATTTTTGGGACGCCGAGGACGCCGTCCCCTACACAATGCCAGGAATCATTCTGCATTCTGCATTCTCATTTCTCATTTATGTCTAGCTTCGGCGGAAACTGCGATCAAGAGCAGCTTTCGTAATCTCAAAAGCAACAGGTCTCCCATGCGGACACTCCGTCACTTCACCCGATAACACACGAGCTGTCAGTAACTCAAGCTCACGTCGTTCCGAAGAACCACCAGCTTTTATTGCTGCCTTGCAAGCGATTACGCGATAAATCTCATCACATTGTGCAGGAGTGGGAGTTCCGCCGAGACTGAGCTGCTTGCCAACATCTGATAGTATCGATTCAGTATCCGAAATATCTATGTCAGACGGAATGCGGCGAACAGCAATCGTATCGTCGCCAAAGCTCTCAATCGTGAAACCCAGCTTATCGAGCAACTCTGAGTTATCAAGGAGTATAGCTGCATCCTCAGAGCCATGATGGCAAATAACCGGTGTTATGAGCGCCTGAGACATTGGCTCATAGTCGATGTTGTGAAGCGCATCAAAGTGAATCCTTTCATGCGCGGCATGTTTATCAATGAGCCATAAGCTCTGTCGATATTCGACCACGATATAGGTCTTTAGCACCTCGCCGACGACTCTGAAACCAAAACCATTTTTCAGCGCAATGCCCGGGAAAAGAGAGTCAGTCGAATTATGCGAATCATAAGATGAATATTCGCTGCTGACCCGGTTATAATCATCTATTTTCGGTTGTTTCGGATTTGAATACAAATCAGCGGCACCATCGGCGATTCTTAGTTCATTGCTTTGCCGAAACCTGTCTGCTGCGTAATTAGTCGTAATACCTGATTTGTTATATGCTCCCTGCCCATTTCTTCGATTATCATTGTCACCAATATGTAATATCTGTTTATCAGATGCCTCGATTCTCATATGCTCGGAATATGTGGATAACGCTCCGAGAGCAGCATAATGTACTCCATCGAAGACTTGCTTATCTGAGACGAACTTAACTTCCGTCTTTGAAGGATGGACATTGACATCGACTAAGGTATAATTGATTGTGATATATAATACGCATGATGGAAATCTGCCGGAGGGTAGCTTGTTAGCATATGCTTGTTCGAGTGCTGCAACGAGAGTTCTGGATTGAATCGTTCTGCCATTGACAAAGAAAAATTGATAACTCCTGTTACCTCGGGATGCGCCGGGCGAGGACACGTACCCTGTGACGCTAACAGCTTCGTCAGTAGAATTTGCTGGGATCAACCCTGCGGAAAACTCACGACCTAATAGACTGTAAACGCATGAGTCTGTTCTTGAATCACCCGGAGTATGGTAGTCTGTTCTCCCGTCTCTTATGAAACGAATGGAGACATCCGGGTGTGACAGAGCGCAGCGTAATAGCGTAGATGCGATGGCAGAACTCTCCGATCGATCGGTTTTCATGAATTTCATCCGAGCCGGTGTGTTAAAAAACAGATCGCGTACTATAATCGTTGTTCCTTCAGGGCAGCCTGCGGGAGATATGTCTTCAATTGCTCCTGCAACGAGCGATAGACTTACTCCTTCTTCCGCGTTTGTCTCGCGAGTCAATAGTTCAATCTTTGACACGGATGCTATTGCTGCGAGTGCTTCCCCGCGAAAGCCGATTGTGCCAATTGCTTCGAGCCCTTGCGCGTCTCGCAGTTTGCTTGTTGCGTGGCGCAGGAATGCTGTTGTCACTTCGGCTGGAGCAATGCCGCAGCCGTTGTCCGTGACGCGGATAAACGTCAAACCTCCCGCTTGTATCTCGATGGTTATGACGCTCGCGCCTGCATCAATTGAGTTTTCCAGCAACTCCTTGACAACGGATGCCGGCCGCTCCACGACCTCACCCGCCGCAATCAAATCAGCAACAAATGGATCCAGTTTTATAATCCTGGGCATAAATCCCCCTGCCCGGCAGACTGCAGCAATACTGCCCGTTTTGCGCATAACTATGACTTCTGTCAAAGGCTCCTAACGGTAAACAATCGGCAGCCCTTTGACGTTTACAGGGTCGACGTC
>Ga0099364_10004762_pt1 | contig 20465 bp, 17 predicted proteins | sample TergutTh196P3_FD_73070 | JGI IMG/M metagenome (GOLD analysis project Ga0099364, IMG submission 73070) | Microcerotermes parvus P3 segment gut microbial communities from Pointe-Noire, Republic of the Congo - Th196 P3 | ecosystem: Host-associated > Arthropoda: Insects > Digestive system > Gut ... | reverse complement strand
TCTACCACATAGTTAAATTCCTGGCCCGAATGGCTTACCAGCGCCGCCGGCTCCTTTGAGGGGTCCAGGTAGACCAGAAGGGGTTCGATGGTCCGTCCCTTGAAATTATAGGCCAGGGCGGAAAATTCATAGCCGGGAAAGCGCTCTATTTTGACACCCTTGCCCCGGCGGCAAACGCTGGCGGTATCCATTCTGGGGTCTTCCCCGGTTAGAAGTACCGTGGCATCCACCCCAAGCTGGGCGGAAATTTTGTAAAGAACGCTGATGGGAATATCCAGCTCCCCGGCCTCGTACTTGAGGTAGGTTTCCAGGGGAACGGCTATGTCCCTGGCTATGTCCATGGCGGCGATTTCGAGAATTTCCCGAAGTTCCTTGATCCTGCCGGGTATTTTGACCAGATTGTCCCGCATGCTTTTTCTCCGTTAATTGTGAACTATATCATCAAAAAATAGTTGCCAAACATCTTATTATAAAATATAATCATCTCAAGTGAAAGCTAGCGGTGGAAACAGGGGGTCAGCCATGGAAAGCAAGAGAAGTATTTTGGCAATAGATGATAATATAATGCAGCTGGACATGTTCAAAAAAATGCTGGAGGCAAATTATACTGTTCAAATTGTAAGCTCAGCCTCGGAGGCCCTGAATTTTCTAAATACAAGCACAAATAAAGCGGATATTATCCTTCTGGATATTGAAATGCCAAATATTAGCGGCTTCGACTTCCTTTACGATATAAGAAAAATCCCCAGTTATATGACAACGCCAATAATCATTGTAAGCGGTAAAAAAGACCCTGATTTTTATGAAACGGCAAAGAGTTCAAGCGCCTTTGATGTTTTGAGCAAACCGGTAAAACAGGATCTGCTGGTTGAAACAATCGAGAAAGCCATTGCCTCAAAGGCCTAGAATACACTGAAAGGGGGAAAGAAATGAGTGTAAATACGGGGATACTTGCCCCAGTTTTAGATGTTGACGAGGAAAAATGCATCAACTGTTATGCCTGCATAACGGCCTGCCCGGTAAAATACTGCAATGATGGATCTGGACACAGAATTGCCATTGACCACAATCAGTGTCTTGGCTGCGGGCACTGTATTGCCGCCTGCTCCCACAAGGCCCGGCAACCGCTTGACGATACGTCTAAGTTTTTTGCCGATCTGGAGAGAGGGGAATCAATGGTCGCCGTGGTTGCCCCGGCAGCGGCCTCTGTCTTTCCCGGCAACGATTATCTAAGATTGAACGGCTACCTTAAATCCATGGGGGTCGAAGCCGTCTTTGACGTAAGCTTTGGCGCGGAGCTCACTGTTGTATCTTACATAGAATATATCAAAGCGAAAAACCCCAGGTTTGTAATTGCCCAGCCCTGCCCTGCCATAGTAACTTACATTGAAATTTTCCGCCCTGATTTAATACCCTACCTTGCCCCGGCGGACAGCCCCATGCTGCATACCATTAAAATGGTAAAGGAATTTTATCCCCAATACCGGAATCACAAAGTAGCGGTAGTTTCTCCCTGCATTGCCAAAAAAAGAGAGTTTGAGGAAACCGGCTTTGGGGATTACAACGTCACCATGCTTGCCCTAAAAAATCATTTTGAAAATAGAAAGATAGAGCTTTCAAGGTTCCCCATTGTTGAATATATAGGGCCGGATGCGGAAAGGGCAGTAACCTTCTCAAGCCCCGGAGGCCTTCTTGATACTGCCGAGCGTTTTATACCGGGCCTCAGGCGGAATACCCGGAAAATTGAAGGTGTTCATACAATATTTCATTATTTATCGGAAGTTGGCTCAAAGCTAAACGATCCGAATATTGAGTTTCCCCTGCTTATTGACTGCCTGAACTGTGAAAAGGGCTGTAACGGCGGCCCGGGAACCGGGAATATCCACAAAACCACAGACGAACTTGAAAGCCCCATTCGCAGGCGCTCCAGGGAGCTTGAGACGCAGTTAAATCCCGGACATAATGAAAGGCTCTACAGTAAATACCATAGACTGTTAAAGCGCTTCTGGAGGCCCGGCCTTTACGACCGCTCTTACGTGAACCTCTCCGGAAACCGTGTTCTGGACCGGCCCAATGATCATGAGTTAAAGGAAGTCTACAAGTCCTTAAAAAAGACTTCAGAGGCGGATATATACGACTGCACGGCCTGCGGTTATGGAAGCTGCAGAAGAATGGCAACGGCAATTTTTAACGGCCTGAACAAACCGGACAACTGCTCCCACTACAACATGAAGCTTCTTGAAGATGAGAAAAAAACCATCGTCTACATCAACCAGCAGCTTAAAGTGCATATTGCCCGCTCCCTTGAGGCCATTGAGAAGATCAATAGCCTGGTGGAAAAACTGGATACGAGCATAAACACCCAGTCGGAATCGGTGGAAGAATCTTCGGCTGTTACGGGGAAAATAGTCAGCTCCCTAAAGGGCACTTCCGACCTTTCCCGGCAAAAACGGGAATCCATAATGGAGCTGATTGACAATGCCGCAAAAGGCCAGGAAGCCATGAAAGAGACAATCCTGGCGGTTCAGGATATTTCCAAGTCGGTAGACGGTATAGCGTCGGCGATAAAGATCATCAGTGTCATAGCATCCAACACCAACCTGCTTGCCATGAACGCGGCCATTGAGGCCGCCCATGCGGGCGAGGCCGGCAAGGGCTTTGCCGTAGTAGCCGATGAAATCCGCCGCCTTTCGGAGAGCACCAGAGAAAATTCGCGCAGCATTGCCCAAACCCTGTCAAACATCATCTCGGGAATCACAACCACATCCAAGCGTACCGGGGATACAGGCGGCCTTATCAACGACATGTCCGACGAGATCAACAGCTTCGCCGGTACAATGACCGAACTCATTGACACTTTGGGCGTTCTGTCCGCAGAAAGCACCGGGATTACCAACTCGCTGAATGTTTTGCGTACACACAGCTCTGCGGTTAAGGAGGACTACTCCGAGATGCTCTCCTTGACGGACAAACTAAGGTATGACATTAACTTCCTGGCCGCCATGTCAGCGGACATTGTCCGTGCCATAGAAGAAAACGACCAGGAGATCATCGCAAGACTGATCGCAATGGAAGACAAACATAATCGCGAACGGCCGCTTTAGCCGCTGTGTAAAGGAGGACGAACACTTTATGGAGAAAAGGAAATCAGTGCTGGCAATTGATGACAATGTGGTTCAGCTCAATGCGTTTCGCAATATTTTGAGCGACAAATATGAGATTTTTACCGTTAATTCTGCGGCCAATGCCATAAATTTCATGAACGCGAACGCTGTGGATTGTATTCTTCTGGATATTCAAATGCCCTACGTTAGCGGTTTTGATTTTCTTTATGATATAAGAAAAATACCAAGCTATATGATTACACCCATTATCATAGTCAGCGGCGTAACCGGGGCAGAATTCTTTGCCGAAGCAAGAAAATCCAGTGCTTTTGATGTTCTAAGCAAACCTGTAGAACCTGAACATCTGATTTCAACAATAGATAAGGCTATTTCAGATGCGGAAAATCAAAGACATTCCGACGATATTTAACTGGCCAGGAAATTTTCAAGGCTTTTTATTATCTTGCGGTCCTCTTTGTCCCGGATGTCCACGGGCAGCATTACCCTTTCGTCTCCGCAGAGCCTAAAGCGCCCCTGGGGGACTCTAAGGCCCTTTATGGCATTGTTCTTAACGGCCTTTACATAATCGCCGATTGTTTCCATCTTCTTGTCCAGAATCACCCCGAATACGGTATCTCCGCGTACATCTTCTGCCCGGTGAATATCCGAACCGGCGGTGGCGGCAACTCCGATCTTCTTTGCGTATGCCCAGGCAAAGGCGTCAAAGGATTGCTGGTTCCCTGAATTGGCACTCTCCACCGCATCAACAAAGCCTGTGAAAAGATGGATACACTTGATGTAGTAATACTGCCTGAAGGGGTGGGCATGAACCACACAGCCGCCGCCGCGCCTGACTTCTTCAAATTGCTCTTTCCGGGTCCACCGCCTGGATTCGGGGTGCTTAAGGAGCCATTCCTTGTCCAGGCCGTAGACCAGGTAATCGTCCCCGTCAAAGGTTTCTTCCCAGCCAAAGAACACGTCCAGGCCCCGGCGCGCTCCCTCCTCCCTTGCGTCTTCGTAGCCCTGGCAAAACCGGTGTACCCATTTCGTCCATGGCAGGCTCCTGTCCACGGCGGTGTTCCCGCCGCAAAAATGGTCGGTGATGATTATGCCGCTATAGCCCAGATCCAGGTATCTTTGAATATAATCCCGCCCCCTGGAAACACCGCAGGAGCTGCCCTGGCTGGTATGCATATGGGTTTCGTAAAGGTAAGCCATATTTTAATATATCTAAAAATAACTGATTCTGTAATCGGCCAGGCCGCAAAATCCTGTTTTTCTGTAGGCCTTTATGGCTGCTTTGTTTTGTTTTTTTACAAAGAGGCTAATGCCCTTTCCCTGAGACAGAAGCTTCCGGGTAAAAACCGCCGTCATTTTCGCCGCGATGCCCTGGCCCCGGCAGTCGGGGCGGACATAGACTCCGCCTATCTGGTAGCGCGTAAAGGATTCGGCGCTGGTGTTGATTTTTCCCACGACCTGGCCGTTTAACTCGGCTAAAAGCACAAGTTCAGAGGCGATCATTCTATCTAAACCAAGGCGGCAGGCTGCGGGATTAAAAACAGCTTTTTTTGGCAGGACCTCCTCCTGCTCATAGGCTGACTGAAGGGCGAAAAGCTGTTCACTGTCTTTGGGCTCCGGAGGACGCAGGACCAGAGCTTCCGGGCCGGCCTTTAGGGCTTCGGCTTTGGGTAAATCGTCAAGACTCATCAGCTCATAGTCGATCCTTTCTGCGGCAAAGTAGCCCTGGCTTTCCATGAGCTCCTCTAAAAGTTCTGCGTCTTCCCTTAGTCCCTGAAGTGAATAAATGGGAACCCTTCCCAAAAAGCGGTTTAAAAAACGGGGGCCGGGAACACGGGGATTTTTGTCAAACACCGGAAAAAGGGATTGGCGGCTGTGCAGAAGCAGGGCGGCAAAGTCCCCGCCTGCGGCGGACAAATGCCAAAGGTGGCCCCGGTTTTGCATTAGGCGAAAACGGGCGCTGGCGGCAACGCAGTATTTTTCACGCAGCCTGAAAAAAGCCTCTGCAATATGGCGATCTTCTTTCGGTACCTTTCGCCAGCGCGACTTATTCAGATTCCGTCTTAACATAAATTATTCCCTGCCGCCCCGTCCGCTTAAGCTAAAGGGCAGGCTTCCGGAGCCTGGAATTCTGCCAAGTATGGCCGAGAACCCCGCGATAAAGGATTCGGGGGCATAGCTGTAAACCACCACCGATGCGTCTGCCCAGCCCAGCTCTTCCAGAAAAACGGGATTCAAAACAGAAAAAACTATGAGCCGTCTGCCCGTACTGCCCTGGCTGCCAAGGGCACGGAGCTGCTGGAGCATTCCGATGCCGGCCCTGCTGGAAAGGCAGAAGATCACCGTGTCGGCATTCCGGGCCAGGGCCAGCAGCTCAAGGCTTCTTTGCGGGTTATGCCAGTGAGAAACCGCAGCGGGAAAGGCCCTGCGCCCGGCCTCAAAGAAATCCGTGAAATTTCCAGCCAGCAGCACCCGGCCAGCGTTTTCCGGCGTTAGGGGTAATACGTCATTGTCATTTATTACAGTTACGCTCCGCGCCGCCAGGCTAAGGAAAAAGGCAGCTCCCTCCGGGTCAACTATTCCCCGATCAATTCTTGCAAGGTCAGGTATGTAGGGGACCGCCTTTTCTCCGCGCAGATGCTCAAGTTTCAGGGCCAGTATGCGGCGGCAGGCATCCCGTACCCTCTCCCGGAATTCCGGCTCCGTCCGCATGGAGTTCGCCAGGAGCGTCCAAATCGCGTCGTTGAGTACGGGTGTCTGTGAAAACATGATGATGTCGTTACCGGCAACAAGGGCCTGTTTTGCCGCCTGTGAAAGGCTGCCGGTATATACGGTAGCGCCAACCATCATTAGATCGTCGGTAATTATCAGCCCGTTAAAACCCATTTGCTTCCGTAATAGTTCCGTCAAAAACCACTGGGAAAGGGAGGCGGGGGTTTGTCCGCCGGCGGTATTGGGAAAGGCCAGATGCCCGCTCATTATGGCCGGAATGCCCTCCCTGACAAGAAGCCTGTAGGGAACAAGCTCCCGCTCCCAAAGCACCCCAAAGGGAACGTTAATTCTGGGCAGCACCCCGTGGGAATCCAGGGCCGTGTCCCCGTGACCGGGGAAATGCTTTGCCGTGGGAATAACCCCCGTTTCCCTGTGCCCGCGGGCAAAGGCCGCGCCCATAATGCCTGCCTGCACGGGGTCGGGGCCAAAGGAGCGGGGGCCGATGAGGGTGGAATCCCGGTTAGTGTAAAGATCCACTGCCGGGGCGAAATTCATATTGATCCCCAAAAGGGCCATTTCTTTCCCTATGTAGTAGCCCGAAAAGTAGGCATCCATGGGTATGCCGGAGGCACCGATCGCCATGTTCCCCGGAGTCTCACTGGTGGAGCCCTTGACGTGGCGCACCAGGCCCCCCTCCTGATCAGTGGCCACAAGCAGGGGTATGCCGAACTGGGTCTGCATGGCAGCCTGCTGGAGTTCCCCCACGGTCTCGGCCAGGCGGCGGGTGTCGTCTGTGTTCCAGCCAAAGATCTTCACCCCGCCGATATTCCGCTCCCGGATCCAGTCCATTAAAAGAGGGGAAGGTTCAGCGCCCACCCAGCCAAGCATGAAGGTCTGGCCAAGGGCCTGCTCATCGCTCATTGCCGCTGTCAGGCGTCCGGCAAGCTCCCATATGTCGTCTTGATTGTTAATCGAATCGTTAAAAGACTGGGCAAAGAGCAAGGGAGAAAAAAGAGGGAATAAAATGAAAAGCCAGGCAAATTTTGCTTTCAATACGCCTGACCCTTTTGGCTGTCAATGTAAAGTGAAGCGGAGTGGGCCGCTACGGCTCCGTCTCCGGCGGCGGTAACAACCTGCCGGAATGGGCTGGCACGCAGATCCCCGGCGGCAAAAAGCCCAGGCACTGAGCTTGCCATTTTCTGATCAGTAATAATATACCCGCCATCGTCCATTTCGACCTTGAGGCTGCCGGAAGATAAAAGCGAGGTCTGGGGTTCAGAGCCAACGAAAATAAAAACTGCGTCCGCGCTTTCTTCCGTAATTTCGCCGGCAGTTTCCAAAACTACCGAACTGAGCCTGGCGCCCATGCCGGAGCCGCCTTTTATCTCTTTAATCACCGTGTTAAAGCGAACCTGTATGTTCGGATTTTTCAAAGTCCGTTCCGCCAGGGCCTTTTGTGCCCTGAGCCTTTCCCTGCGGTGAACCAGGATCACCTGGCTGCTAAGGCGGGAAAGGAACATGGCCTCATCGCAGGCCGCGTCTCCGCCGCCCACCACAAAGATCTTTTTGTTTTTGAAGAAGGGGCCGTCGCAGCTGGCACAGTAGGAAACCCCCCGGCCAAAGAACTCCTTTTCGCCGACAACGCCCAGGTGGCGGTATTTTGCTCCGGTGGCAAGTATCACGGCCCGGCTCCGCAGGGTCTTGCCGTTTCCCAGGCTAAGCGCAAAGAGTTCCCCCTCTTTCGTCAGGGACTGGGCATCCTCCGTCATGATCTTTGCCCCAAAGTCTTCGGCCTGGCGGCGCAGATCCTCGCAGAAATCAAAGCCTGTTTTCCCTTTGGCTATGCCGGGGTAGTTCTCCAGCAGGTCTATCGACAGGGCCTGCCCGCCCGGAGCCATCTTCTCCAAAAGCAGAACCGACAGCATTGAGCGAGCGCCGTACTGGGCCGCCGTGAGTCCTGCCGGACCGGCGCCTACGATGATCAGATCTGCGTCAATATCAGTTGACATGGTTTTATTGTAAATGCTGTTGTTCTTAGGGTCAACTCCGAGCCGTATTGCATTTTTTCAAATCCACACGCACTATTAAGCACTTGAAAGTATTTATATTTGCAAACAGGATAAACCACCTTCTTGAACGGGGCATGCCGGTTCTTACAGTATCGGGGGTTCTGCTTGGGGTTTTGCTGCCCGGTTTTTTTCTGGAATTAAGGCCTTTGGCTCCCTGGCTTTTCGCTTTTATAACCCTGTCGGGAGCTTTAAAACTCCGGGCAAGGGAACTGGGCAGGGCGGTCTCCTCTCCCCTGCCCCTTCTTTTATTTTTTCTTAGCTCCCGCATTATTATGCCCCTTTTGGTGTATTTTATAAGCCAGCTTTTATTTGGAGCTGAACCCGATACGGTTGCCGGCTTTGTATTGCTCTATTCGGTACCCACGGCTATCCTGGGTTTTATCTGGGTTTCTATTTTCAGAGGAAACTACGCTTTATCCCTGACATTGATACTGCTGGATAGTGTTCTGGCCCCATTTATGGTGCCCCTTACATTAAGGCTTTTAGTGGGAACCAGTGTCAGCATTAACGTTACGGCCATGATAGTGGCTCTGATCTTTATGGTGGTTATACCCACGATTTTAGGTGTATCCATGAATGAGCAAAGCCATGGGAAGATCCCATATTATTCCAGTCCCTGGCTTGACCCCCTTTCCAAGGTCTGCATTTTTATAGTGGTGGCGGCAAATTCTGCGGCTGTGGCTCCCCAATTCCATCCCGCTAATATTCAACTTTGGATCATTTTTGCTGTTTGTGTTGGTTTTAGTTTTTTGGGTTTTTTCTGCGCCAGGTTTACCTGCTTTGCCGGAAATCTTGTTGGAAAATTAAACCAGGAAACACAAACAACACTTTTATTTGCCATTGGGCTTAAAAATATCAGCGCTGCCCTGACCCTTGCGATAGAATTTTTCCCCCCTGGCGTAGCCTTGCCGATCCTGATGGGGATCCTATTTCAGCAGGCCAACGCCGCCATTGTCGGCCGCATTTTTCTGGGAAAAATTGCCAAAGAAGATAAAAGCACCGGGGGAGTTTTTTAGCTAATCCCGGCGGCCTGACGGAAGCGATTGACTGTGGCGGCGGCTATGGGCCGGGCCTTTTCGGCGCCCTGGGCCAGGGTCCTGTCCAGGGCGGGGATGTCCGCCATAATGTCCTCGAAGCGCTGGCGTATGGGGCCAAGTTCCCGGTTTACAACCCGGAAGAGTTCCTCCTTGGCATCGCCCCAGCCCATGCCGCCGGCACGGTAGCGGGCAGCCAGGGCTTCCTGCTCTTCGGCGCTGGAGAAGAGCTTGTAAAGCAGGTATATCTGGCTTGAGTCCGGGTCCTTCGGCTCCTCCACTGCCTGGGAGTTGGTAACGATCCGCATGATGGTCTTGCGCAGCTCCTTTTCGGAGCAGAAAAGCGGAATGGTGTTGTTGTAACTCTTGCTCATCTTCCGCCCGTCAAGCCCCGGCACCACGGCCACGGTTTCCTGCACCGCCGCCTGGGGAACTTTCAGAATCTGCTTGCCGTAGTTGGCGTTCACCGCCTGGGCTATGTCCTGGGCCATTTCGATATGCTGCTGCTGATCCTTGCCCACGGGCACCACATCGGAATCAAAGATGATGATGTCCGCTGCCATAAGCACCGGGTAGGTAAAAAGGCCCATGTTGATCCCGGCGTCAGGATCATCGCCCTTTTCGTTGTTTTCCTGCACCGCGGCCTTGTAGGCATGGGCCCTGTTCATAAGGCCTTTGGAGGTAAAGGCCATGATCATGGTTGTAAGCTCAAAGACTTCGGGAATGGAACTCTGCCTGTAGAAAATTACTTCCTCCGGATTAAGCCCCGACGCAAGCCAGCCGGCGGCTACGGCGCGAATATTGGCATTTAGCTCTTTGGGATCTTTTACGGTATTTAAAGAGTGGTAATCCGCGATAAAATACCGCGCATCGTAGCTTTTGGCCAGTTCCAGGGCGGGTTTTATGGCGCCAAAGTAGTTGCCTATGTGCAGGTCTCCGGTGGCCTGGATTCCGGTTAGAGAAACTTTTTTCATGGCACTATTCGTGGGTAAAGCGTTTTGATTGAATGATGGGGATCCCTTCAAAAACCCCGGCCTGGCTGAAAAAATCTTTCAGGCCTTCCGGAATTACCTCGTCCGGCACAGCACCTGATATGGTCAGCCGTCCAGACTCTGCCTTCTTTCCTCCCAGATGAAAAATATAATTTACCGTCTCAGAGATAACCGCTCCGGTTTTCCCGGGAGCCTGAAAAATCGTTCCCCCAAAGTGAAGGGCCATGGTAAATTCCACCGGAGTTGTGACATCCAGCTTTTCTATGCCGATAAGCCTGCCGCTTAATATCAGCTTTAAACTTGCCTCAACGGCAAGCTTGCCTTTGTCCACCTTTGGCGGGATCAGAAAGAGGCTTGAGTCTTCTGTTTCCATCCAAAGAAGCCCATCCGCTTCCGCAAATCCCCGCACCAACACATCCCGCAAACGGTTCCTTACAGTGACAAAGGCGGCTTCCCCTACAATGGCACGGATATTTGTCTTTCCCTTTAGGGCCACATACAAAAAAAGAAATTGTCCTGATGTACCGGGACGAATTGATCTCCAGCCTTCAAATTTCGCGGATGGGAATTTAGCGCCTTGTTTTTTTTCCGCAGCTGCAGCTCCATCTGTAGATTTGCTATCATCGCCGCCTGTGCCCCTGGAAGAAACCCAGGAGAAGGCCTGGTCAAAGCGCTTTTTATTCATGCCTTTTTTGTAAAGGCCTGGGCCAATATAGTCAGCGGCGCCATCAAAAAAGAACGCGGCGGGATCTTCGGCAGAACCCTTTGGATCTATAATACCCCAGAAGTTCCTGCCTTTTTTTTGCAGAGCAATGGCCTTTTTCAGCTCCGCCGGAAAATAGGCGGAAGCATCCAGATAGACCATATCCGTTGCCTCAAATTTATTGGCGGGCGGGTCTTTCAAAACCGGCAGAAACTCGACCCAGGTTTCTTTTCCCTTAAGGCCCAAAGCTTTCTTTATGGCTGCGTTGTTTTTTGATGTGAGTATGTAAATCATTTTTCTCTGCCCATTTTATACAAGCGGTGCTTGCGACCACGGACATTTTTCTCCGGACCGAAAAGATTTAAGATATGCTGATCCATGGTGATATACATGTTGTAGGACACGCTTAAGGAGTTTTTTGCCGCCAGCGATTCAAGAGCCGCTGCCTCTTTGACCGTTTCATTTTTCATTCGCTCCAGATCGATGTTCGAATACCTGACCGGGCCTATGTGAGTGCCGAGCCTCAGGTTGACGGGTTCGTCCAGGGGATTACGCATCAGGTTGTAAAAATAGATTTCGTGCAGAATTTCAATGCCCGCGAAAACTGCGTTTTTCTCCAATGATCCAAAAAGGAAGACCGCAAGGGCGCCGTCACCCTCCCAGGCCCAGAGCCTTCCAAGGCGGCTTGTAACAGACCTGTTCACGATATTCCGCATATCACTGTAAGCCTGTTCAACTTTTGCGCGGGGATAGTTTTTTACCAGCTCCGAATTGCCCACAATATCCAGTCTTAAAGCTGCCATTTTTCGTTCATCGCCTTCCCTAAGTCTGCCCCAGCTGGGACTGATCTGTTCCTGTTGATTTTCGAAAAACTGTCCCGTTATCTTGTCAAAGCTATAACCTTCGTTAATGAGGCTGGCTATCGCATTACCCAGGCCTTTTAGTTCAAAGTGGCGGCCCATGTAGCCTTCTCTGTCTATCCGGACCAGTGTTTCCACAAAATCCACATAAAACCCATCCTTTACCATGTCCGCCACAATTCGTTCTGCGGCATTCTGATTTGGCATGGGCATTCCCTCTTTAAGTCCGGTTCGTCTGAAAATATCATAATCAGGAATAACCAGCTTTGCAAAACGAACCATCATGTCTACTGTTAGGGAAACCTGAAGGCACTTTCTGCAACAGACAGTATTGGCGTATTTTATTGTCATATCATCTTTATTGTATCAGACCGGGCTGGTATTCACAAGGCTTAAGTGTTATAATGGAGAGGCAATGGCAAAAAAGAAAAGTAAAACAGACGCCGTGCGGGAATCTTTGGCCAAAGAGCTGCGGAGCATTATCCCCAAACTGGATTCTGAGGGCCTTGCCTTTCTTGTTGAGCAGTCCAGGATCCACCTTTACAATATGCAGGTACAGGAGCTAAACAAGGCCGCCCATGCGGCGAATAGCGCCTCATCGCGCAAGGCTTCCATAGCCAAAGCAAAGAAGGCCGATGTTTCATCAAAGAAGACGAGCCTGCGGATCGAGGGGAGCGAAACCGGCAGCAGCTACTATCTGTACTACCGGAACAGCAACCTGATGTTTTCCAGGGGCGAAATGGCCCATCTGGTTAAGCTGGTCAACGCAAGCGGAACTGACATGGAAATCCGGGAGCGGCTTTACAACTGGATTGAACGGGAACGCAGGGACATTTTCGCCTTTCTTCCCATAGCGAACAAATTTGACGAGCAGCTCAAGGTTCTGGTAAAAACCATAAAGAAGAGTTTTAAACCCCGGTAAAAAAACCCTATTTCCTGTTGCCTTTTTTTAAATAACTTGTTATAACTATGTTTACGAACGGTCGGTAACTATTGACAAAAGACGATATTATCAAGGCCGCCTTTAAGGTCTGGGGGCGGGAACTATACCGGACTACGAGTCTCAGCGAAATTGCGCGCGAACTGGGGGTAAGCAAGCCTGCCCTGTACCGGCATTTCGAGTGCAAAAACGCCCTTTCAGAGGCCATGTTCAGCGCCTTTTTCGATGACATTTGCTCATTTATCAAAGAAGGCTACGAGCGGGCGATTTCCTCGAAAGACCGTCAGGAAAGCGGCCTGATTATGATGCGAACCATGGGCGAGTACTATATCAGAAACAGGGAGGCCTTTACCTTTTCCCTTTTTCAGGTCTACAACAACCGGAACAGGCAACAGTTAAATGATGAATTTTGTGCGAGGGGGGTCGATTTTCAAGCACTGGCCCATAAAGATGGTTCCGGAGCTTCCTATCCTTCAAAAATGCAGCTTGGAATGAGCACCCTGATCTTTTGCATTGCCCATTTCCACCGTCACGGCTCTATTGATCAGCTTAAGCATGCTCTTTTGGAGATAGAAGACCGGATCACAAAGGGGCTGGGCCTTAACGCCAAAAAGGTGGCGGCACTTGATTACCAGGCCCTGGAAGAGCTGGCCGCCGGGAATATATACGAGGACACGGAAAACGATACTCTGCTTAAAGCCGTGGCCGAGGCGGTGGCGGAGGCCGGGCCCTGGGATGCGTCCATGGAAATGGTGGCCCAGCGCTCGGGGCTTTCCAAAAGCGGCCTTTACGCACATTTCAAGAGCAAGCAGGACATGCTGGAACAGCTCTTTATCAGCGAGCTTGTCAGCCTGGTAAATTCCGCCAAACAGCAGATAGAAAATTCCAAAGACAGCGAGGAACAGCTTTACCTTGCGATTATTTCCATTGTACATCACCTGCGATCCAGGCCGGAGATACTGGTAGCAATTGACTGGATAAAAACCAGGCGCCTGGATCTGGGGAAGGAAGTACACTCAAGGTTATACGGAATAATAAAGCAGATCAAACTGGAAGCAATTCAGAGCTACGATCAGGATCGGCTTGTCTGGATAGCCCAGTGGATACTCTTTATGATCATAAATGTCCTTGCGCTTTGGCATCAAAACCAGGAAAAAAACCCTTCCTGCGACGAACGAAATATGCTCTGGGCAAAAAACGCCGCAAAGGTCCCTGACGAAAGCTTCAGGGCTCTTTTTCGTTTTATTGCCCTGGGATTAGAGGGGATGAATTCATGATAGACAGGAGATTTTTTATGAAACCGTTTTTCTGTGTGCTTTTGCTTTGTATTATTCCTGTCTTTGTGCAGGCCCAGACGGCCCCTGCCGGGACAGCTCCCGGAAGCAGTCCCATGCGCCTGTCTCTGGACGAGGCGGTGAACATGGCGATCAATAACAACCTAATGCTGGAAAGCGCCAGAATCGGAACGGATATCCGCAGACGCAGAGCCATTATGTCCTGGAACCAGTTCGTGCCAACGGTGGGCGTCAGCGGAACACTGGCACGGGACAACGTGGCCACTGCCATTCCCCCCTGGAACCTGACCGGCGGCCTTAATACAAGCCTGGATTTTAGCTTTGCCCTTTTCGAAGGGATGCGCTCCGCCCACCTGGATTACCGGGCCGGCCTGATTAGTTTAGACAAGGCCAAGCTCCAGATGGAACAGGGGGTGCGGAAAATGTACAACACCATCCTATTGATATTGGAGAACGCCAACTTACACGCCGAAAGTTTCAACAATGCACAGCAGCAGGCCGCCATCGCGGAAGCCAACTTCCGGGCCGGCCTGGTGCCAAGGCTGACCTGGCTCCAGGCCCAGGTGGCGGTGGAAAACATGAGGCCCGCAGCCAGCGAACTTGATAACACCATCAGAAATCTTAAAGGAAACTTCGCCATCTTACTGGGCCTGCCTTATAACACCGACTTTGAGCTTGTGTCCGTAAACCCTGAAACCATTTCCATTCCCCCTGATCTTTCCGGTTTTATTTCCCGTTCCGCCGCAATGGGAAAGCCGGACATTATTGAACTTCAGGCAAATATAAGGGCTCTGCAAAGCCAAAGAACCGCTTTAAACCTTCAGCAGCTTACGCCTTTTGTCAGGCTTGGCTGGAATTTATCTTATCTTTTTAACCCAATGCTGGACCCCTTTCTGGACGATGTATTTCTCTATGACAACTGGAACAGGGGCGGTAACTTTTCTGTTACCCTGGGCATGAACTTTAACAGCTTTCTCCCCTTTACAAGGGAAGGCCAGCAGCGAAGGGATCTGGCAGCCAATTTGCAGATTCAGAACATCATGCTTGCCCAGATGATCCAGGAAACGGAGCTTGAGATTTTTTCAAAGATAAACTCCCTGGAAACGATTCGCAGTTCCGTGGCAGCCCAGCAGGCGGCGGTAGAACTGGCGCAGACGGCCTATAACCTTACGGAGACTGCCTACCGGGCCGGCTTGCAGGACTTTCAGTCTGTGCAAAATTCGGCCCTGGCCCTGGATCAGGCAAGGCTCCAGCTTCTTACCCTGTATTTTAATTTTATGAACGATTTAATAGATCTAGAGTACGCTTTAGGTATTCCATTCGGCACTTTGAGAGGAAACCAATAATGAGAAAAACACATCGAACATACGGTTCGCGTCTTAGCGTGAGTTTTTTTGGAATAATATTCTTCATTGCACTTGCCTTAAGCGCTTGCGACCGGAACGAAGAAAGCCCCGCTGATACAAGGGAAAGGGCCGAGGAAACCTTCGACAATATAAGAGAGAGGACCGGGGAAACGTTCGGCAATTTATGGGAGCGGCTTGGGGAAACATTCGGCAATTTGCGCGAGCGGATCGCGGAAACTTACGGCGATATGCGGGACCGCCAAGCACCTGAAACCCCGGTTCCGGTTTTCGCGGTTAACACCATTCCGGCAGCCGAAGGGCCGATTCAGGACTACCTTGCCCTGTCCGGGGATATTATTGCCTCTTCCACCGTTGACGCCTTCTCTGACATAGCGGGAAGGGTAAGCCGGGTCTATGTGGCTGTAGGCAGCCGGGTAAACAGGAACGACGCGCTTGTTGCCGTTGACCCGTCCAGACCCGGCATGGAGTTTGTGCCAAGCGTGGTAAGGGCGCCGGTGGCTGGTACCATTGTTGCCCTTCCGTCTCAACTGGGGATGACCATAAGCCCGGCAGTTCCCCTGGCCAGAATTTCCGGTGACGGCGGCCTTGAGATACGGCTTTTTGTTGCCGAGCGTTTCATCAGCAGAATTAGCCTTAACCAGCCCTGCGAGATTATTCTGGACGCATGGCCCGGATACGTTTTCCGGGGCGCCGTTACCGAGCTTAGCCCCACGGTTGATCCCAGCTCCAGAACGATGGAGATCCGGGTAGGCGTGGAAAACCCCGGCGCCATGTTAAGGGCGGGAATGTTTGCCAAGGTGCGCGTCATTACCGAACAAAGAGAGGACATTGTAAAGATTCCCATTGGGGCCATGGTCAGCCGTTTTGGAGAACAGTACGTCTTTGCCGTGGATTACAGCGACCCGGAAATTCCCGTTGCCCGCAGAAGAGATGTGGTGCCGGGGATTCAAATTGACGGCGTCATGGAAGTCCGCCAGGGACTTGCGCCTAACGAGGAAGTGGTTGTCCGGGGTCAGTCTTTGCTAGAAGACGGTTCGCGGATCAATATTGTCGGCCGGCTCGCGCCATTAAACTAGGAGAACAGATTATGCTTTCAAAAACAGTTGTAGGCCGGCCAACTACGGTTTTAATTATCTTCCTCCTCCTTATCGGGCTTGGCTTTTTCTCGCTGGCGAATTTGGCTGTCGACCTTTACCCCGAAATAAATCCCCCATACCTGGTGGTTTTTACCTCCTTCCCAGGAGCGGGCCCGGAAGAAGTGGAACGCTCGGTTTCCAGGGTTCTTGAAGCGGCCCTGTCAGGGGTCTCCGGCCTTGAAACGGTGAGCTCTACCTCCAGCACGGGAATGAGCATGGTGATCATGCAGTTTACCTACGGGACAGATCTCATCGACGCGTCAAACTCTGTCCGCGATGCTCTGGAACGAACCAGAAACTTTATGCCTACCAATGCAGACACGCCGACAATTTTTCGCTTCGATCCTGCCATGGTACCCATCATGGGCCTTAGACTGGCCGGGAACAGGACGCCGGAAGAACTGCGGGAATTGGCCGAGGACACCGTAATTCCCCGGCTGGAGCAGGTTCCGGGAATTGCCACGGCATCGTTAAACGGCGGAAGGGAAAAGATAATCCGGGTGGAAATCCCCCAGAGCCGGCTTGAAGCCTACGGCCTTACGGTAACCCAAATTCAACAAACCCTGGCCGCCCAGAATATGCAGGTGGCAGCGGGAACCATCATCGAAAATGACCTCTCCTACATTCTTACCACCATGGGCGAATTCAGCTCCCTGGACGAATTAAAGAACACGGTTATTACCTTTAGGGGCGGCGGCATTGTCAACGGCCAGCTTGATCCCCCGCGGCAGATTCACTTGCGGGACCTGGCGGATGTGTTCGAGGGCTTTCGGGATGAAAGCAGCGTGGTTTTTGTAGACGGCCAGCCGGCGGTAATGATGATGGTGCAAAAGCAGAGCGGGTACAACTCAGTCCAGGCCGCAAGGGATCTGCGCGCACGGATGGAAAGGATTGACAGGGAACTCCCCCCGGATGTAAGGCTAACCGAGATTTTCAACACCACGGATATTATCGAAAACTCAATTAACCAGGTAACAAGTACCGCCATAACCGGGGCCATACTGGCAATACTGGTACTCTTTTTGTTTCTGCGCTCGTTCAAGCCGACCATAATTATCGGGATAAGTATCCCGGTGTCCATTGTTATTACTTTGATGATGATGTACTTTGCCAACCTGACTCTTAACCTCATGACCCTGGCGGGCCTGGTTTTGGGGGTGGGAATGTTGGTTGACAACTCCATTGTTATTCTTGAAAACATTTACCGTTACAGGGAAAAGGGGGCCAAGCTGCGCACTGCCGCGATAATAGGCACCCAGGAAATGTCCCTGGCAATCACCGCCTCTACCATCACAACAATTTGCGTTTTCGCGCCGCTGGTAATGTTCCAGGGCCTTTTGGAAGTGGCCGGGGAAATGTTCGCCGGTCTTGCCTTTACGGTGGTTATCTCCCTGGGGATTTCACTTTTTACCGCCCTGTTCCTGGTGCCGGTCCTTACAAGCCGTTACTTCCCCCTGGTTACCCGCAAGCAAAAACCACTCAGGGGACCACTGGCAGGAATTGACAAGGTCTTTGAAGGCTTCTTTGTCCGGCTGGAAAACAGTTACTGCCGGGCCGTAGACAGGGTTCTAAGAAGAAAGGCCATTGTCATAATTTTTCTTCTTGTTCTCCTGGGCGCAGCTATTTTCATGATCCCCGTGGTGGGATGGATTTTCATGCCCGAGCAAAGGGAAGACAGTGTGCGCGTTACCGCCACCTTGCCCATGGGTACACCCCTGCCGGAAACAGAGGCGGTCTTAAAGCAGCTTGAAATTATTGCGAAGAACGAAATCCAGGGCTATGAGAGGCTTACAATCAACGCCGGCGGCGGCGGGTTTTTTGGCATGGGTGGAGGCAGCAATAGCGGATGGCTGCAGGTCAATCTGCCGCCCTACGAAGAGAGGATAGAAGACGCGGATGAGATCAGGGAAATTTTAAGGCGGCAGTTTAACAACTTCCCCGGAGTATCCTTTAGCTTCGGCGGCGGCATGATGATGGGCGGCGGCGGCGGCGCGATTGAGATCAGGCTTCGCACCGATGACCTGGCCCGGGGCAAGGATATGGCGGAAAGAATTTCGAATTTGCTCAGGGACAGGATTGATGATGTAAACGAGCCCCAGGTGGATCTTACAGACGGTCTCCCCCAGATCGAAATTGTCCTTGACAGGGAGAGGATGTATGCCCTGGGCCTTAATGCCTTTACCGTAGGCAACGAGATCAGGGCCGCCGTGGACGGCATTGTTGCCACCAGGCTTAGTACGGACGGCAAGGATCATGACGTTTTACTGATCCTCGCCGAAGCTGATCGCAATACAAGGCCGGCCCTGGATCATATTTTCATCAACAGCCCTACGGCGGGCCGGGTTCCGCTTTCAAGCTTTGTTCACTACGATGAAGGAACAGGCCCCTTGACCATTAACCGTGAAAACCAGAGCCGCCTCATTCGCATAACGGCCACAGGAGCGCCAGGCGCAAGGATGAACACTCTCCAGAACAGGGTGGAAGCCCTTATAGCGGCGGAAATCCCCATGGAAGACGGCATACTTATTGAGTTCGGGGGGGATAATGCGGAGATAGTTAAACTCTTTACCCGCTTTATTCTTATCTGCATTGTGGCAATATTTCTGGTTTTCGGAGTCATGGCGAGCCTCTTTGAGTCGTTTAGGGATCCCTTTATCATAATTTTTACCGTGCCCCTAACGCTTATCGGCGTTGTGGCTATTTACCTGATAACGGGGGAGCCTTTTAACGTACTCACCACAGTGGGGCTTTTGGTGCTTATCGGGATAATCGTAAATAACGGGATCATCCTGGTGGAGTACACCAACCTGCTCCGCCGCCGCGGCTGGGCCCTGCACGAGGCCTGCGTGGAGGCTGCAAGGACAAGGCTCCGCCCGATTCTTATGACAACGCTCACTACCGTCATTGGCCTTACGCCAATGGCCTTCTTCCCCGGCGAAGGCTCGGAAATGGTGTCGCCCATCGGAAAGACGGTTTTCGGCGGCCTTTCCTTTGGAACCCTGATGACCCTGTTCCTCATGCCCACGATTTACTATATTTTTAACAAGAAATCTGACGAACGTAAGGCCAGGGCCGAAGCCCGGCGGGAACGGATCGCCGCGGGCTTAAGCCGGAAACAGGCGGCCAGCCAGGCTGCGGCGCCCCATCGCCCAAAAGAGGCCGCCAGGATACAAACCAGTACCATCGTTCAAAGGAAAGGAGGCCGCCCATGATACGCCTGGAAATAATCGCCAATCATTCTGTGGAAGAAAACATTCTGGAAGCGCTCAGAAAAGCTGATGCTGGCAAGTACTACACAAAATACCCTACGGTTTTTGGGGTCGGCAACTCCGGCCCCCGTATGGGGGATCCCGTCTGGCCAGAGGAAAACTTTGCCCTTGTGATCTGGTGCGAGGAAAAAGAGGCCCGCCGGGTGGAATTTGCCGTAGAGGCGGTTAAAAAGCGCTTCCCAGATGAGGGGATCAAGATCTTCGGCTTACCCCCCCGGCAAGCGCCAAAAATGCAGGCGTAAGAAAGCCTGTCCGGCGGAGCGGGCCATTACCCCCCGCCGCGAAAAATTTTCGAAAAACTTAAAAAAAATCCCAAAAATTAAAAGTGCCCTGCATATCCGCGCAGTTATAGGGCATGAAACATTCAACAGTCAAAATTATTTTCTGTGTCTTTTTTTTGGCGGGCTGCGGATCTTTTCAGAGGGAGGCCCCGGAGCAAAACCATTTTACCGCAGCCCTGTGGAACGCGCATAACCTTTTCGACGGCGTCGAGGCGGGGACGGAATACGCGGAGTTCCGGGCGGAAGCCGGCTGGACGGAGGAAAAGTACCAGGCCCGCCTGACAAGCCTGTCCCAGGCCATCTTGCAGATGGCGCAAGAGCCTGGTTCCAGGGCCTTTGCCCCGGACCTGATTGCCCTTGCGGAGATCGAAAACCTGGGCGTTCTGGAAGACCTAAGCCGTCAGCTAAGCTCAGGCCTTCGCCGGGGTTCAAGGAACGGCTACCACTGGGCCGCCTTTAGCAAGCTCCCCGGCTCTGCCATCGGGCTCGGGTTTTTAAGCCGCTTCCCCATGACAGAAGTCATGGCCCACTCCATCACGATTGAGGGGGAAAGCGCCCCCAGGCCGGTACTGGAGGTCAGGATTGAGCCGGGGGCGGAGCCCTTGGCAGAGCCGGGGGCAGGGCCGGGGGCGGCGCCCATGGTTTTCCTCCTCTGCCACTGGAAGTCCAAGCTGGGGGGCGCCGA
>Ga0099364_10004761_pt1 | contig 20466 bp, 20 predicted proteins | sample TergutTh196P3_FD_73070 | JGI IMG/M metagenome (GOLD analysis project Ga0099364, IMG submission 73070) | Microcerotermes parvus P3 segment gut microbial communities from Pointe-Noire, Republic of the Congo - Th196 P3 | ecosystem: Host-associated > Arthropoda: Insects > Digestive system > Gut ... | reverse complement strand
TATTATTATACCATATACCAAAGAGAAAGTCAACTCTTTTTTTGTTGACTTTCTATCTTTTCTCCCCATACTAAAGGGTTTCTGTAGCATGGCTTCTTGTATATGTTAATTATGTGGGGAATTTAGGTTTAATCATAGTGCAGTTCCCGCGATAGATTCATGCCACCGCAAAAAATTTTCTGCAGGCCATAATAAAAGACGCGCAGGGGGCAATAGTGCCTTGCCTACACGTCTGAATGTCTTATCAGCGTTTATGCGAAAAACAATGCCTGCTATTTGACAGAAAATCAGCTTGCGCATACCTGTATGAATAAGGTATACTGGTTCATGTCGTAGCGGCGGGTTTTCCGTGTTTGTAGGCTTGGTTGTTAAGCATTTCCCTACATTCGCCGTACGGTGTTGGTAGCACCGTCACGGTCGCTGCGGCCAGTTATTATGGCCTATCGCCTTACACGATATCATATGTCCATATGCTTTGCAAGGATTTTTTAAAGATTCGGTGAATATTTTTCGCCGGACAGACAGCATCGTCAGAACTGGTGTGACGTATGGTGCAATCTGAAATCTGCATAGCCTGTTTACAGCGCGGCAGAGTACGCTCAACCAGTAAAATCATCCCATGTCAACTTACTGCTATCCCAGACTCTTGGTGTCGTGTCTCTATTTACGAATGGCAGTATAAAAACGCTTAAGTAGTCATAAATCTGATCAAAGGGCGGTTTGTTCTCTACGCCCCTTAGCTTCTCATAGGCGTGTTTTACATCTGCACGGCGGTGAAAAAACTCGTCAAACGTCCCAACTTCATGTTTGACATATTTCCCCGTATTCACGAAAGGCAACTGCGAATATCCGGTTATTTAGCCGACCTATAGAATGGTTTATTGTCTTGACCAAGACATCCATTGACGGCAATGTGCCGACCCAATTAGCATCTATATCTTTTGTTTGCCTTTCAAGTGAAATATAACCGCTTTCCTCCAGTATTAACTTAGTGATCATCGCGCCTTTGAATACGATGGGGGCATCCGATTTGGTAATCATACCCATTATCTCGTATAGAAATCTCTCTTTATCTGTCATAGCTTAGACCTCACAGTAATACTCGATAACCCAATCCTTGATAGAAATGAAGCGTTTCATGTTTTTTGGGCTAATCATCAATCCATCAAAACTCATACCATGTGAATAATAATATCTGCTCAGACCTTCTACCAAAGACTGTTCGTCAATATCATCAAAGTTATCAAACATATCATTGAGCGTTTGGTTCACTGACGTACAAAGCACATTGCCTAGTCGGAAATAGTCGATACCGTCAAACGAATCCACAAGCTTATACTTGATGTTCTCATACTCTCCAGGCTGCTTCGCGTATACTTCAATCGTCTTTTCACGCATATATCCGCCGAATAATTCTAAAAACTCCAACGCGGATGTATGCCGCAGGATAATGTCCTTACCTCCGACAACCGCCCTATGCCATGCCCTTGTTGTTAAAAAATCACCTCTTGTTTGTGTCAACATACGGACACCCCTTCTGATGAAAGAATCACGATTATTGATTATACTTCATTCCTACATCGCCTGTAGAATCATCCAGTAAATGGAATATAGCATAAAGTAGAATTTTCATCAAGGTTAAGGCGAACGGATACCTCTCAACATAACAAAAGTGAAAAGTCCCAAAATGGGCTTTTTCACTTTTGCTCAAAAATCTTTATCACAGTATGTGCAGTTATAGCTCACTCTCGTCAAAAATACCCTGAATATACGCTTTGACTCAACAAGAGGAAGCGAGAGTTAGCAGCAAAAAGCCTTTCAAAATATCATCAAAGCAACAAAGCCTATCTGCACCCATTTGGCAACCCCGTTCCTTCTCCTAACTCTCAATTATCAATTCTCAATTTTCAACTTCAGCTTGCAGACTGCCGCCTTCGTCTGAGGCTTGCGCATCACGGCGTTTTTTTAGTTCTCGACCGCCGATGATGCCCCCTGCAGTAAGCAAGGACGGTTCCTCTGCTCAGTATAAACCAAGCGGAAGAACCGTTCCCGTACTTACTTACACGCTTAACCAAGCTTACCCAGAATGAATCAGTTCGCGGTATATAATTGTTTGTAAGGATTTTTCACGTTTGGTTTTAATAAATAGTATCTGCTTTTCATAATCATGTCCGAATCCATGCCGAAATGACCCGCGAACTCACCTACGAAAGGCGCTATCTCTGCCAGTTCCTCCTCGGTAGCGATTGCAGAAGCAACCTGTTCGGGCAGAGTAGTGAGTTCGCTGTCTGTTCTTATGAAAATCTTCCCGCCGTGCATACCTGTACCGGTGAAATTCCCGACCGGAACACCCTTCGCGCCTAGTCCAAGCACAATAATAAGCCCCCCTGCCAGATACTCACCTAAAAAACTGCCTACACTACCGCCGATAATGATTGCCGGTTTCTTATCTTTGTACTCTTTCATGTGGATGCCCGTCCTGTATCCGGCATCGCCTTTGATAAAAATGCTACCGCCGCGCATGGCGTACCCAAGCGCATCGCCTGCATTACCGTGTACGATAATTTTCCCGTCGTTCATCGTATCGCCGACGGCATCCTGAACATTCCCGTTGACCTCTATGACCCCACCGTCAAGATAAGCACCTAACGCATTCCCCGGAGTGCCGTTTATAGTCAGCTTCTTACCCCTGATCCCCACTCCTATAAACCTCTGCCCGAAGCAATCGCATATGCGAACATCCCCAACTGATGCCCGAACCTGCTTGTTCAACTCCTGAAAATCAACGCCCAAAGCTGATATCACCATTATACCCACCCCCATTATATTGTTAATCCATCCGCGAAACGGACGTAATCATTCTGACTTCTGATTTCCGGCTCTGTTCTTTTGGTTGTATGTAGCTCAATTCAATTTCTCTTTCCTGTCGTTCTTTGTAAACGCCATAAGACCCGGCTTTTCGCAGATTAACGTGAAGTCGATGCTGTCCAGCGGCGTGCGCTCACGGATTAGGCTGGTGTATATCCCGGCTTTCTCAACATCGCCGACCATAATATACCCGTTGAGCCTGTTGCCGCTATAGTATAGTCGTTTATAACTGCCGTTTTCGTTTACGGAATACACATCCCCGCTGTAGGTGCCTGCTGTGATGATATGTAACCCGAGAAAGCCTATAGCATTCATTGGTATCGCTTTGCCGAAGGCCATCTCACCGCCTGCCATGTTCACCCCTGCGCACTCGCCTTGTATATACGCGTTGGGCAGCAACGCCATAACCCTCTCCTGACCGCTTGATACATCAAGCGTTTGCGTGCAGTCGCCCGCAGCGTAAATGTCGGATGCTGTAGTTTCGGATTTTTCGTTAATTATTATGCCGCGCCCAATATCCGCAATGCCATCAAGCAGGCCGCTATTAGGGCGCACTCCGACAGCCATGACAAGTATATCGAAAATAATATCATCCCCGTTATCAAAGACAGCAGTATTACCCTCAAAACGATTGACAGAAACGGATAAACGGAACTCCACACCCTTCTTTTCCAGATGCTCCTGTACTATTCTTGCCCCATCGGCGTCCAGAATGCTTGATAGAATACCGGGAGCAAGGTCAAGAACCGTCACATGGGAAACGCGCCCGAGAATCCCCTCTGCGCATTTGAGCCCGATAAGCCCTGCGCCTATTATTAATACACGCTTATCCCTTTCCAGCACCGAATCTAAAGCCAGCGCGTCGCCAAGGCTCATAAATGTAAATTTATTGCTTACGGAACCCAAGCCTTCAATCTCAGGCATAAACGGCAAAGACCCCGCAGCCACAAGCAGCTTATCATATGAAATTCTTGAACCATCTGATAAAACCGCCGCTTTGCCGGCTGCATCTATCGCCGAAACCGAGCCATAGATAAGCCTTGTATTTTGCTCTGTATAAAAATCATCACTCCGGTACTTCATCTTTTCTTCCGTAACCTTCCCGAGCAAAAGATACGAAATAAGCGGCCTCGAATAAGTATGATGCGGTTCGTCGGAAATTACCGTAATTTCACCATCGCGGTCAATCTGCCGAATCCCTTCGATACAGCCTATCCCTGCGGCAGAGTTGCCGATAATCACATATTTCATAAAACCTCCAATCTATACCAACCAAGCAAGGGGACGGTTCTTCTGCTTACCTACCCCTGCTTACCTTGCTTCATCCCTATCCTCATATATAATTGCATTGTTCGGGCAGCCTTTCACGCAGGCAGGGCTTCCTGCGACGGAATTAACGCACAGCTCGCATTTCTGCGCGGCTCCGCTCTCTGAGGTGGTCACAGCGCCAAACGGGCAGCAGAGTATGCAAGTATAGCAGCCCACGCATTTTTCGGTATCAATGGCAATCACGCCGTCATTAACAGTTATGCTTCCTGTTATGCACCCTTTTACGCAAAGAGGCTCATTGCAGTGCCGGCATGACACCGCAAAGCTAATCCCGTCACGCTCCTCTATATTAATCCGGGGATTTATGCGAATGCCTTTAAGCGCACGCGCCATATCGCTTTCATTGCTCCCCGCGAAAGCACAATAATACTCGCACAAACGGCATCCCAGACACCACTTCTCATCAACATAAATCCTTTTCATAATAGTTCCCCAGTTCTCAATACTAATTCAAGCTGCTCCCACAACTCCAAAGATACCCCGCCCTAACTCTCAACTCTCAACTCTCAACTCTCCTCTCCCATTCACTCCCCCGCGTGTCCAATCCCTAAAATTTCAAGCTCCTTCTCATTAAGCCCGACACCCCTGAGCATTAACCTGTTACCCCGCAAGCTGTCTATTGAGTTGATCCCCATACCACCCATCATCTCCTTTATCTCATGCTGCCAAGCCGTAAGCAGGTTGACAAGCCTGCCATATCCGATGTCGGGATTAAGTCGTTTTGTGAGGTCCGGCACCTGTGTCGCAATGCCCCAGTTGCATTTCCCGAAGTGGCAGCTTCTGCATAGATGGCATCCAAGTGCAATCAGCGCGGCAGACCCTATGTATACACAGTCCGCGCCCAATGCGACAGCCTTAATAATATCCGCGCTTGAGCGGATGCTCCCGCCCACGACAAGTGAAACATTGTCGCGTATGCCCTCGTCGCGCAGCCGTTTGTCTACCCCTGCAAGCGCAAGCTCAATAGGTATGCCTACATGGTCGCGTATGCGTGTTGGCGCGGCTCCTGTTCCGCCGCGAAAGCCGTCTATCGCAATGATGTCAGCGCCGCTTCTTGCTATGCCGCTTGCTATTGCGGTGATATTATGAACAGCGGCGATTTTCACAATCACCGGCTTCTTGTAATCCGTTGCTTCTTTTAGCGAGTAGACCAACTGACGCAGGTCCTCGATAGAATAAATGTCATGATGAGGCGCCGGGGATATCGCATCGCTGCCCTCGGGTATCATCCGGGTGCGTGATATGTCGCCGACTATTTTATTACCCGGCAGATGCCCGCCGATACCCGGTTTAGCACCCTGCCCCATCTTTATTTCCACCGCCGCGCCACTGTTTAGGTACTCGGGATGCACCCCAAAACGCCCGGATGCGACCTGTACGATAGTGTTCGCTCCAAACCGATAAAAATCCTCGTGCAACCCACCCTCGCCGGTATTATATAGTATTCCGAGCTTTACCGCAGCCCTAGCAAGGCTCTCATGCGCATTATAGCTAATCGACCCATAACTCATAGCGGAAAACATGACAGGCATGGACAGTTCGAGCTGAGGAGCCAAATTAGCAATAATCCGCCCATTCTCATCACGAACGATGTCATGCTGCTTCGCGCCGAGATACACACGCGTCTCCATGGGCTCGCGCAAGGGATCGATAGAAGGATTTGTGACCTGAGAAGCGTTAATCAGTATCTTATCGAAGTAAACAGGATAATCCTCCGGGTTGCCCATGCTCGAGAGCAGCACGCCACCACTCCCCGCCTGGCGGTATATCTCGTTAATTATCATGGGATTCCAGTTCTTGTTTTGCTTATATGTGTTGCCGCTCTTTACTATCTTCAAAGCGCGCGTCGGGCATAACGAAACGCAACGGTGGCAATTGACGCACTTCACATCGTCGCATACCACAAACCCGCCATCGGCCACATATTCATGCGCACCATTAGCGCACTGCCTCTCACAAGCGCGGCAAACAATGCACCTATCAACATTCCGCACCACCTCATATTCAGGATAAAAATAATTCAAAGCCATAACTTACAACTCCCCTCATAACTCTCAACTCCCACTCCCAACTCTCAACTCCCAACTCTCAACTCTCAACTCTCAACTCTCAACTCTCAACTCCCAACTCCCAACTCCCAACTCTCAACTCTCAACTCTCAACTCAACCACCACCGCCTGCCCCCCCATCGGAGACCATATCCTATCCAGCTCCGGCTCGATTATGCGTATAGCCGCCTCCTCGCTTGCAATATAGACCATATCACCCTTCTCCCCCACAACCATGCTACGCAGCTTGAGCCTGTCATTGAGCGCCATTAGGCCGTCTTCAAAACCGACCAGAATCGAGAAAGGCCCCGTTATAAGCTGTGAACTGAACGTGATACGCAGATACTCGTGAAGCGACTGCTCCTTAGGCGGCATTCGGTTGATCGTCTGCCAGAACGGGGCCGCTATTACTGCCGCGATTTCATCAAACGTGAGTTTTTTCTTCCTGTGGAGATAGTCGATGATATAAGTGATTACCTCCGTGTCGGTCTGGAGCGTGCATTTATACCCGTACATTTCAACCGCCCGGCGATTGGCATCATACGAGGAAATCTCGCCGTTATGCACCACCGAGTAATCCAGCAAAGCAAACGGGTGCGCACCCCCCCACCAGCCGGGCGTATTCGTGGGATAACGCCCGTGCGCCGTAAAGCACCATCCCTCGTATTCATCGAGCTTATAAAACCGCCCGACATCTCCGGGAAACCCAACAGCCTTGAACACGCCCATGTCCTTTCCGCTTGAAAAAACATATGCGCCGTCTATGCGCGTATTCACACGGAACACGCATCTTGCCGTGAACTCGCGCTCATCCAACTGGCTCTCTGCCAGCTTCGTAGGCAGCGGCGTGAGAAAGTACCGCCATATCAATGGCTCGTCCGTTATCTCCTTCATCTTCCTTGTGGGGATTTTTGATAGGTTTATGATATCAAAATGCCGTTCTAAGAAATCCTCACACTCACGTTTCACAAACGGGGAGTCGTAGAATACATGCATAGCGTAATAGTCTTTGTACTCCGGGTAGATTCCATAAGCCGCAAATCCGCCCCCCAGCCCGTTAGCGCGGTCATGCATCGCTGTGATGGATTTTATTATCGCTTCACCGCTCATGCGCTTTCCGGTTTTATCAATCATCCCGGAAATTGCGCACCCGGAAGATATACGCACTTCCCCCTCTAACAGTCCATTCATATGAGTTTATACCTTTCCTGAAATTATGCAGAGGAACCGTCCCCTCGCAGTCCCCGTGCTTACCCTTGCTCACTCCGCAAGCGCTCCATCGCCCCTATTGTATCCTCCCTGCTACCGAACGCAGTAAGCCGCATATAGCCTTCTCCATTTGCTCCGAAACCCGACCCCGGCGTGCCTACTATCCAGGTTTCGGAAAGCAACAATTCAAAATACTCCCAAGAAGAAAGACCGGCAGGGCATTTTAGCCAGATATAAGGCGCATTCCTGCCGCCTGTGAAGTAAATACCAAGCGAAATCAGTGTATCGGAAATAATCCGCGCATTTTCCTGATAGAACCTAATGCTCTCTTTGATTTGCATAAGCCCCGCATCGCTCAGCGCCGCCTCCGCCCCACGCTGCACAATATACGGCACTCCGTTGAACTTCGTGGTCTGGCGGCGGAGCCAGAGCTTGTTAATCGAAGCACCGCCCCGCATCAGCTCATGAGGCACGATAGTATAACCGCATCGCGTTCCCGTAAAACCTGCTGTTTTAGAAAAAGAGCAAAACTCGATAGCGCAATCCTTAGCCCCGGCGATTTGGTATATGCTGCCCGGCAGCTCATCGTCTTGTATGAATATCTCATACGCAGCATCATAAAGAATGACCGAATCATTATCATTCGCATAGTCAACCCATGCTTTAAGCTGCACCTTATTATATGCCGCGCCTGTCGGGTTGTTAGGCGAGCATAAGTAGATTATATCGGCTTTGATGTTTTTATCCGGCATAGGCAGAAAACCGTTACATTCATTTCCACCAGAATAAATAATCTTTCGCCCCGCCATGATATTAGTGTCCACATAAACAGGGTAAACCGGATCGGGTATCAGGATAGTATTGTCCTGAGCGAAAATATCAAGAATGTTCCCAAGGTCGCTTTTTGCGCCGTCACTGATAAAAACATCCACGTCACGCAGCGACACACCCTTCTTAGCGTAATAACCGGCAACCGCCCGACGCAAAAAGCCATACCCCTGCTCATCGCCGTATCCGCGAAATGTGCTTGCCTCGCCCATCTCTGCCACAGCGCGTTGCATGGCCTCCGTCACAGCTGGAGCAAGCGGGCGCGTAACATCCCCGATGCCCAACCGGATTATGCTCTTTCCGGGATTACCCACTTCGTACTCCGCTACTTTTTTCGCTATGGTGGTAAACAGGTAATTTTCTTTTAAGTTAGAATAATTCTCGTTAATTCTCATTTTCTTTCTTTCCGTTTGATATTAGAACAGAAAAAAGCGCCTACCGGCGGATTGGAATCCAATCACCGACAAACGCCCTTGTCTGCTGCCGGCAAGCATAACATAGCTATGTATAACTTGTCAAGATAATATTGAACTTTCCGTTGACAGGTGCATGTAAAAAGTGTAGTATATGAAAAGAATTTACAGGGGTGATAATACTATGCGAATAGGCAGCGACCCATTTCTTGATACGCGTACTGCAATAAAACCTACTGCATCTAACTTCGATGTCCGTATTAGCGATGATCCTGAGAACAAGCCGTCAAAAGAACTGTTTAAGCTGGTCTTCGAGGCTTCAAGCAAAGCATATGAAGAAGCCTCTGCCGTCAGCAGGGAGAATACCGCGAAGCTTCTGACAGGCGAGATTGACGACCTCGGCGCTTATATGGTTGAAGCACAAAAACCCGGCTTACTATTTGATTTGAATCTCACTATGAGAAACAAAATCATAGATGCTTACAGCGAGATAATGAAAACTCAGGTATAGATTATATGTAAATTCACCCGGGTGCTACTGCTTTTTCGTTGCGCGCAACTGAAAGGAGCAATTATGCTTTACACAAAAGGCAACACAGAATACACCCCCGCCGACGTCGGTTATGACGAGAGCAGGCTCGATGTGCTCAACCGCCATTTTCAAAAAATGGTTGACGACAACGAAATCTACGGCTCGGCATATTGCCTGTCGCGGAAAGGCAAGGTTTTCGCGCATGGGGCAATAGGCTACAAAACATTCAAGAAAGACCCGAAGCTGCTTGTCTCCCCTACCGACACCCATTATATAGCCTCTGTTACAAAGGTTTTCACGGGAGTTGCCATTATGAAGCTGGTCGAGGATGGCATTACGCGCCTTGACGTAGCCGTTGGCGAAATACTCCCCCAGTTCAACTCGCCGCCTTTTGACAAGATCAACCTATTTCAACTGCTCACTCACACATCGGGCATGCATCCCGACGGCGGCTGCTTCCCGAATAAGCATAACCAAGGCGGATACTGGCATTTTATCGAAAACGGCTATAAAGCGCATATGCTCGATAAAAGCAAGAAAAAAGGCGCAAAGAAAGATGACAGCAGCAGTTTTGACTGGATAGCGGCGGCGTTGGCGCATGGCGTCAGCATGGAGCCGGACAAGCAGTGGCAGTATTGCAGCTTCGGCTACTCGATACTCGGCGAGGTCATCAGGAAGCTGACGGGCATCCATGCACATACATATATCGAGGATTATATATGCAAGCCGCTGAGTCTGACTGACACAGCCTTTGATGTATCGGTTGATGTGGCAAAGCGGTATATGATTCATAGCAAAGACTCGCAGAAATATATAGACAGAGTGCTCAGCGGGAAAAAGAGGATTGAAGAATTCCCCTGGGACACGATTCCCTCAACCGGCGGCGGGCTTAGCTCCTCTGTCATGGATATGGTGCGTTTCGGGAATATGATGCTGCATAACGGCACATTCGACGGTGTCCGCATACTCGGCAGGAAGGCCGTAGAGAAGATGACTGCAATCGTCATTAGCAAGCCTAACTATTGCTGGGGAACGGATGGCAGTCTGCGTACCTACGGCATCGGCTTCGATCACCGCAACGGCACGGAATTCAGTTTCTCGGGCAGCACCTATATGCACGAAGGCGCAGGCGCTTGCGCGTTGTACATCGACCCCGAGGAGCAACTTGTGGCAGCATGGATAATCCCGTTTGTTGACCGTGACATATGGTGCACAAGAGCGATGTACAGCACAGTCAACATTATCTGGTCGGGACTTAGATAGTTTAGGGGCCCTTAGCCAATGAGAATAATAAAACGTAGATTAAGCGTGCTTTGGGCTGTCGGCGCTGCCACTATAAAAGAGTACCTTGTATACCGCACGCATATGATGGTGTCGCTCTTTATCGGCCCTGTTTATTTCACCGTGCAGTATTTCATCTGGGGGGCGATTTACGGCGGCGGCGGCGCAGTGGCCGGCATTGAATATACACAGATGATACGCTATTTCGGCATTACCGCGCTTATAGGCTACCTCACATGGGGTTCCGCTGACTGGAATCTGTCGATGCTGGTTCGCACGGGCAGATTCCTGACATTTGCCCTACGCCCGCTTCATCACCGTTTTTTCGCGCTGTCACAGAAAGCCGGACACCGCCTGCTTGCCCTTTTTATGGAGTTTCTTCCATGCGCATTGCTGTTTACACTGATTTTCGGCGTTGATATGCGGCCTGCCCTGCCCGGCTGGTTCGCGCTGTCTGTCATACTTGCTTCGCTTATACATTTCTTCATTAGTTACTGCATCGGTATATTCTCATTTTGGTTCGTGCAGACAGGCGGGCTTCGCTTGGCGTATGCGCTCGCTGACGGAATATTTGCCGGGTTTCTTATCCCGCTTGTGTTTTTCCCGATGCCGCTGCAGTTCATTCAGTTCTTTCTCCCGTTTCAGTACACCTCATACGTCCCGGCGATGGTATTCTTGGGCGAGTACCGTCTTGGCGGATTTGAACTGGCAATACCTATTATTGTAGGCATACAGGCAGGAGCGGCTGTTGTTATGTTCGTCATATCGGAAATTATGTATAAGATAGCCATGAAGCGCTTTACAGCGGTCGGGGCGTGATCATAATGCATAATTCATAATTAATAATTCATAATTCATTACTAAGGTGGGGAGTTTGCTGGTGTGAGAAAGATTACCGGTATTTACATAACATGCATTAAAATTGCGCTGGCGGGTGCTTTGGCTTACCGGCTGAATTTTCTGCTGACATCTTTGCTGGCATTGGGGCTCAATGCTTTGTTCCCGCTTGTAACGATTCTCATATATAATGCGGGTGCGAGCTTTCCCGGCTGGGACTTTTATGAGGTTTTGCTGCTGCAGGCGGTTTTCATGCTGTCGAGCGGGTCGGCGTACTTACTGTTTGACGGTGTATTATGGGCATCGATGCAGCATGTGCGCGAAGGCAGCTTCGAGGTCGTCCTGCTCAAACCCCTCTCCCCGCTGACCTATCTGATTGTCACTACTTTCAACCCGGAGATAATGGGCATGGTGATAGCGGGCAGCGTATTATTCGGTGTATCAATTTATTTCACAGGGATTTTTTCACTCATTGCAATCCCGCAGTTCCTGCTTCTGTTCGCCGCCGGCTTCTGCGTTATGGCGGGCATAAACATGTACATGGCGGCAACGTCATTTAAATGGGTGGGAAACTCCCGCATCCCGGAGATTTTTGACAGTCTGATTACCTTCGGCAAGTACCCGGTTACAATCTTCCCGCAGGTTATAAGAGGGATTTCGACCTTTGTCATTCCCGTTGGCATGATCGGCTTCTTCCCTGCTTCGGCACTGCTCGGCCGGGTGGATGCTGTTGTCTTTGCGGCTGTGATCCCATGCGTGCTGTTCATGCTGACCGGCGCATGGCTCTACCGGCATATGGTAAAGCTGTATGAAGGAGTTGGAGGCTAGGTTTGAGCTTGGAGTTAGTACCTTAAAGACTATTTAAGCAGAAAAAAACCGTCCGCGAAGCGGACACCACAACTGTCAACTGTCAACTATCAACTGTCAACTATCAACCGTCAACTATCAACTGCGGCTTGTCCGCGTTAGAGATATGGAGTAATTTAATGATTATTCAGGTAACGAACCTCTCAAAATTTTACAAGACATATAAACGCGGGAGCGGTTTGGGGGAGGCTTTCAAGAGCCTTTTCAAGCGTGACGCGGTTATTATCAAAGCCGTTGATGATATTACATTTGAGGTTCCAAAAGGTGAGATTTGCGGGCTTTTAGGGCCGAACGGAGCAGGTAAATCGACTATAGTAAAGATGCTTTGCGGCGCGCTCTTCCCATCGGAGGGTACGATTGACGTTGCCGGTTTCAGCCCTGCACGCGACAGGACACGCTACGTCAAGGAAATTGGCGCGGTTTTCGGACAGAAATCCCAGCTTATCTGGGATATCCCGCCTATAGACAGTTTTAACATGAATAAGGCGATTTACGGCATAGATAACCGCCTGTTCAAGGACAGGCTTGATAACCTCACGCGGCTTCTAAGCACAGGCGACATTATAAACAAGCCCACGCGCGTACTATCGCTCGGCGAGCGTATGAAGTGCGAGTTCATAATGGCTATGCTGCATAATCCCGGAATAGTCTTCCTTGATGAGCCGACGATCGGGCTTGATGTCATCGCCAAGTCGAACATACGCGAGTTTATCATTGAGATGAACAGGAAAGGGACAACCTTCATCCTGACTACGCACGATCTGGATGACGTCGAGAGGCTGGCGCGCAAAATCATCATCATCAATCATGGCAAAAAAGTCTTTGACGGCAACCTTGAAGCCTTGCAATCCGAGCTCGGCAGAAAGAAACTTGTCGAGCTGCGGCTTCAAAGCGGTATGCCGGGCATATGGGACAGCAGCATTGATATAAGCGGCACTGTTATCGTTGAGAAAAAGTCGCAGCTTGAACTGACGCTTGAGGTTGATATGGATATCATCAGCATAGGCGATTTCGTGAGCGAGCTGTCAAAACAAACGGAGTTCACGGACATATCCATCAAAGAACTGCCCATGGAGAAGATTATTACGGAAATATACAAGAAAACCGGCGGTTGCAATACCAGTGCGTAACGTAGTCAAAGCCGCATCCAAACGACGCAACCTGATTAGGATATGCACAATAACAACCGCTGAGGTTCAGCATATATAATGACATAATAATACTTGAACTGAAATAATAAGTGGAGTATAATCACAAGAAAAACGGGAGCACACAATGGACATAAAAGAAAAGCTTGCGAGCCTTTTTTCCCTTGAAGGCAAAAATATCCTCTTGACCGGAGCCGCAGGCGGCATTGGTGAGGCGCTTGCAACTGGGCTTGCGGAAGCCGGGGCCGAAATGCTGCTATGCGATATCGCAGACGAAAAAGTCCGCAAAATTCGAGATACTATCATCAAAAACGGCGGAAGAGCCTGTGCATACCATCTGGACATTTCGGATATGGAATGTATAAAAACCTGTGTCCGCACAATAATAGAAGACACACACCGCATCGACGTACTGATCAACTGCGCCGGCATTAATAAACGCGACGGCTTTCTTGATGTCACGGAGGAGCTTTACGACAGAATCATGAACATCAACCTAAAAGGCGTTTACTTCCTCTCGCAGGAGGTTGCAAAGCATATGCTAAAAGAGAAAAACGGCAATATCATCAACATTTCTTCCCACAACGCTGTCGGCATGTTAGGCGGCTGCAGCGTGTACGGCGCAAGCAAAAGCGCCATAACAGCCCTCACAAGATCTATGGCTGTAGAGTGGTCGCAGTACGGTATACGCGCCAATGCCATCGCGCCGGGTCATATTCTGACGCCGCTCACACAAGTCACTTGGGACAACCCCGAGCGGGCAAGCTATCTCACCGAACGTATCGCAATGGGCCGCCCGGGTACGCCTGATGAACTGCTGGGAATCACAGTTATGCTCGCTTCCGATGCTTCCGCTTATATGTCTGGCATGATGATCCACGTAGACGGCGGCTGCCTCGCAGGCGGAAAACCGTGGCCGTATGATACGGAATACTAGTAACTTAGCGATTGATACTGCCGAAAATAAACGGGATGTTTGGGTCGCTAAGTTACAATTGAGAATTGAGAATTGAGAGTTGAGAATTAGGACGGAGGACGGATTTGGGTTCCGGGCAAGACCTACCTTAGTAAAGTCAGGAGTGGATGTTTATGAATCAAACGCAGATACTCAGCGCGAAAATTCTTGCTGCCCGTATTCGGCGGGATGTAGTAATGATGATCGGGTGCAAAGGCCAGACAGGGCACTTGGGCGGCTCTTGCTCAAGTGCTGATATCGTTGCTGCGCTTTACGGGGTTAAGATGAGGCATGACCCAAAAAATCCGGACTGGCCGGAGCGCGATAAATTTATCTACAGCAAAGGTCATGCAGCCATAGCCCAATACGCGGCTATGGCCGAGACCGGGTACTTCCCTGTTGATGAGCTTCTATCTGTAAAAAAGCTTGGTTCCCGCCTGCAAGGTCATCCCGATAGGCTCAGAACCCCCGGAATTGAGGCCGGGACAGGAAGCCTCGGTCAAGGGCTCTCGATCGCAAATGGCATGGCTCTTGCAATGCGCCTTGACAATATTTCCGGCAAGGTCTACTGCGTAATCGGCGACGGCGAGTTAAATGAAGGCCAGATATGGGAAGCCGCGATGGCTGCCGCCGCATTTAGGCTTGATAACATCGTTGCCATTATAGACTGGAACAAACTGCAGGCAACCGGTTCGTGCGACGACGTTCTGCCTGTAAAAGACCTTTGCGGAAAATGGAGTTCTTTTGGCTGGGATACAATCGAAATCGACGGACACGACATGGAGCAAATCTTTGATGCCATTGACAAAACGAGCTGCCAAACCAAGCCGACAGCTATAATAGCCGCCACGGTAAAAGGCAAAGGCATCGCGTTTGCAGAAGGCATACCGGCATTCCACAATGGTATGCTTACGCCCGAGCAGTATACAGCAGCCTTGGCTCAATTAGATAGTGAGTTGGAATCTTACCGGAGGTATTCATAATGAGCGACACTTTAAACCAACGCCAGGCATATGGCGAAGAGCTGCTTGCCCTTGGCAGAGAAAACGAAAACATAGTCGCGCTGGAAGCCGATTTGGGTAAATCGACCATGTCGATACTGTTCGGTCAGGAGTTCCCCGAGCGTTACTTCAACGTAGGCATCGCAGAGCAGAATATGCTCTCTACCGCAGCAGGCCTCGCGGCAAGCGGCAAAATCGCGTTTTGCAGCACATTTTCCGTATTCATAACAGGACGCGCATATGACCAGGCACGCCAGACAATAGCCATCGGCAAACTGAACGTAAAGCTCTGCGGATCCTCATCGGGTCTTTCTGACTTCGGCGACGGCTCGACGCATCAAGCAGTAGAGGATGCCGCTCTGATGTGCGCGATTCCGGGTATGACGGTTCTCACGCCCTGCGATGCTGCCGAGACTAGGCTGGCCGTCCGCGCTGCCGCCGAAATTGATGGTCCTGTGTTCATCAGAATTGTCCGCAACGACCTCCCTGCAATTTTAGGTAAGGATGCAGGATTTATGCAAGAACCCCGTATGCTCACCGACGGCTCCGATGTGTTGATTCTTGCCCACGGCTCCATGACAGCCCGAGGATTAGAAGCCGCGAAGATTCTGAAATCAAGAGGCATCAGCGCGGCAGTCGCCAACATCGGCGTGCTTAAACCTTTCCCTTATGAAGCCGTATCTAGGCTCGCAGAGAAGTTCAAAGCGGTAGTTACTGCCGAGGAACACACCTATATCGGCGGACTGGCTTCGGCAACAGCACTGGCATTACGCACCTCATCCACGCCAATGGACTATATTGCCATTGACGACTCCTTCGGCCAGTCGGCTGGAAACGTGGACGAACTAATGAGCTGCTACGGCCTGACACCCGAAAACATTGCCGACAAGGCTGAGGGGTTACTAAAAACACAAGGCTGAGGGGTTACTAAAAAACACTTGACAAATCGCTTGAATAGCTTTATTATTCACTAATATACAGCAAAGGCGCTGCGGGTTCATGCCCACAGCGCTAATTTTATTTGAGGAGCGATAACTATGAAAAACATCACCGAACTATTCGCAAGCTGTGTTTTCAGCGACACCGTCATGAGGGAGCGGCTGCCTAAAGACATCTACAAAGCGCTCAGAAAAACAATGTCGCGGGGAACACATTTGGAGCTGGACATCGCCAACTCAGTCGCAAACGCGATGAAAGAGTGGGCGGTGGAAAAAGGCGCAACGCATTTCACGCACTGGTTCCAGCCTATGACCGGCACCACGGCGGAAAAACACGACAGCTTCATCTCCCCCACAGGCGACGGCAGGATAATCATGGAGTTTTCCGGCAAAGAACTCGTACGAGGCGAACCGGATGCATCCAGCTTCCCATCCGGCGGCCTGCGCTGCACATTTGAAGCCAGAGGCTATACAGTCTGGGATATTACTTCCTATGCATTTATCAAAGACGGAACGCTTTTCATCCCCACGGCATTTTGCTCGTACAGCGGCGAAGCTTTAGACAAAAAGACCCCGCTGCTCAGGTCTATGGAAGCTATAGATAAGCAAGCCCTGCGCATACTCAGGCTATTCGGCAATACGTCAACCCGGCGCGTAGTCACTACAGTCGGCCCCGAGCAGGAGTACTTTCTTATAGACAAGAATGTATTCCTGAAGCGCCCCGACCTGATTTACACAGGCAGAACGCTTTTCGGCGCGCGGCCTCCAAAGGGTCAGGAACTAGACGACCACTATTTCGGCGCGCTTAAACCCAGGGTATCCGCTTTTATGAAAGACCTTGAGCAAAAACTGTGGGAGCTCGGTGTTTACGCAAAGACAAAACATAACGAAGTCGCGCCGGCGCAGCATGAACTGGCCCCGATATTCACAACGACAAATATTTCTACCGACCATAACCAGCTTACCATGGAATTATTAAAAAGCGTCGCCGACAGCCACGGTATGGCATGTCTTCTCCATGAGAAACCGTTTGCCGGGGTCAATGGCAGCGGCAAGCATAATAACTGGTCTATTTCGACGGACTCAGGCTCGAACCTTCTTGAGCCGGGGCAGACACCGTTTGAGAATGCACAGTTTCTGCTTTTCTTAGTCGCAGTAGTAAAAGCAGTGGACGACTATCAGGATTTACTTAGGGTATCGACGGCAAGCGCCGGCAACGACCACAGGCTGGGAGCAAACGAAGCGCCGCCGGCAATAGTGTCTATGTTTATCGGTGATGAACTGATGGAAGTGCTTGAAGCCATCGAGTCCGGATCGGACTATAACGGGATAGGAAGCCGGCAGATGGAAATCGGTGTCACCGTTCTGCCGCATTTCCCAAAGGATTCGACCGACCGCAACCGTACCTCGCCGTTTGCCTTTACCGGCAATAAATTCGAGTTTAGAATGTTGGGCTCGACATTTTCCATCGCAGGACCTAACATAGTCCTTAACACTGCCGTGGCGGAGGTTCTGTGTCAGTTCGCGGACGAGCTGGATGGAGCGGCGGACTTCACAAAAGACTTGTCATCCCTGCTAAAACGCGAGTTCTCAGAGCATAAGCGGATTATTTTCAACGGCAACAATTATGCCGATGATTGGGTGCTCGAATCAAAACACCGCGGACTGTCGAACCTGAAAACAACCGTGGATGCTTTGCCCGAGTTTATCTCCGAGAAGAGCATTGACTTATTTACAAAACATAGTGTATTTACAGAGTCGGAGATTCATTCCCGTTATGAAATTCTCATGGAAAGCTATTGCAAAACCCTGCATATAGAAGCGCTCACTATGGTTGATTTGGTGCGCGGCGAGGTTATCCCTGCATGTGTTGCTTACCAAAGCGAGCTGGCAAAACTGCTGAAGTTGAAATCAATAGACAGCGGGATGGATGTCACAATGGAGTCATGCCTGCTGGAGCGCATAGCAAGGCTTTCAGGTTGTCTGCTGAAAAAACTGACAGCCTTGGAAAACGCTGTGCTGGAAGCCGGGGAAACCCGTGAAATACTGGGACAGGCTACATTTTACCGCGACTGTGTTTTTGCCTCGATGTCGGAACTGCGGCTTGTCGTCGATGAACTTGAAACGCTCATCGCCAAAAAACACTGGCCATTGCCTACATACGCACAGCTGCTGTACAGCGTTGTTTAATGATATGGATAATATTATGCAAATTGACGATACGCTTATTGATTACCTCGGGGACTTGGCGCACCTCTCGTTATCAGGCTCGGAGAGAGCGCGGATATCCGCCGATTTGAGCAAGATAACCGGGTATATGAACATCCTCTCGGAGCTGGATACGGACAGCGTACCCGAAGGCACCTGCAATGACAAAAGCGCAGTTTCCTTTCGTGCGGACACGCTTGGGGATTCTTATGACCGCAAGCTCCTCCTGAGTATATCGCCCGTCAGCGACAGCGGTATGTTCGCTGCGCCGGAAATAAAAGGGTAGTGCATCAATAGCACCTCGAAAAACTCAGCACAAATCTCATGACACAGGTTTTCCGAAGTGTTATTAAAAGTTGAGGTAATTCTATGGAACACTTTAGCGCGTTGGAGTTATCGGCATCCATCAGAACCGGGCAGCTTAGCGTGGCTGATACCGTCCGGCATTACTTGGATGTTATTGATAAAAATGATCAAAAATACAAAGCCTTCATAACAGTCTGCGCAGACCGCGCCCTTGCTCAAGCAGAGGTTGTACAGAAGCAGATTATGACGGGTAAAAACCTTTCACCGCTTGCAGGGGTACCGATAGCGCTAAAGGATAATATCTCCACAGCGGGGGTTAAGACTACCTGCGCATCTAAGATGCTTGAAAACTATGTGCCTGTTTACAATGCCACTGTCGTGGACAAACTGGAACGTGCAGGCATGATAGTAATCGGCAAGCTGAACATGGACGAATTTGCAATGGGCAGTTCCAGCGAAACAGGCATATTCGGACAGGTCCGCAACCCCCGGGATACATCCCGCGTGGCAGGCGGCTCCTCCGGAGGCAGCGCGGCAGCTGTTGCAGGAGGCGAAGTACCTCTTGCCCTCGGCTCCGACACCGGGGGCAGCATACGCCAGCCATGTTCTTTCTGCGGTGTTACCGGAATAAAGCCGACTTATGGCGCTGTATCGCGTTATGGCCTTATCGCTTATGCATCCTCTCTTGACCAGATCGGCGCAATCGGCACGAACATAGACGACTGCGCGGCCTTGCTGTCTATTGTCTCAGGACAGGATGACATGGACAGCACCTGTGTCATAGACAAGCCTTTTTCTTTCGAGGAACACACCGGCGGGCGTATGGATGGAATAAAAATCGGACTGGCCTCCAACTATTTAAGCAGCGGGATTGACGAGGATGTGAAACAAGCAGTGCTTGTCGCTGCGAAGCAATACGAAGAAATAGGAGCGGAAATCGTAGAGTTCGACATGCCGCTGACGGAGTATATGATTCCGGCATACTATGTCATCGCCTGCGCGGAAGCATCATCAAACCTAGCCCGCTACGACGGACTGAAATACGGCCGCAGAGCCAACGGCGCGGATTCCATTGAGCAGATGTACCGCCTCTCGCGAAACGAAGGCTTCGGGCTGGAGGCCAAGAGGAGGATCCTGCTCGGCTCATTCGTCCTCACCTCCGGCTACTATGATGCCTGGTATAAAAAAGCATTGCAGACACGCACTCTGATAATACGCGAATATAACGCTCTTTTCAAGCGTTTCGACATGCTCCTCTCCCCCACCGCGCCGACGACTGCATACAAGCTCGGTGAAAACATTGATGACCCCATGAAGATGTACATGGGCGATATTTACACTGTCTCCGTCAATCTGGCAGGGCTGCCCGCTGTCGCGCTGCCCTGCGGCCTAGACAGGCACGGACTGCCAATTGGTTTCCAGCTAATAGGCAGCCCGTTTTCTGAAAACAAACTTATAAACGCAGCCAGAGCATACCAGCGGTGACTGGTCACGCGGTAATTATAATCTGTACCGTGCCTTACGCTCGGACGGCTATTTCTGTGCCCCTTGTCGCTCAATGAAACATCCTGTTTCAATTCGCGAACGCTCCACCATCCATGGTTACGCTCTACGGGGCACATAAATAGCCATCCTCACCGGCAGTAGCAATATCCTGTGACCGCGTGACAAGTAATTACCAACAATGCACCGTAAAAT
>Ga0099364_10004760_pt1 | contig 20467 bp, 3 predicted proteins | sample TergutTh196P3_FD_73070 | JGI IMG/M metagenome (GOLD analysis project Ga0099364, IMG submission 73070) | Microcerotermes parvus P3 segment gut microbial communities from Pointe-Noire, Republic of the Congo - Th196 P3 | ecosystem: Host-associated > Arthropoda: Insects > Digestive system > Gut ... | reverse complement strand
CCTCTGCCTATTCCATAGGCGCCGCCAAACCCTGTTGCCGTGACAACTCCGCCGTTGATTGTTACATTTCCGCCTGCGCCGTTCCATCCACCACCAATTCCTGCGCCGTAGTCGCCGCTTGTTGCTGTTATTGTTCCGGCGTTGATAGTTACTGTTCCACATGCGGCGCCAAGTCCGCTACCTCCAATTCCCGCGCTACTGCTACCGCCGGTTGCCGTTAAACTTCCCGTGCCCTCGATGACGAGCGTTGCTTCGTTGGGTACCTGTATTCCGGCGCGGTTACTTCCTGCAGTAAGATAATTTGTTCCCTCAAGGGTTATAGTTACTATTGCGCTGTTATTGAGCAATAGCGGGCATTGGTTTGAAGTAAGCCCGTCAATAGTTGCATTTTTAAGCGTGATTTTTACATTGTCTGCATTTGCCGCTACTTCAATGCGCCTTTGGCTTTCTTCATTGCTGCCCGTAACGACCACATCAGCGCCATTTTCTACAGTGTAGACATCGTTTGCAAATGACCATCCATAGCCGGTTGTAAGATATGGTATTTCGCTTAAATTGATGGTATTAGTAGGAACGATATACGGATTTCCTGTCCAAAAACCATAATTATTTTGACTGTGATTTATTGTACCCCAATTTATTACTGTTCCATTGTTTGTCAATACTTTATCTTCATTAATATTTAGAGTAGCATTTGCTGGAACAGTTAATGTGTGGTTTTCTGGGAATGTTATATCTTCGTTTATCGTAACGCTTGAGCCGTAAAACGTACCGCTGTTGTCCACAAATAGAATACCGGAGCCTCCTATCGTTAGCGTTGTGTTTTGCGAAGCCTGTATACCTGCGTAATTGCCACTTGCCGCAAGATTGTTTGTACCGGCTATTATCAGGTTAACTTCGGCGCCATCGTTAAGTAGCAACGGAGATTGATTAATAAGTCCGGTAATAGTAGCATCGTTGAGCGTGATATTAACATTTTTGGCATTTGCTTCAACTTCAATGCGTCTTTCGCTTCCGCCATTGTTTCCGGTAACGATTATGTTTGCATCGCTTGCTATGGTATAGACGTTATTTGCAAACGTCCATCCGCAACCGCTTGTAGTCGGAGTTACGGAAGATAAATTAATGGTATTGCAGTGGATTGGCGGATTTCCTGCCCAAATACCGTAGGAGCCATCAATGTTTATTGTACCCGAATTTGTTACTGTTCCATTATTTGTCAGCGTTCTACCCGCAGGTACGGTTAAAGTTGCGCCTGTGGGGACATTCAGCGTTCGGCTCCATGGAATTGTCGCATCTGTTGTTATTGTTACATTCTCGCCGTAAAATGTTCCGTTATTACCAATAAAAAGTATTCCACTTGTTCTTCGGCTCAATTCGGTATCTCCGATACTGTTGTTTGCAATAACAATAGCATTACCATTCATTGTGAGCGTTCCCGGGTTGCCGGCATTAATCCCTCCGCCAATTCCATTTACACTGCTTCCGTTTGCGGTAACTACTCCGCCGCTGATGGTAATATTTCCGCCGTTGCCGTTTCTGCCGCCGCCAATTCCGGCGCTGCTGCTACCGCCTGTGGCTGTGACAGTTCCATCGTTGATAATTATATTTCCGGCATTACCACCATCGCCGCCGCCAATTCCTGCGCCAAATGTACTTCCGCTTGCAGTCAAACTGCCTTTTCCGGTAATAGTGAGCGCTGTGCCTTGTGGGGCTTGAATGCCTGCGCAATTAGTTCCTGCCGAAAGCGTGTTATTTCCCACGAGCGTCAGTGTTACATCAGCGCCGGGGTTGAGTAACAGCGCTGACAGGTTAGCGCCCGGATTTGAGATTGTGGCGTTAGCAAGCGCAATTTTTACATTTTTAGCGTCTGACGCTACTTCAATTCGCCTTTGATTTGCGCTGTTACTGCCCATGATTGTCACATCGGCGCCATTTTGAATGGTATAAACGTTGTTCGCAAACGTCCAACCCACGCCCGTTGTTGATGACGGGGTTTCACTTAAATTTATGACATTCTGCGGGACAAAGTATGGATTGCCTTGCCAAGCGCCATATCCGGCTTTATCATGATTGATAACGCCCCAATTTATTACAACGCTGTTATTTGTAAGCGTTGCGCCTGCGGATATATTGAGCGTTGCGCCTGCGGGTACTGTTAACGTTCGATTTGAAGGAATAATAACGTCTGCGGTTATTGTTACCTCCTCGCCGTAGAATATACCGGCAACGTTGGCAGTGTTGGAACCAACAAAAAGTATACCGCCTGTTCTTCTGCTAACGTCCGTATCGTTGACGCTGTTTGCAAAAACAACAGCATTACCGTTCATTGCAAACGTTCCTGTTATTCCTGCCGCCGTCACAACTCCTCCGTTTATGGTAATATTTCCACCCGTGCCTCCAATTCCAATGCCGCTATTGACGCCTGTTGCCGTTAAAACGCCAGCGCCGTCAATTGTCAGGGAGGAACCAGCAGACGTCCTAATTCCTGCATTGTTCCATCCTGCCGCTGTAACATTATTTTCTCCCAAAATATTGAGTGATATTTCTGCATCAGTATTTAACAATATTGGGGATTGATTGTCGTTAAGTCCACTGATAGTTGCATTGTTGAGCGTTAGATTTACATCTTTTGCATTTGCCGCTATTTCAATACGGTTTTGGGTTATCCGATTGTTTCCGGTAACGGTCACATCTGCGACGTCATGAATTGTATATACTCCGTTTGCATACGTCCAGCCCACGCCAAGCGGAGGATGGTTAGAGACTGTCAAATTGATTATATTTGTTGGGATAAAATAAGGGTTTCCTTCCCATTTTCCGTAGTTGTCAACATCATGATTTATGTCGCCTGATTTTGCTACCCATCCGTTGTTTGTTAATGTAGCGCCGTTTTCAATTGTCAAAACAGAGCCGGCAGGCACAAGTAACGTATGATTTGCAGGAATGGTTACATCTGTATTTATGGTAACGTTTTCGCCGTAGAATGTTCCTTTGTTTTCGATGAAAAGTATGCCGCCTGTTCTTCGACTTTCATCATCATCGCCCACGCTGTTCGAAAAAACAACTGCGTTTCCATTCATTGTAAACGTTCCTGAAACGCCGCTCCAGCCGCTCCAACTGCTGCCGCCTCTGCCTATTCCTTGTGCATTGTTACCGCCGATTGCTGAAATAACCCCGCCGTTAATGATAATATCACCGCCGGATGAGTTACTTCCTCCGCCTATTCCAGCGCCATATTGTCCTCCGTTTGCCGTCAAATAACCATTACCGGTTATTGTAAGCGTTGTGCCTTGCGGAACTTGTATTCCAGCGACGTCATTTCCAGCGGTAAGCGTATTTGTTTCCGCAAGGACAAGCGTCACTTCTGCGTCGTTTCTTAACAAAATAGGGGACGTATTATTAAGTCCGCCAATTGTTACATCTTTAAGGTTTATTTTTACATTTTTTGCATTTGTTTCAATTTCTATTCGTCTTTGGCTTCCTTGATTGTTTCCGGTAACGGTTACTTCTGCACCATCTGCAATAGTGTAAATATTGTTTGCAAACGTAAAACCTATGCCCGGAGGTAGCAAAACGTTACTTACGCTCATGTCAATAATGAAATCTTTGCAAACGATGTATGGGTTGCCTGCCCATGCTCCGTAGTCGGCGCCATGGTTTATTGTGCCGCAGTTGACAACTGTGCCTGCGTTGGTTATTGTTGCATTTGCAGATACTGTCAAGGTATTGTTTTGACTTATGGTCAAGGTATAATTATTTGGAATTATTGCATTTCCATTTACAAAAATTTCATCGGCGCCATACCAATGCGTTTCGTTGTCTGTTACAAGTATACCGCCTGTTCTTCTATTGATATTCGTATCGCCCACACTACTTGCAAATACAATTGCGTTTCCGTTAATAGTAAATGTTCCTTGTGAAGTCCACCAATTTCCGCCTCCAATACCTGGAACGTTATTTCCGCCGTTTGCCGTAACAACTCCACCATTAATGATAATGTTACCGCTTGCAGCATAATATCCGCCACCTATTCCGGCTGCGCCATTTCCACCTGTTGTTCTTACTGTTCCGCTGTTTATCGTGATATTGCCGCCCGCGGCATAATATCCGCCACCTATCCCGGCGCCGCTATTGCCGCCTGTTACCGTCAAACTGCCCTCGCCGTTTATTATTAGCGTGGCGTCGGTAGTTTGAATGCCTGCGCGGTTGCTTCCAGCCGTGAGCGTATTCTCTCCCACAAGCGTGAGCGTTACGTTTGCGCCGCTGTTGAGCAATAATGGAGATTGACTGGTAGCAGTGACAATTCTTGTATTTTCAAGCGTGATGTTTGCCGTTGCCCCCGCCATAACTTCAATACGTCTTGCACTTGTTCCGTTATCGCCGGTAACTGTTATGTCTGAATTGCCGCTAATGGTATAAACATTGTCGCTGAACCGCCATCCTGCACCAGCGGACAATGGATTAGCATTACTTAAATCTATTACAGTCAAATCTATTATCGAACTTAAATTATCATTCAACGCCAACTTCAGCGCGGCATACACGTCCAAAATGCCAAAACCTCCATAAGTATTTAGTGAATTTACCCGCCTCGAAGACGCTATTAATATTTCACGTACCTCAACGGGCGATAAATCAGGTCTGACTGACATTATCAACGCCGCAGCGCCTGCAACATGCGGCGCCGCCATGGATGTGCCGTCATATTCTTCGTATTGACCATTGCGTACAGTACTCAAAATGTCAGTGCCCGGCGCTGCAATATGTACACTGTTTCTACCATAATTTGAAAATGAAGACAAATTGTCATTTATGTCTGTTGCAGCCACTGCAATAATGTTCGGAAGATTATAACCTGCGGGATATCTGGGGCTTTGGTCGTTGTTGCTTCTATCGTTTCCTGCTGCAGCCACAAACAAACCATTGTAATTGCGGATTGCGTTTTCTTGTAATGCAGAATAGGTATTGCTGCCATAACTGTTGTTAGTTATTGGTATGTTATGGTTTGTTGCGTAATTAATTGCTTCAATAATCGCTTCTAACGGGAAGTATCTGCTGTTATTTTGTCCTACCCCCAGCCATGCTAAACTAATGTCCCAATTAACGCCGGTAATTCCGGTTTTATTATTTCCTTTTGAACCTATAATACCTGCAACATGTGTCCCGTGCGCACTTTCCCCTTCCCTTTCAGTAGGAATTCCACCTCTTCTATATACAAAATCGTAGCCGTGTATATCATTCATAAAGGGGCTTGGGTTAGGATTTACCCATAGATTGTCTACCAAATCAGGATGCGTACCGTCAATGCCGCTGTCGATAACTCCCACTACAACGCTTTTATTTCCTTTTGCTATTTCCCACGCTTTCAGCACATTAATTTTCCCAAGGGCATATTGTTGCCAAAACATTGGGTCGTTTGGCAACGTCAGTCGTTCGTAATAATAAGATGGCTCCGCTATTTCTACTGCCGGATTTGCTTTTAGTATCTCCAATGCTCGTTCTACCGCCTCTTTGCCTGTTTCTTCCAGCATCAGCACATACACGTTGTTTTGCGTGTCGTTTGTCCTCATTGTCGAAAAAGTGGTTATTCTTGCCGTATTTCCCGATGATGGATTTAGCAATCGAAGACCGGAAATGGCAACTCCGAGTTCGGGCGGCGTTTCCGCTGCTTCGGGGTTTATTGACATGGTACGCATGGCAGGCGTGTTGGCTAACTTCACAAGCACACGGTCGGTAGCAAAGCGAGGCTCGTCATTTGGTATGTTTTGTGCCTGTAGACTTGAAAATGTAATGGCTATCAAAAAACAATTGATGATTTTTGATTTTTGATTTTTGATTGAAGCAAATATGTTTTGATTTTTGATTTTTGATTTTTGATTTTTGATTGAAGCAAATATGTTTTTCATTTGATTACTGTTACTTAATTTATGTTATTTATCATTTCTGAAAACTGAAAACTGAAAACTATAGAACTATCTCCCAAATGCGAAACGCAACGTTACGCCGCTTGAAAACTGTGATATTTCCCGTGCGAATGAATTTACTGCTGAATTATATTCAAATTGCGATGGTGTGGCAAGTTGATAAGTTACAAGGTTTTTGTCGTGTTTTTCTGATTGTTGGTTAAACACGCCAAGGTCTGCATAAATGCCGGTGTAAAGGCTCGCTTTTTTCTTTCCCAATCTCCATCTGAAGCCTATTTCGAATGATGCCATAACTATTGCTTTCATATCAAATTCGATTTCGTTGTCTGGGAAATATTGGTCGTTTACGAAGCCTTGTACGGGCAGATTTTCGTACGTTACGTTCAAGTGTGGAAAACGCCCCATGGTAGTAAATTGTCCTTCAGTCCAACTTTTTGCCCATACGGGAACGCCTAATTTTCCGCCAAACGCAAAATAAAACGGGGAACCTCTGTATTGAAACATCAACGGAATTGTTAACATAGCGATTTGGTAATTTTCGCGATAATCAATCGAACTTAACATAACATCGAAAGCATTGCCGGTGGCAATATTTATAACGGGTTGCTCGCGATTATAGTCATCGTCTATAAAAATATATCCGTTATACAAAGAAAAATTTACACCGATGCCTATCCCCCAGCGGGGAGCAAAGAAAAAATGATTGCCAAAGCCTATTGTGGCAGTCCAATCAACAAGGTTTGTAAACTCTGGCGTCCGGCTCCAAAAACCCGAAACGCCACCGCCGAGATTAATAGAAAATTCGCTGCGAACTCTGGATGTTTCAGGCTGACTTTGCAATTCGGCAGTTTGCACTTCTTCAGCAACCCTATTGTCTACAGCCGGTTGGCTTACTGGAGTAGGTTGGTTTACTGGAGTAGGTTGGTTTACTGGAGTAGGTTGGCTTACTGGAGTAGGTTGGCTTACTGGAGTAGGTTGTTGGTTTCCAGTTTGCTGACTTCCCGCCGGAGGCACGCAGCGCCTCGCACACCAAGCAATTTCAGTGCTTACATCGGCATCGGCATCGCATCTGGCGTAGCGTTCGAAATAATCTTTGGCTTCGCAGTAATTTTCCTGCGACAGCAACTCTATAGCCCGCTGCAAATAATTATCGCAATTCTGGCTGTAAACCGCTGTGGCGCTTGTTATCAACAAAAACAAAAGAGTGTAAATCTTAATATTTCCTCTTGTGTTTAAAAATACTATATTCATATCATTCAATATTTCTTATTATTAACTACTTAAATTTTAATGACTAACGACTATTCTAACTGTTTCATCATTTACTTTTATCAAATAAACACCTTCCGGCAAAGCGCTCATATCGAACGGATTATCATGAGTTTGCAACACTAATCTGCCGTATATGTCGAACACTTGAATTAATTGAGAATTTTCAATTTTCAATTCTTCATTTTCAATTGTTATTAATCCTTTTGTGGGGTTTGGAAATGCAGACAATCTGCTTGATGACATATTACGCCCGATATTGCATGTTCGGATAGTTATGCCTTGGTTTGTGGTTATTTCTGCATGATACACGGCATTGTCTGTAATATGGATGTATGGCTTGTTGGCGCCTGAAATCGCCGTCCCGTTTCGGAACCATCGAAAACGAGTAAAAACGTGTCCCCCATTGGTTTGCCTGTTATTGTTGATAGTTGGCAAATTTGCAAATTCATAAATAATAAGGTCATAATGACGCTCTATTATAAGTCTAAAAGTTTGTATAGCGCCATTATTAGCCGTTATCGTAATATCAATCGTATTGTCGCCATATTTTGACAAACTGATATTGTTCGACCCTTGTATCACTCCGTCAATTGTTATTTCTACGGTAGCGCCCGAAATACCTGCTATCTCAATATGTTTGTGGTAAACGCCGCAGTCGGCAACAATATGGAAAATATCATCTCCTATCCGTTCCGCTTTTCTTCCATTTACAAAAATGTCAGTTGCAGGAATATCCGTATCAATCTGAATAAATGTAGCCATCACTGTTACATTGTGTGCGGGCATCGTAAAGCTACGCGTGAGGTTTGTGCCGTTTAGCGTTATTATTGATGTTTCATCGCCGGTTTTGTGCGCCAAAATAGTTTCTAATTCATAATTCGCATTTGGCTCTATTGTCAGAGTAATAATTTCGCCAGCCGCTGCCATCGTTGCGCTTGGCGTTATGTTACCGTTTGGAAACATGCTAACGCTTACCGGATAGGTTGTCCGGTTTACCGTCAGCCTTGACGTTACTTTTGCGCCTGCCGTATAGCTCTCTGTTTCAGCGGTTACAAGCCCTATTATAAAAATGCCGTCTTTTGTAACTGTCAGGTTAGAGCCATCAAACGTTCCTTCGCCGGCGCTGCCCGTTTCAATAGAATATGCAGGCGTTCCGGCGTTTTTGTGAATTGTAAACAAAGATGTAACATCTATCGGGCTGTATGTTAGCGCTTCCTCAACGTTGCCCGTGTTTTCAATCAATATTTTATTACCGATGAAATCGCCGTTAATATTGGTTGTGCCGATGCTTCTAATCGTTCCGTTATTTGTGAGCGTTATGCCGATGGGTACTGTCAGCGTTTTGTCACCGGCAACGGTAAGCGTATAGTTTTCAGGGACATGAATATTTTTGTTTAAAATAAATTCGTTGTCGCCATACCAATGTGTTGTGTTGCCGGCAACAAGAATACCGTCCGTTTTATTTTGATTTCCGGTATCGCCCACGCTCGATGCAAAAACTACAGCAACGCCGTTCATTGTCAATGTTCCTGCCGTGCCTGCGCCACTGCCTCTGCCAATTCCATTAGCGCTGCCGGCGCCTGTTGCCGTGATAAGTCCGCCACTGATTACAATATTGCCTCCTGCGCCGCTACTGCCACCTCCAATTCCTGCGCCATTATTGCCGCCGGTTGCTGTTATCGTACCATCGCTAATAATAATGGTTCCACACCCGCTATTTATGCCGCCTCCTATTCCTGCGCCGCCGTTGCCACCGGTTGCTGTTAAACTGCCGGCGCCGCCTATCATAAGAACAGAGCCATCGAAAACTTCAATACCGGCGCGACTGCTCCCTGCCTCAAGTTCGTTTGTGCCTATAACTCTGATAGATACTTCTGCGCCGCTGTTTAGCAAAAGCGGGGATTGATTGGCGTCAAGTCCTGTGATAGAAACATTGTTTAGCGTAATACTTACATTCTTTGCATCTGCAGCAACTTCAATACGATGTTTATTTTCGCTCGTCCCGATAATGGTAACTTCTGCATCTTTTTCAATAATATAAACATTGTTCGCAAATGTCCATCCCATGCCGCAAGAATGTTGGTTTTCGGCGTTCAGGTTAATGATTTTGTCGCCAAGCGGAATGGGAGCGGCGCCAAGCCATATGCCATTTATAATTAACGAGTTGCAATAACGAACGATGCCGTTATTTGTCAGCGTAATATCTGTGGGTATTGTTAAATTTGTGCCGACGGGTACAGTGAGCGTGTGGTCGGCAGGAATTGTAAAATCATTTTTTAATTCAACATTTCCGTACACATCGCCATTGTTGCCAATGAACAATATACCGCCCGTTCTTCTACTTTCGTCTGTATCGCCCACACTGTTTACAAAAACAACTGCGTTTCCGTCTAATGTAAGCGTTCCCGCTGAACTGCCTCCATTTCCCCTGCCAATTCCTTGTGCGTTAATGCCTCCGATTGCAGTAACGATGCCTCCATTTATGCTGATTTCGCCTCCCGAGCCACTTGAGCCCCCTCCAATTCCGGCGCTGTTGTTGCCACCTGTAGACGTCAAACTGCCTGTGCCTTCTATTGTAAGCGCGGCATTTGTGGTTCGTATACCGGCATAGTTATTTACCGCCGTTATGGTATTTGTTCCAACAAGCGTAATAGTCGCTTCCGCGTCGTTGTTGAGCACAAGCGGAGATTGCCATGAGTTATTGCCTGTGATAGTTGCATTTTTAAGAATGATATTTACATCTTTTGCATTTGCCGCTACCGCTACAGTTCTGGCGCTTCCTTCATTGCTTCCCGTGACGGTAACAGATGTGCCGTCCAAAATGGTGTAGACGTTATTTGAAAAAGTCCATCCACAGCCCGTGGCAGGTGGATTAGTGACAGACATATCAATAATATTGCCATCAACAGGCTCATTGCCAAGCCAATTACCATACGCGCCACCCTTATTTATTGTACCACAACTGAAAACTATTCCGTTGTTTGTCAAAGTTTTTCCATTGGGTATGGTAAATGTAGCGTCTGCAGGTATATTCAATCTGTTATTTGCCGGTATTGTCACATCATTTGTTACTGTAACGCTTGTGCCGTAGAATAATCCGTTAGCATTTGCGCCAATAAACAGTATGCCGCCTGTTCTTCTGCTTATGTCTGTATCGGTTACGCTGTTTGCAAATACCACGCCGTTTCCGTTCATTGTAAGAGTACCTGATGTAGCGCTGCCCCATTCGCCTCTGCCAATGCCTTGAGCGTTGCTGCCGCCGCTCGTTGCCGTAACAAATCCACCATTGATGATAATGTTACCGCTTGCAGCATAATATCCGCCACCTATTCCGGCGCCGCCACTCCCACCTGTTGCTCTTACCGTTCCGCTGTTTATCGTAATATTGCCGCCAGCGCCATACGAGCCGCCACCTATTCCGGCGCCGCTACTACCGCCCGTTGCCGTCAAACTGCCCTCGCCGGTTATTGTGAGCGTGGCATTAGTTGTCTGTATAGCCGCGCGACCACTTCCTGTCATTAACGTATTAGCGTCCACAAGCGTCAACGTTACATTAGCGCCAAGATTGAGCAAAAGAGGGGATAAATCCCAGTGATTACGCAAGTCGATTGACATTCCATGCAGTGTAATGTTTGCTGTTGCGCCCGCTGCAACTGTTATTCGTCGCTGGCTACTGCCATTGTTGCCGGTAATGGTTACATTTGCGCCATTGAGAATGGTATAGATGTTGTTTGCGAATGTCCAACTTTCATCACACGATTGAGGCGGGTTAACGAGGCTTAAATCAATGATATTTACTCCGCTAATATGCGCATTTCCCAACCATGCGCCCACAATACTTATTGTACCGCAACTACGCACAGCGCCATTATTTGTCAGCGTTCTTCCTGCCGGTATTGTAAATGTAGCGCCTGCCGGTACCGTTAGCGAATGATTGACAGGTATTGTCACATCGCCGGTTATTGTAACGCTTTCGCCATAGAAAGAGCCTGTATTGCCAATAAACAATATACCGCTTGTTCTTTTGCTAATGTCTGTATCTCCTGCGCTACTTGCAAATACTATGGCGTTTCCGTTCAATGTGAGGGCGCCTGTTTCGCTGTTGCCAACGCCGCTGCCTATTCCATGCCACAAACTGCTGCCGGTTGCAGTAACAACTCCACCGTTGATGGTTATGTTGCCTCCCGCGCCGTTGCCTCCACCTCCAATTCCTGCGCTGTTTCCGACGCTGGTTGCCGTAACTGTTCCTCCTGTGATTGTAATATTACCACAAGCGCTATTCGAGCCTCCGCCAATACCTGCGCCCCAGTTACCGGTTGCAGTTAAATTGCCTGCGCCGTTAATAGTTAGCGCTGTACCTTGCGGAACTTGTATTCCCGCGCTATTTCCTCCCGCTGTTAATGTGTTAGTTCCCTCAAGCGTAAGCGTTAAATCTGCGCCGTTATTAAGCAATAGCGGGGACTGATTATTTAAAAGTCCTGCGATGGTCGCACTGTTAAGCGTAATACTTGCCGTAGCATCGGCGGCAATTTCTATACGTCTCTGATTAGTGTTTGTTCCGGCTATAGTTACATTTGCGCCGTCAAGAATTGTATAAATGCTATTTGCAAACATCCAGCCATTTCCACACGAGGGCGGGTTTGTTGTGCTCAAGTCAATGTTGTTGTCACCGCCCTGAACGGGTTCATTTCCATCCCATGTTCCATAAGCGCCACCTCTATTTATTGTGCCGCAAACATTAATGCTACCGTTATTTGTAAAAGTTCTGTTTGCCGGTATGGTCAAAGTAGCATTGGAAGGTATGGTAAGGATATTGCCGTTGGGTATTTCAACATCGTTTGTAATAGAAACACTTGTGCCATAGAATGTTCCGGTGGCATTAGCGCCAATAAACAGTATGCCGCCTGTTCTTCTGCTTATGTCTGTATCGGTTACGCTGTTTGTAAATACCACGCCGTTTCCGTTCATAGTAAGAGTTCCTGATGTAGCGCTGCCCCATTCGCCTCTGCCAATGCCTTGAGCGTTGCTGCCGCCGCTTGTTGCCGTAACAAATCCACCATTGATGATAATGTTACCGCTTGCGGCATAATATCCGCCACCAATTCCGGCGCCGCCACTTCCACCTGTTGCTCCTATCGTTCCACTGTTTATCGTAATATTGCCGCCAGCGCCATACGAGCCGCCACCAATTCCGGCGCCGTTATTACCGCCAGTCGCAATCAAACTGCCCTCGCCGGTTATTGTGAGAATTGTCCCTTGCGATGCTTGTATTCCCGCAGTGTTTAACCCCGCTGTTAATGTGTTAGTTCCCTCAAGCGTAAGCGTCACTTCTGCGCCGCTATTGAGCAATAGCGGGGACTGATTATTTAAAAGCCCTGTGACGGTCGCACCGTTAAGCGTAATAATTGCCGTAGCGTCGGCGGCAATTTCTATACGTCTCTGATTTGTGTTTGTTCCGGTTATAGTTACATTTGCGCCGTCAAGAATTGTATAGGTGTTGTTTGCGAATGTCCAACTATCGTCGCACGATTGAGGCGGGTTAGCGAGACTTAAATCAATTGTGTTGTCGTCGCAAACGGGTTCATTTTCTATCCAGGCTCCGTATACGCCGTTTACGAAAAATAAAATGTAAAACACCACAAAAAAAAGTGAAATTCGCTTTCGCTGACTAATACCCTGCAGAATGTAGGGAAAAAAGTATATTCTATTCATTTACTTCTACTTATTGAATGATTCTTGACTGTTGTAATATTGTTTCCCCTCCGATTTTTTTTTCGGAGGGGGGACACAATATTTTTTTGTTTTTATTTATTACTACTCAAACACTACTCTCAAAGTTCTATCGCCCGATTGAATAATATACACGCCTTGCGTAACAAGCAGTATATCAATCTCTTCGTTGTCCACAACGTTACGGTAAACCAACGCGCCAGAAACAGAGTAAATGCTCAACGTTTCGCCGGATATCAAGCCGGTTATGTGCAGTAAACCGTTTTGCTTCCATGCGCGAAGCGGATTTACATTTGAGATTTCAGGAACGTTTGTAGTACCGCTGCTTGTAAATAATACCGTTACCGCAGCATTTGACGTCAGGTTATTCAAGGTATACGTGTTGCCGGATGCGCCTGTTATCAAAGTGCCGTTTAGTCTCCATTCAGAAACCTGATTGCCAGAAGCAGGCATCGCAATGAATGAAACTGATTTGCCCTCCGCAACAGACGTGCCGGTTGTAATTGGAACGCCATCGACCGTCGCAGAGAGAGTTCCATTACCGTCCGTAACAAAAAACGCAACTGTGTAGGATGTAGGCTGTGCAACAGTAATATTGAAATCCTGCGTATAGTTCGTGCTTGCTGTTGCGCCGTTTGTTATGGTTGCTCGTACTGATACAGTTCCGCCGGCAGTCGTATTCAAAGTATTACCGTTGATTGTTGCGCCGGTGGTACCCGCGTTTTGAACGTTCCAAACAATATTTTGATTTGTGGCATTGGACGGAACAACGGTACCTGTCAGCGTTAGCGGTGTTCCCGCTGTGGCAGAAGTGGGTACGCTCGTGATATTTGTCACCGCAACAAACGTTGTATTGACAGTAATATCGAAATCCTGCGTATAGTTCGTGCTTGCCGATGCGCCGTTTGTTATGGTTGCACGTACTGATACAGTTCCACCGGCAGTAGTATTCAAGGTATTACCGGTGATGGTTGCGCCGGTGGTACCCGCGTTTTGAACGTTCCAAACAATATTTTGATTTGTTGCATTGGACGGAACAACGGTACTTGTCAGCGTCAACGGTGTTCCCGCTGTGGCAGAAGTGGGTACGCTCGTGATATTTGTCACCGCAACAAATGTCGTATTGACAGTAATATCGAAATCCTGCGTATAGTTCGTGCTTGCAGTTGCGCCATTTGTTATGGTTGCACGTACTGATACAGTTCCGCCGGCAGTCGTATTCAAGGTATTGCCGGTGATTGTTGCGCCGGTTGTACCCGCTGATTGAACGCTCCAATCAATATCTTGATTTGTGGCATCGGACGGAACAACGGTACCTGTCAGCGTCAGCGGTGTTCCCGCTGTGGCAGAAGTGGGTACGCTCGTGATATTTGTCACTGCAACAAACGCAGGAGGAGTATAAAGCGACACTTCTACATCGTCAATATACCAGTCATCAGCGCTATCGCCCATATATTTGAAACCAATATACACATTTTGACCAGCATAAGCACTCAAAGGAATGATAATCTCTTTCCACGTGCTTGTAACTTCTGAACCTGCTAATTGTTTCAATTCCACAAAGGACGAAGATGATGGATTATTGCCTTGCGTAGATATCCATACTCCCGCATAATGGTAATAATCAGCAAAGTCATTAGCCGACCAAAACTTCAACGCATATTGTCCTGTTGCAGGTATAGCAAGCCGTGGGCTAACCAACCAGCCTTCCTGCATTCCTGTTTCGCTATAAAAATGATATGCTGCAGCAGCGCCGCTACGACTTTGCATAGTTCTTGCCCACTGTGTTCCGCCGCCATCCACATCGTAACTTGTCCAGCAAACAGGCGGAAAACTCGCACCTTCAAAGCCTTCGAAAAATGGGAACGAACTAATAATTGTGCCGCATGCAACTGACACCATAGCAACATCTGAAGTTACGGATGTAGCGCCGGCTGCGCTTACTACGCAGTAATAATAATACGTTCCACCAGCAAGAGTTGTAGGAATTGAGAAGGTCGTGCTTGTTGCCTCCGAAATAGCAGTACCCCCGGTATCGCTATTGCTTGTGTTGCTAAACCACTGATAAGTGAGCGTTGCGTTTGGGGTTACGCTTGCTGTTACTGAAAGACTGCCTGTTATGCTGCCTTCTGTGACGTTGGTGGTCGGCTCGGGGTGGGAAGTGATGGTAATTACCGGCATTGATATAGCATTTGTTATGCTGATATTAGCAACGGCAGCCGGAGGTTGCGTACCCCAACTTTGGTCATTTCGCCATGTGAAAATAATTCGTCTTGTTCCTATCATTGGAGGTAGAATTATCTCTCTATTGTTCCATGTCGATGCGCCGCCCATGACTAATGTGGCAAGAGGATTACCAGTTGGTAAACTTCCTGCTACTGGCGTAACCGAAATTTCTGCAATATATACTCGCAAGTCATCATAATCACTTTCGCCCTGACATTTCCAGTCAAATGATAATACCGCCGGATTTTGCGCCGTTGATACAAAATCGAAATCACGGTAAAAATGCACCGTGCTTGTCGAATTGAGGTTATAACTATTCGCAGCCGTCAAACCAAGAGTAGCAGCATTGGTAATGTAAATTGAATGACTTCCGCCATTAACAGTTGCCGTACCTACATTCCACCTGTTAGTCTGGCTGCCATTTACTATTGTCCAGTTGGGTAAATTTTGTCCGTTACCAGTTTCAAAATTTTCAGTAAATGTTCCTACTGACACTACTACCATTGCAACATCCGAAGGCACAGAAGTAGTACCGGTAGCGCTTACCACGCAGTAATAATAATACATTCCTGCCTCAAGCGTTGGCGGAATAGTGAAACTTGCACTTGTAGCGCCTGATATCGCCGTGCCGCCAGTATTGCTGTTAACGGTATTGCTATACCATTGATACGTAAGCGTTCCGCTTGTGGTTGTATTTGCCGTCACTGTCAAATTGCCGCTGATACTGCCTTCCGACACGTTGGTAACTTCTTCAGGGTGGGCGGTAATTGTGATACCTGCCACATTGACCGTTGCCACATTGGAACGAAGCGGGGTTGCGCCTGCTGCTCTTACCTCACAGAAATAGTAATACGTGCCAGCCATAAGCGCTGTCGGTATTGCAAAACTTGCGCCGGTTGCGCCAGTAATAGCCGTGCCGCCTGTATTGCTGGCAGTTGTGGCTGCATACCATTGATATACAGGGGTGGCGCCTTGTGTTGCACTTGCCGCAATGGTAAGGTTAGTGGTTATGGCGCCGGCTGTTACATTGGTGGATGCTGCAGGTTGGGAGGTAATGTTTAACTGCGAAATGGGTAGAAAATTCCCAAAACCTAACCAAACAGCAAAATCGCTATACGCAGTTTCAGAACCCGCAGGCACATACAAAGTGGCGGCGCTTCTATCTACTCCGCTGAATACATTAGCATTAATTGCTATTGGCTCAACGGCATAATTGAAAAATTCGGACAGACCTGTGCAATTGGTAAATGCGTTATTGCCGATGGTTTCAATGCTGCCGGGAATTGATACAGTGGTGATGCCCGTACATCCGCTGAAAGCATTTTGTCCGATGTAGGTAGCGCCATCATTGATTATCGCCGTCCAAATTTTGAAACGAAAATCGTACCATGGGAAATTTGTTGCGGTATAATTGTTCATACTGCCTGTGCCGCTAATTGTTAGCGTGCCGCTCAAAATATCGTAATGCCATTCGAGGTCATTGCCGCAAGTACCGGCAATGACCGGCTCACATAAATTTTTGATGCAAAAATCTCTCCAAACATTAGCAGTGGAATATGCAGTCTCTGTCCCTTCGGGCGCCACGAGTTGTGTGGATGGTAAATGAATGCCGCTAAAAATATTTGCATTGACGACAAGCGGCGTGTTCCATGGAACAGTAACCGATTTTAAGGCGATGCAACTGGAAAATGCATTGTTACCGATAGAAGTAACAGTGCTACCAATGGAAATTGAACCAAGTCCCGTGAACTCACGAAAAGCGTTTGCTGGGATTTGTTGCACGCCTTCGCCAATTATTACTTCAGCGCCAATTGCAGTGCAGCCGGTGAATGCTTGCCATCCACTACTGGTTGTATTATACCCCATCGATGTGCAATTTGTAGCATTGAAATACACAGTACGTAATCTTGTACAATTTCCGAACGTCCGGCTACCAATAGAGATAACAGATGCGGGAATAGTAACTGTTATGAGACTACGACAGCCATCGAATGCATTATCGCCAATTGATGAAACACTGTTGCCGATAGTTAAATTTGCGAGTCTAGTGCAACCGTAAAAAGCGCTACTTCCAATAGTGGTAACGCTGTTACCGATAGTCAAATTAATGAGTCCAGTACAACCGGAAAAAGCATTATTCCCAATGGTGGTAATGCTATTGCCGATGGTCAAATTATCAAGACTGATGCAATCCAAAAACGCATTACTGCCGATTGTAGAAACATTAGCGCCGAAAGTAACAGTAGCAAGCCCTGTAAATTCACGAAAAGCGTTAGCCGGAATTTGCTGTACACCGTCGCCGATTATAAGTTCTGCATCTGTTGCTGTGCAGCCTGTGAATGCTTGCCATCCACTACTATTTGTATTATACCCCATTGAGGTACAGTTAGTAGCATTGAAATTCACTGTACGTAATCTAATACAATTTCCGAATGCACGGCTACCAATATAAGTTACTGACGCAGGAATAGTAAGAGAGGCAAGATTACTACAGCCGTCAAACGCATTATCGCCAATTGTTGTGACATTGTTGCCGATAGTTAAAGTAGTTAGACCGGTACAATTGGAAAATGCGTTATTGCCAATGGTAGTAACGTTATTGCCAATAACAACAGTAGCAAGTCTCACACAATTGCTGAATGCAGAATTGCCGATGGTTTCGGTTATGCCGTGAATATTTATTGATTGCAAGTTTACACAGTCAGCGAATGCATTATTTCCTATAGATGAAATAGTGCTACTTAAAGTAACAATAGAAAGTCCTGTAAATTCTCTAAAAGCGTTTGCCGGAATTTGTTGCACGCTGTTGCTCATAATCAGTTCAGCGTTTTCTGCCGTGCATCCTGAAAATGCCTGCCAACCACTACTATTTGTATTATATCCCATTAAGGTACAGTTTGCTGCATTAAAATAAACAGTCCGTAATTCCGTACAATTTCCGAACGCACGTGAACCAATAGAAGTAACAGACGCAGGTATTGTTAAAGTTTCGAGTTTATTACATCCGTCAAAAGCATTGTCGCCGATAGTTTTAACTCCGCTACCGATGATTATATCAGTTAACCCCGTGCAACCGGAAAAAGCGCTACTACTTATTGTTTCAACTTCATCGCCAAATGTTATATCAATAAGACCTGTGCAACCAGAAAAAGCAGAACTGCCAATGGTAGTAATGTTGTTGCCGATGGTTAAGTCAATAATTCCGGTGCATCCCAAAAATGCATTATTCCCTATTGTGGTAACGCTGTTGCCAAAATTAACGGTCGCAAGCCCTGTAAACTCACGAAAAGCATTTGCCGGAATTTGTTGTACTCCGTTCCCTATGTTTAGCGCTGCGCCTGTAGTATTGCATCCTGAAAATGCCTGCCAACCACTACTATTTGTATTATACCCCATTGAAATGCAATTAAAAGCATTGAAATTGACAGTACGTAAATTCGTACAATTCCTAAATGCGCGGGTACCAATTGAAGTCACCATCGGAGGAATAGTCACAGAAGTAAGTTTGGAACAACCGTCAAACGCATTATCGCCAATTGAAGTAACACTCAAAGGAATAACCACAGATTCTAAAGCAGTAAAATTACTAAATGCACTATTAGGGATGTAAGTAACCCCGTTTAATATTACAATGTTCTTTATTTGGGTTCTTCCAACTGCCCATAAGAAAGGATTGTTACATGCGTAGGCTTCATCGCTGATAATGTACAACGTGCCGTCTTCGGTAAATCCCCAACCATCTGTTTCACACGGGGTTTGCTGATTGTGCCCATATTTTTCCAATACGGACATTATCAAGCCGGTTGCGCTCGTCATACATGACAGAAATCCTATTGGTGTATAAACAACAGGCGGAGGACAAGTAGTCATCACAGTGAACAAGTCAATGGCTAATGATATTTTAGCCATAGTGGCTGATTCGGGCATAAATGTCCAACCAAAAATTACATCTGTAATATCGTTTAGCGTATGTGCGTATCCCCAAAGGCTCGTAAAGGAAAAACTAATCTCTCCCTCAAGAAAAATCGTGAGGGTTTCAGTCATAATGCCGGCAGCAACATTAGCCCATTCAGCAGGGCTGGACACAGTATTTATATTAGGTAAAGTTGTACTCAATTCAACGTCTTCCCATGTATGAATCTCACCATTGCCTGACACTGTAACTGTTAAGTGATTTAAACTTTCAGAATAACCACTCAAAAATATTATCGCATTATCGCGTATTGATTCAATTCTTTGTGGTACCCCTTCAGTATCGTAACTGATAATCACCGCGACATCGCCGGTATTAGCATCGTATATAGTAAGTCGTCTTGGTATATTCTGTCCAACGCCTTGGTATTCATAAAAATAAATGGTTCCATCCGCACCCAAAAACGTATTTCCTCCAAGATATGTATATTGTTCATAAAATTTAAAGTTACGCCAAACAGCCGTATTTTTGTAGGTGTCGATATACTCTAATGGCACGGCAAGATATATGTTTTCAGGTATTAGTCCTTCAAAAATACTGCTTGTAATAATTTGCGGCGTTTGAGCCCTGTTAGAAATTGATTCCAAATTAGAACAAAAGCGAAATGCGTTTACCCCTATCGACACTACCTTACTTGTTATGTCAAAAGAAGACAACGCAGTGCATCCATCAAATGCTCTATTTCCGATTGTCGCAATATTGCTTTCAGGACGGATTTCTACCCTCGTAAGTCCCGTACAACCGCTAAATGCATCAGCGCCTATTGAGGTAACATTGTTTTTAATGTCTATCGTGCTAATGGAAGTTCGCACACTGTTCCATGGAACATCATCGGGACTGTCGAAATCCATCATCGCTCCTGTTCCATCAATAGTAAGCGTTCTGTTATTTCCTGTTCCGCTTATAACTGCTGTTACATCTGCTTCGGCTGGCATACCAATTAGCCAAGGGTCGCCGCTTGTTCCGGTTCCAGTCCCAGTCCACTGCCCGAAGACATTCACCGCAAACATCCAAACAAGCACCATCAGCAAAGATTTATACTTTGCCCCGCTTATTCGGCTTTCCGCCATCTGCGGCGTTTGTAGCGCTTTGCGCTGCAATTTACCCGATGCGCCTGTCATATAGTCGCGACTTCGGGTTGCGGAACTTTGCCGAGCGCCAACATTGCTCTGCTTCCGCACATCTAAACCCTGCTCTGCGCAGGAAAAAAAAGATATATTATTCATTGTTATTAAAATAAAAAATTAATTTGTTATGTTTATCATCGATTATTTATTATTATTTATTATTATTTATTTGACTACAAAAACAGAACGCGCATACGAGTCATAAACACTAC
>Ga0099364_10004759_pt1 | contig 20467 bp, 17 predicted proteins | sample TergutTh196P3_FD_73070 | JGI IMG/M metagenome (GOLD analysis project Ga0099364, IMG submission 73070) | Microcerotermes parvus P3 segment gut microbial communities from Pointe-Noire, Republic of the Congo - Th196 P3 | ecosystem: Host-associated > Arthropoda: Insects > Digestive system > Gut ... | reverse complement strand
GGGTTTGTTCCCGCAAACCGCCGCCAAAAGACCACCCCCCTTCCCCCCTTCGGTCGCGAAGGGGGCAAAAAGCGGGCGGCAGATTACAGCCCCTACGGCCTTCGGCAGGATTTAGGTTTTAGGTTATAGGTTTTAGGAAAAGAACAAAACTTATTTTTCTTCCCTTCCTAAATCCTCAATCCTAAAACCTAAATCCTGCGCGTCGCGCCGCTTCGCCCCGGTTACTTATTTGATACCATGCCACATTAAAGTGCGTACTTGCAGGCAATATTAGTTAATGGTATTATATTACCGTAAGGATCGGTCAGCAGAGTAGGGGGTGTGTATAGATGGCGCATAATCACGGCGGCGGCCACGGCCACAGCCACAATCACGAAGATAATATCGGCATGGCGTTTTTCCTCAATTTCTCTTTTACAATAATTGAGGTTATCGGCGGGATACTCACAAACAGCGTCGCTATTATTTCAGACGCGGTCCATGATTTTGGGGACAGCCTGTCACTTGCGCTTGCGTGGTATTTCCAAAGAAAATCCAAAAAAGGCGGAGATGCCAAATATACATACGGATACAGGCGGTACTCACTTATCGGGGCGGTTATAACCTCGATAGTGCTGGTTATCGGCAGCGTTTATATATTGTCGGAGGCCGCGGCGCGCCTGTTTGCGCCGCAGGAAACAAACGCCGCGGGGATGTTTTGGCTTGCCGTGCTGGGAATCACCGCAAACGGCATAGGCGCGCTGAAAACCCGCAAAGCAAGCTCTATCAATGAAAGGGTCGTGTCACTGCATTTGCTTGAGGATGTGCTGGGCTGGGCTGCCGTGCTGATCGGCTCCGCGCTTATGTATTTCACGGGGCTTACGGTAATTGACCCGATCCTGTCTTTTGGGATTGCGTTTTTTGTGCTGTATAATGTAGTCAAAAATATAAGGCAGGTTATACCAATCTTCCTGCAATGCGCCCCCGACGGGATCGGCAAAGAGCATATCTTAGGCAAGCTGTACAGCATTGAAGAGGTAGAGGATGTACACGATTTGCACATCTGGGCTTTGGACGAGGAAAACAACATACTCACTGCCCATGTCGCGGTAAACTGTGCCCCGACACCGGAGCTGAAGGAAAAGCTCCGCGATGTCCTGAAACACGAAGGCATACAGCATCCTACAATTGAGCTTGAGGCGCCGGGGGAGCTTTGCGCTTTTGCGAATTGTTTACTTGAGAGGGGGTGAAACACGATGATCCAAGACGGGAGCTGCAATAACCCGCATTGTAAATGCCCAAATTGTAAATGCGGCGATGACTGCCAATGCAAACCGGGCGAGCCGTGCGCTTGCGGCTGTGACTGCCACGAGGAGTCGGAGTGACTCCAAACATAAAGCGCCCCGCCGTTTTTGCTTGCGGCGGGGCGTTTTTTATTTAGCTTTTGCCGCCAATTTAGAAAACGGCCCGTCAGCTTCCAGCAGCTGAGCATACGTACCTTGCTGTACAACCTTGCCGTCCTCAAGCACCAGTATTTGATCCGCGCGCATGATGGTGGAAAGCCTGTGCGCGATTACGATAATTGTCCTGCTGCCCGCGAGACGTTCGATGGCGGCCTGTATCTCTGCCTCGGTTTCATTGTCCACCGCCGATGTAGCTTCGTCGAGTATAAGTATAGGCGTATCGCGCAGGACAGCGCGGGCAATTGCGATGCGCTGTTTTTGCCCGCCGGAAAGTCGGACGCCCCTCTCGCCGATCAATGTATTGTAGCCATCGGGCATCTCCGTGATAAAACCATGCGCCTGCGCAATCTTTGCGGCCTGCTCAATTTGCTCCTGCGACGCGTTTTCTACACCATAGGCGATGTTTTCCGCCACCGTGCTGTTGAAGAGGAACACATCCTGCAATACCATCGAAATATTAGAACGCAAGCCGGAAAGCATAAGATTTTTTATGTCCAGCCCGTCAACCTCCACGCTGCCTTCTACAGGGTCGTAGAACCGCGTGATCAAAGACGCTATTGTTGTTTTCCCGACGCCTGTCGCGCCGACCAGCGCAATCATCTCGCCCGTATCTGCCGTAAAGGATATGTCGCGCAGTACAGGCTCCCCGTCGCTGTAGCTGAAGGATACATTCTTGAACGCAAGCTTACCGCGGCAGTTTGTAAGCTTCGCCGCAGTTGGCGAGTCTGTGATTTCCGGCTCCTCGTCCAGCACCTCAAAGACGCGAACCGCGCCCGCGTATGAAACCTGCACGTCCTCGACTAGGCGCGCAAGCGCCGCAAGCGGCTGGTAGAACAGGCTGAGGTACATCAGAAACCCGACGATGTCCGGCACGTGCATCCCGCCGCGCAAAGCAAACAGCCCGCCTATTCCCACGACAATAATCGTGCCCATGGAGGTCAAAAGCTCGATGCCCGGGTGGAACGCGCCGTTTGCGAAGTTTGCGCGGATGTTGACGTCCTCGTAAAGCTTCCTGTAACCGTCCAGCTTTGCGTGTTCGCGAGGCTCCTGCCCGAATGCCTGAATCTCGCGCATACCGGACAAGTTGTCCTGCACAACGCCGTTGAGTTCCCCGAGTACCTGCTGGTTAATGCGGAACATCGGGGCGACCTTCTTGGAGAAGTATGTCCCCGCCCAAACTACAAAGGGCACGGGAATCATGGTCAGGGCGGCAAGCGCGGGGTTGATGATAAAAAGCATCACCGCAACGCCTATAATAATCATGGCGTTGCTGATAAGGTCGGGCAAGGCGTGGGCGATGAGTATCTCCGCCTGGCGGGTGTCGTTGATCATGCGGCTCATAAGCTGGCCGGTCTGCTTGTCCTGGAAGTACCGCATAGACAGGCTTTGCAGCTTATCGTACACGGTCAAGGTCAGCTTGCCGACAAAGCGCCACGCCGCCACATGGCTGATTGACAGCCCGATAAACCTGCACACAGCGCGCAGCAAATATGCCGCCGCTAAAATTACGCATAAAACACCAAGCGAACGCTCGTCAATGCCGCCGGGCTCAAGCAAGGACGCGGTAAGGCGGCGCACAATCTCGGGGGTTATCAAATTCAGCAAGGCCGCGCCGATCACGCCGGCTACGGCAATACCAAGCAGTCCCCAATGCCCGCGCGCCATTAAAACAAGGCGCTTTGTAAGGCGCATTTTCGCATCTCTCCTTATGAAAACAACTTCTAACATTCTTTTGAGGGGGTACACAGCACCCCCTCAAAAGCTTTATTCAGCCGCCGCTTGTTTTACTTCTTCACATCAAATACCGCCGAGGCCTTTTCCAAGGCATCCGTGATATTTAAATGCTGCGGGCAAAGCTCCTCGCATTTTTTACAGCCTATGCATGAGGACGCCGCGCCGCCGTTCTGAACAAGCCCGCGGTAATAGAAATGCGGCCTGTCGTAATCCCCGTATGTCAAAATAGTATTGTAAGCTGTTAAAATACTCGGGATATTTATGTTTGCGGGGCAGCTGTCCACGCAGTAGCCGCAGGTCGTACAGCCGATTGTAGGCGCGGCGAGAAGCTCCTTCGTAACTTGATCCAGACAGCTTTTTTCCGCTTCGGAGAAGGGCGCGTAGTTTTTCATGGTGGAGATATTGTCTTTGACCTGATCCGGCGCCGACATACCGCTTAGCGCCGTAACCACGCCGTCGAGGGACATACAAAAACGTATCGCCCATGACGCAATAGAGCTTTCGGGATTGAGGGCCTTCAGCCGCGCTTCATACTCGGGCTTCATAGACGCCAGCGCCCCGCCCCTTACAGGCTCCATAGCGATGATCGGCTTGCCGTGCTTGCGGGCTATTTCACAGCATTTGCCCGCGTGTACAAGCGGGTTTTCCCAATCTAGATAATTGACCTGCAGGAATACAAAATCAACCTCGGGATGCGCGGTCAAGACTTCATCCAGCCTTTCCGGCGTATCGTGGAACGAAAAACCGAAGTGACGGACCAGCCCTTTTTCTTTAAGGCCCTGCCCCCAGCCCCAGAAATCGAGCGCAGGGTCTTCATGACGGTTCCTATGCGATTCTTCCAGGCTGTGGATCAAATACATATCGAAATATGTAAGGCCGGTGCGCTCCAGCTGTGTGGCGAAAAGCTTATCCATATCCTCGCGGCTTTCAATTTCCCACGCGGGGATTTTATCGGATACAATGTAGCTTTCACGGGGATAGCGGTCAACAACGGCGGCTTTCAGCGCTTTTTCGGATTCCCCGCTGTGGTACACATACGCGGTGTCAAAAAAATTAACCCCGCTGCCCATGGCTTCATCCACCATATCATTAAGCGTCGCAAGGTCAATCTGCCCATCCTTTTTCGGCAGGCGCATAAACCCGAACCCCAGTTTTGGCAGCTTTAACAGATCAGTCATCGATAATTCATCCTTTCGCGATGCATTGAAATACTGCTTCTATACTATATCAAAAGGTAAGATTTGTCAAGACGCCGAATTGATTGCATATTGACAAGACAACAAAACCATAGTAAAATACCCGGTAGGGGATATGTGCATATACGCGCCCGTAGCTCAGCAGGATAGAGCGGTCGCCTCCTAAGCGACAGGTCGGGGATTCGAATTCCTTCGGGCGTGCCAGCAAAATCGGGAGCCATGCAAAAACATTTGCATGGCTCCCGCTTTATTTTATGCCTACAGATAAATCGGCTGTACCTGCCGCCCTTTCAGCGCCGCCTCCACGCAATCCGGGATCATCGAAAACTCCGCGACAACGGACCGCGGTTTTGAGTGTGGCGCGTCCTGCTTCATTGGTACAAAATAGACATTTTTATAATTAAGCAAATTCCCGATATTTTTCGCCGTGTTAGTCAAAGCATCATTTGTAGACACCGCTATAACCAGCGGGCGCTCATTGCGCAGCTGCGCTTTCGCCGCCATGGTAACACAGGTATCGGTAATCCCGAGCGCCATTTTGCTGATGCTGTTGCCCGTACAGGGCGCCACTACCATTACGTCTAAAAGCGCTTTGGGGCCGTAAGGCTCGACTTGCTCGATTGTATGTAATACTTCCTTGCCTGTTATTTCCTCAAGCAGGCCGATAAACTGCGCCGCCTTTCCAAAACGGGTATCAGTGGCGTATGAATACTCCGACATGACCGGGGTAACATCATAGCCTGCCCCGGCAAGCGCCCGGATCGCCGGCATGACATCGTCGAAAGTGCAAAAGGAGCCGCAAAGGGCAACCCCTACCTTTATTTTTTTATCCGACATTATGTATAACCTCTTTCCGCAATAATATTATTGATAGTTGCAAGGAGGATATCCCCTGCTGAAACCGGTGCGGTTTTTCCCGGAAGCGACAGCGCCCACACCGTTTTTATCCCCATAAGCTTAGCTGCCTGGAAATCCACGCCGCCGGGCTTCGATGCCAAATCGATAACAAGGCAGTGCCCGGAAAGCTTCTCCAGCTTATCTCCGTCCAATATTACAGCCGGCACAGTATTGAACAGTACATCAATATCCCGCAGGCTATTGTCCAACTGCGTAATATGGACAGGCTCGGCCCCGGCGATTTCCGCCCATGCCAAATCGGAATGTTTTCTTGCCGCGACAAGCACGCGCGCACCGAACGCCTTCAAAAGCCCCGTCAAGACTTTTGATATGCGGCCGTATCCGACAATCATGCAGGTAGCTTTATGCAGTGTTATCGGCATTTCGCGCAGGGCGATTTCGATCGCGCCCTCCGCCGTCGGTACGGCGTTGAGCACAGCAAATTCCTCCCCGGCAAGATAGTCTGTCAGCTCAAACCGGTTTTCAATAGAGTCACGGAGCATTTCTTCGCTTACCTTGCCCGCGGCTACAAGTGTCCCCGGTCGGATATAATCTAAACAGTCCTGCCATGAAATTTCGGCATCACAAAGCGGCGTATGTATCGTCCCACCGGGGCTTAGCGCAGGCAGCGGAAGGATAATTATATCGCTCTGCGGAAAAACCTGCCGCACATCATCGCTGATTTTCAGCTTTTCGGACAGCTTGACATCATTGCCGAAAAACATACCATAGATTTTACAGCCGGGTTTCTTCTCCGCCAGTGCGTTGGCGAGCCGTACATTGCGTAAATCACCGCCTGCCACCGCGATGACAGTGTGCTTTTTCATAGGATAATCCCCCCGGTTCTTTCAAATATTTCGGGTAATACAGTGTATGGGTAAGGGGGTGGTTTGGTTCATGCGGGACAGGCTGCACGGTTATTTTGCACGGGAATGAATGTAGCAAAAATACCCCGCATTAAGCGAGGTATTTTAATCCGCCGATAAAAACAAAGTTTTAACTTATTGCGCTAGGCAATCCCATACGCGTCATTTACCACGGAAAGCACCTGCCCCAAATGCGCGGGGTCCACCAGCATACTGATATCAACCTCCGAGGTTGTAACCTGCATGATTTGCACCCCAATCCCCGACATACATCTGAGAAGGCGCGCAAATACGCCGGGGGTTTCGCGCATTTCCTCCCCGTAGAGCTGCACCTTCGCGTTGCCTGACGTGACAAGGGGCTTAAAGTCCGGATATTTTTCCTGCAGGTCCTTCGCAATCGCAAGCACTTTTACCATATCGGTATCGCCGCAGGTGAACGATATGCTTACACTTCCCCCAAGCGGCGCGGTTTGAGAGATCATGTCAATATTTATACCGGCATCCGCAAAGCCCGTGAAAATCTCGCCCAGCAGCGGCAGGTCGGGCGGGATGCCGTGAAAGGATACCAGGGTTATATCCTCAAAAGCCTGTATTTTTGTGATACCATACATAAGCGGCGCTCCTTTTTTCTAGCTCAATCTATATTTCATTATACAGCCCCCGCGGTAAATGTCAACTGCCTTCGGCAGGATTGAGGATTTAGGAAAGGAAGAAATTTACCACCCGGCTTAATCCCACCGGCTTTTCCAAAACACCGGAAAACGCAGTTAAAAATTACGGCCTTTTTTTTTGCGCCGGAACAGAAGGCTGTTGAAAACTTTAACGGAAAATACAGACTTTTAACACTTTCCACTGAGTTTTCCACACGGCGGCAGTAAATTCTCCCTGCATAGCAGTAAATTCCCGGTGCTTTTACCTTAATGTAACGGCAAAATGATTGACAAAAATCCCGCCTGCGGGTAATATTATTTATAGGTGTATTAAAAAAGCTTATCTAAAGAAGGGCGGCTGAAAAATGGGTGCGCTGCGTAAAACTAAAATAGTATGCACACTGGGACCCGCGTCCATGACCTGGGAAGTGATAGGGCAGCTAATGGATAACGGCATGGATGTAGCCCGTTTCAACTGTTCCCACGGCACGCATGAAAGCCACAAAAAGACCTTTGACATTGTCGATGAATTAAGGCGGGAGAAGGATATCCCCGTCGCGACTTTGCTCGACACCAAGGGGCCCGAAATCCGCCTGGGCGAGTTTAAGGGCGGGAAAGCGCTTCTAAAAGACGGTGACAGTTTCACACTGACCACCGAGCAGATTATTGGGGACGCGCAAAGGGTTTCCATCACGTTTGCGGGCTTGCCGGGCGATGTAGGCACGGGTACGAAAATACTGCTGGACGATGGGCTTATTGAGCTTACTGTTGTACATGTGAACGGAAGCGAAATCGAATGTTACATCGACCACGGCGGTGAAATCAGCAACCGCAAGGGCGTCAATGTGCCCGGGGTTGAGCTTTCCATGCCCTATGTCAGCGATGCCGACCGCGCTGATATCGTATTCGCGACCGAAACAGGCTTTGATTTCATCGCGGCGTCCTTTGTGCGCAGTGCCGCGGATGTAATGGAAATAAGGAAGCTACTGCACGAAAACGGCGGCGACAATATCCTTATAATATCCAAAATCGAAAACGCGCAGGGCGTAGAGAATATAGACGAGATCCTCCGCGTTTCCGACGGCATTATGGTCGCGCGCGGCGACATGGGCGTCGAGATCGACTTCAACCTGCTGCCCGCGATCCAAAAAAAGCTTATCCGAAAAGCCTACGGCTATGGGAAAATGGTAATCACGGCTACCCAAATGCTCGAGAGCATGATAAAAAGCCCGCGCCCCACACGCGCGGAAACCTCCGATGTTGCCAACGCCATCTATGACGGCACCAGCGCGCTTATGCTTTCCGGGGAAACCGCGTCCGGCCTGCACCCCATCCGCGCGGTCAGGGCAATGGCGCAGATCGCCATGTCAGCGGAGGAGGCAATCGACTACCGCGAGCGCTTTGAAAACCACCGCACGAATTACGAGATGGAAAACGACGACATCACAAACGCAATCAGCCACGCCACCTGCACAACCGCCTATGATTTAGGCGCATCGGCGATAATTACCGTTTCGCTTTCGGGGCGCACTGCCCGCAATATAAGCAAGTACCGCCCGGACATCCCGATAATCGGATGCACTGCCCTACCAGCCAGCTACCGCCAGCTTGCCCTTTCCTGGGGCGTTGTACCGGTGATGGTGAATATGGAGCATGACCTTGATGAGCTGTTTGACCACGCCGTGGAATCCGCCAGGGAGCTGGGCTATGTCAAAAGCGGCGACCTCGTAGTGCTGTCAACCGGTGTGCCGCTTGGTATGTCGGGCTCGACAAACCTGCTCAAAGTACACATTGCCGGCGATGTACTTGTAAGGGGCGAAGGCATTGGCACGGGGAAAGTCGTCGGAAGGCTTTGCGTAGGCGACGCGGACACGCTTGGCAGGTTCCATGAAGGCGACATACTGGTAATAGAAAAAACAGGCAACGACCTTATGCCGATCATTAAAATGGCAAAGGCGGTCATCACGGAGGAGGGCGGCCCCAATTCCCACGCCGCCATTGCAGGGAGCGCGCTGGACATACCTGTTATCGTCGGTGCCGCCAACGCGACAAAAGTGCTGAAAAACGGCACCTTCGCGGCTGTAGACGCGGAGCAGGGCTTTGTAAGCAGCTACGCGTTTGACCATCTCGCCACATAAAAACCCGGAGAATAATAAAATGAAAAATATTACTTTAAAACAAATACTCGCAATAATCCTTGCCGCGGCAATAACAGCGGCGCTTGCGGCGTGCGCGTCAGAACCCGAGCCGGCGTTCACCGAACCCGACCCTGCCCAGGAGCCGCAAATCGCCGACACGCTCCCCGCCTTTATAAACATACTCCCGATCCCAACAGCGGCGAGCGAGGTGGGCGTGGTCAATAACGGCTTTCATCTGCTTGCCCGCGAAAAATTCGATGAGAACAGCGATACCGTCGGCTGGCTCAATATTCCCGGGACCGTTATAGACGACCCCATCGTCTGGTACCCCGGCGATGTCAACGCGTATTATTTATACAGGGATTTTAATAAAACGCCTGTCGGTACTGCCGCCGGAAACGCCGGGAACAACTATCTCGCGGCATATTTTGCCGATTTCCGCTCAAATATGCGGGACGGGACAAATAATTTCACACGCAATACTACAATTTACGGGCATAATGTAGACCTGGCCGACAACCCCGACGGGAGGGCATTCGCCCAGCTTTTAAAATTTTTGGATGAAGACTTTGCCAGAAAGACCCCGTATATCTATTTCTCGACCACCGAAGAGGATTTTGCCTGGGAAGTGTTTGCTGTTTTTTATGCTTTAGTGGACGGCAACTTTAATTATCACAGGCCCAACGACGACCTTCGGGAGTTTGAATCTGTTATTGTAGAAGGCGTTCTCCCCCGCTCAATATATAATTATGAGGGCGGCGTCACTGCCGACGATAAAATCATTGCGCTCTCTACCTGCACATACACCATACCTATCCATAACATCTCATTTTTGGGATACCCGAACAACTACCGCTATGTTGTAATGGCAAAGCTGGTAAAGCCCGGCCACGCGACCCTGACAGAAGCCCGCTTTACGGTCAACCCCAGCCCGAAGGCCCCGTGATTTTCTCCGATATATGGTAATTCGGTTAAACTTGAGCTATAATAATAATAACATCATCCCGGCAACGATTGCGAGAGGGGCGGCCGGATGGCAAAATACAACTCCCGTGGGCGTTTAGGAAAAGGCTACGGCAAAGCCTACGGCCTCAGTAAAAAAGGATACGCCGACAAGCGGAAATCGGCAGCCGTTCCGGTTTTGATATCGCTTGTGTGCATTGCTGCGGTTTCTTTCGGGCTTGCGGTGCTTTGGCACAATATGCAGCAGCCCGGCACCGTTGATTTCCGCGAGCCTGTACAGACGCTGCAGGAGCTGGTGGCCGTACCGTCACAAAGCGTCCGCGAAATCCCCGCCGCCACTCAGCCCGCCACTACCGGGCCCGCCGCCGATACAGTATCCGCCGCGCCGAATGATACCGAAGGGGATGCCGATATCACAGATGACCCCCCAAATCACGAAGTCAATACACCGCAGCCCGGTGACACAACCCGTTTTGAGCTGTTCCCAACCGCACTCGCGATGACAGGCCCCGTGGACGACAGCTACTTCGACGACGCGATATTTTTCGGCGATTCCATCAGCGTCGGGATCCCGCTGTACAATGTCATGCCAAACGCAAAGGTCGTTGCCTTCACGGGGATCAACACTGTCAGCGCCTTCACAAAGCCTTGCATCGAAGTGGACGGGGAGCTTCTGACAATGCTGGACGCCGCGAAAGGATACGGCGAAAAAGGCAAGGTCTACATCATGCTGGGCGGCAACGGGCTCGGCTACGATAAGGAGACGTTCATTGCGGGATATATCAAATTCTTGCAGGCAGTCGGGGAGCAGTACCCCGGGGCGGTCATCTATATCCAGAGCATGACGCCGGTGACTGACGAAGCGTACCGGACATATCCGAGCGTATCAAACGAACGCCTGACCGAATACAACATCGAGATCTATAATATGGCGCGCGAGCAAGGCGTGGTTTTCCTGGATGCGGCAAGCGCGCTGATGGACGAAGACGGTAAGCTGCCGGTAGACGCAAGCCCTGTAGACGGCCTGCACTTCACCCCCGAATACTACGCGAAGTGGTTCACCTTCCTGCGTAGCCACACAGCGGCGTAATATATTTCCCTGACAGGAAAGAGGGTTTTATTCTGATTGTAAAAAGATTTTTCCCGGTAATATTGGCGGCGGCTTTACTCGCTGCCTGCGGGCAAAGCCCCGCCGGGACAGACAGCACGGACCCCGGCACGGTCGCCGCCGCTATTTTAGAAAGCGTGGAGTTCCGCGATAATCTAATTAAAGCGGAGGGCGAGGTTGCGGAGAATTTCTACAGACTTGACAGCTCCGTAGACAGCTACGCCATATACATCAGCGGGAGCGGCGCGACGGCGGAGGAAATCGCCGTGCTGAAGGTCGCCGGCACCGATAAAACCGCCGACGCCAAAGCCATTCTGGAAATGCGCGTAGATGAGCTTAAACGCAGGTTTGAGGATTATGTCCCCGGCGAAATGGTAAAATTGGACCAGCCGGTAATTATCACCGAAGGCGTTTGGGCAATACTGGTGCTGGCGGACGACCAAAGCGCGGCGCGCTCAGCCGTGCGTGACGCTTTAGAGCCTGTGTAGCATCTTTTTGCACCGGCCATTTTGGCGGATTTTCCGCCGTACTGCGTTAATTTTCCTTGGAATACATGGAGTATTCCTGCGAAAAATTGCCTTGCCCGGCGAAAAATCCGCTTCAAAAGCACCGCCGCAAAAAGATATTACACAGGCTCTTAGAGAGGTAACATATGAACGGGGAAAGTTTAGCGGTTATCGCGGTAATCCTGGGAATGGCGGCCATGTTCGTCCGCGCAAAGCGGCGCGGGATGGCGCTGCTTTGCCTGCCGCTTATCAGTGTGCCGCTGTTCCATCTTGCGCATCATGTCGCGGGCCCGATCGGCAGGGGCTTCGGGCGCAGCTTCGGCTGGGATTTCCCGGCTATGAATATCGGGCTTATTATCATCGGCGTAGTTGTAGGGAGCGCGGCCTGCGCGATGTTCTCGCGCATTATCCCGACAAGGCGCGGCACAACCGGATATCTTATCCTCACGCTGCTGTTTCAAGTCGCGATCGGGATCGGTTACGTAATTAACTTAGTATAAGGGAGAAAACCATGGACACAGTCACCGAGCTTGGCAAAAAAGCCAAGGCCGCGGCAACCGTGCTGGGGCTTGCGAATACCGGGCAAAAGAACCGCGCGTTGGAGGCTATTGCCCTCGCGTTGGAAAGCAATGCCGCCAAAATCCTCGAAGCCAACGCGGAGGATCTGGACAAGGCCGCGGAAAACGGCGTCCCCGAAGCAATGCGCGACCGCCTTATGCTAAACCGTGAACGCATCGGCGATATTGCACAGGCCGTCCGCGAAGTCGCCCGGCTCGGCGACCCCGTCGGCAGGATCATCGGCGGGCACACCGCGCCAAACGGCATGACAATCACAAAGCAGACCGTCCCGCTCGGCGTTGTCGCCATGATATACGAATCCCGCCCGAATGTCACAGTAGACGGCGCGGTGCTTTGCCTAAAATCCGGCAACGCCTGCATCCTGCGCGGCGGGAAGGAAGCCATCCACTCAAATTTAGCGCTGGCGGCGATAATGCGTGGTGCCATCGAAAAAGAGGGCCTTCCCCCCGATTGCATCCAGCTTATCGAAGACACAAGCCGCGAGTCCGCTTCCGCACTCATGAAGCTTGACGATTATGTAAACCTCCTTTTCCCCCGCGGCGGCAAAGGGCTGATCCGCTCGGTTTTGGAAAATTCAACCGTCCCCGTAATCGAAACCGGCGCGGGCAATTGCCATATCTATGTTGACAACGAAGCTGACTTGACCATGGCTGTAAATATACTCCACAACGCAAAAACCTCCCGCCCAAGCGTTTGCAACGCCGTGGAAACTCTGCTGGTCCACGAGGAAATCGCGGCAGATTTCCTGCCTGCCGCCGCGCTTGCCCTTGCCCCTTCAAATGTCGAGCTTCGATGCTGCCCCCGGTCACTGCGCATATTGTCGGACAGCGGCATAAGCGCGGTACCGGCGCATGACAGCGACTGGGACGAGGAATACGACGACCTCATCCTTGCGGTAAAAACAGTAAGCGGGATTGACGAGGCCATCGCGCACATCGGGCGCTATTCCACGAAAAATTCGGAAGCCATCGTAACCTCTAACCTCGAAAAGGCGGAGCGCTTCTGCGCCGGCGTTGACAGCGCGGCGGTCTATGTAAATGTTTCCACCCGTTTCACCGACGGCGGGGAATTCGGCCTGGGCGCGGAAATCGGCATTTCCACGCAAAAGCTCCACGCAAGGGGACCGATGGGGCTGGAGCATTTGACAAGCTATAAATATTTGGTCAGGGGCAACGGGCAGGTAAGATAAGGAGCTAATATGCAAACAAGGAGACGGCGGAAGCGCCGTTACGCCGCTTCTATCGGCGGCGCGTTTATACTTTTGGCGGTCACGGGGGTCATTACCGTAATTGTAGTCAGCCTGCGGCTTACGGGTATGCTTCTGGACAATACGCGCGAAAAAGAGCGCTTTGCGCGGATTATCCAGCCGGTGGTTATGTTCGACCCCGTGCCGTTTGAATCCCCCGCGGACATCCCGCCGGAAAACCTTCTGCTTTACAGTATGTGGACAGCGCTCACCGACGAAAGGCTGGCGCGCAACTATACTTCTTATAACGAACAGCAGGAGCTGCTCATCCCCGCAACCGACCTTAACTTCGCGGCGGCGATGCTGTTCGGGGCGGATATTACGCCGGAACACCGGAGCTTTAGGGATTACGACAATACCTATACCTATTACCCGGATACAAGGATGTACGGGATCCGCGTGTCCCCGCATATGTATGTTTACACGCCCGATATTGTGGAGATAACGCGCTCGGGCGATTTGTACCGGCTGGAGGTTGCGTACATCCCGCCGGGCAGCGCATGGAACCTTTCCCCCGCAGGGCACCGCGTAACGCCATTCGGGGAAAAATACATGATGTACTATATGGCGCGCGAGGGCAGCAGCTACCGCCTTGTGGGCGTACAGGACCCGCCGTCTGTAACAGCGATGGATTTATATGACGAGGATTACACCGGCGAAGGCGGTTAATTAGTATAATATGATAACGGTTGAAATACAGGAAATCGCCCTGAAGCTGGAAACCGACAGCCGCGTGTTTTCCCCGTCCCATGTGGACGCGGGGACGCTTGCCATGCTCGCGCGGATGGAGTGGGAAGCGGATGATAAAGTGCTTGACCTTGGCTGCGGCTGCGGGGTTGTCGGCATACTTGCGGCAAAAAAGCTCACTGAGGCGCAGGTCCTGCTCTGCGACATATGCCCCGCGGCGGTGGAACTTTCCCGCGTAAACGCCGCGCTCAATGATCTGCCGAACCTGCGCATCCTGCAAAGCGACGTGTATTCAAATATAGATGAACACGATTTTACCGCCATCCTGTCCAACCCGCCGTATCACGCGGATTTCTCCGTGGCAAAGCGCATAATCGAAGGCGGCTTTCAGCGGTTGGTACTTGGCGGGCGCATACTTATGGTTACAAAACGGCGGGATTGGTACGAAAAAAAGCTAACCGCCGTATTCGGCGGCGTAAGCGTGCGGGAAACAGGCGGCTACTATGTTTTCCTTGCGCAAAAGCGCACAGCGACAATCCCCGCGCGCAAAAATAAGCAGCAGGCGTTGTCCCGAAAATTACAGCGAAAAGCGGCGGCGCGGCGCACCGCAGGATTTAGGATATAGGTTTTAGGTTTCAGGAAAAGGAAGGTGCGGCAAATTCCTTCCCTTCCTCAATCCTAAAACCTAGATTCCTGCCGAAGGCAAAACACCCGTCACCGCGACGAACAAGTCGTAACGGTGCCACCCTCTTTAAAAAAGAGGGTAAGGCTTGCAATAAGGTTTATTTTTTCATTAGAATTCGCAAAACAACCGTAGGACGTACCCTCTTTTTTAAAGAGGGTGGCATCAAAGCGGCAAGCCGCTTTGAAGACGGGTGTTTTGTAGGGCGCGACCACTGGGCGCACCGCAGGATTTAGGATATAGGTTTTAGGTTTTAGGAAAAGGACGACACGACAAACTCCTTCCCTTCCTAAAACCTAAAACCTCAATCCTGCGCCGCGAAGCGGCGCCATTGACAAAAAATCCCGGAGCTACTATTATATGAATATGATAAATACAATATTGTTTGACCTTGACGGGACATTGCTCCCATTTTCCCAGGCGGCGTTTGTGGAAAATTATTTCCCAAGGCTGGGCAAAGTATTCGCCGAAATGGGGCTGGACGCGCAGCTATGCGTAAAAGCTGTATGGGCAGGCACAAAAGCGATGGCGCAAAATGACGGCGGCGCGCTGAACTGCCAAAGGTTTTGGGCGGCTTTCTCGAAGGCGGCGGGGCTTGAAGGGGAGCGGCTGCGCATGGTCGAGGATGCGTGCGACAGCTTTTATACAGGCGATTTTGACGCGGTAAAAGAAATTTTATCACCCGCTGATATTTCCGGGCAGATTGTGCGCGCCGTAAAAACCAAGGGCTACACCGCGGTTTTGGCGACAAACCCGCTGTTTCCCGCCTGTGCCATTACAACGCGGCTGGGCTGGATAGGGCTGGAGCCGGGGGATTTCGCGCTTATCACACATTACGCCAACAGCAGCTACTGCAAGCCAAACCCCGGCTATTACAGGGAAATACTGGAAAAGCTCGGCCGCCCTGCACAGAACTGCTTGATGGCGGGGAATAACACGGCGGAGGATATGTGCGCGGGGGAACTGGGCGCCCAAACTTTTTTGGTGACTGATTTCCTTGAAAATGAATCGGGGATGGACATCACAAAATTTACGCGGGGCACACTGGAGGATTTTGGGCAGTATCTTTCATTGCTCCCCGATATATCCTAAATCCTCATTCCTGCCGAAGGCAAAACACCCGTTCCACTCTCTTTATAAAAGAGGGTAGGGCTACAAAGGCAAGCAGGCGCAAACCTAAATACAGGGAGCGACGCCCGGAAGCGTCCGCGCACGTAATAACAGCGGAAAAAGTCTTTGATTTCTTTTATTCCTAATACCTTTTTTCGCGTTCCAGCCCTAGAGCTTGGCTCGGCTGAGCGATTGGGCGGATTATAGGACAAAGCTTTTGACGTGCGCGATGAAAGGCACAAGGCTATGCGATTTGTCGAAATGGGGGTCCGGGGTCTCCCCGGTGCGTTTTGGTTACTTTGCCGCGTTGCAAAGTAACAGCCCCCGCGGCTTGAGCGGTGAAAAACAACCGAAGATGAAATCGTGTTAAAACCACTTACTATATTGGAGATACCACGGATTGACAGGGGGAGTCGTAGGGGCGGGCTTCCATGCCCGCCCGTCATAGGCGAATCGAATATTCGCGGTTGGGGATGGAACCCCGACCCTACGGCGCTTTGCGCCGGTTTTAGGGTAGGGCGGGGGGTTGCCCCCGCCGAAATGCCGCCGGGTTAACGGCGGGGGCAAGCCCCCGCCCTACATTGCTATAAATGATGAAAAAAACCGGAAAGGAGCGCTTCTCATGGACCTGCAATCCCTTCGCGGGGAAATCGACGAAATCGACGAAAACATACTCCGCCTTTTTAACCGCCGCATGGACATAACCGCTGCGGTCGCGCGGTATAAACAGGAAAACGGCCTGCCTGTCCATGACCCCGCCCGCGAGCATCAAAAGCTATGCGATATCTCCCGCGTTATCGGCAGCGGCAGGGAAGCTTACGCCTGCGCGCTGTTCGCCCTGCTGTTTGAGCTTAGCCGCGACAGCCAAAACCGGATAATCCGCCAAGGCAAACCCGAAAACAAGCACGCGGGCAAATTCGGGCTGTTGGGCGGGAAGCTCTCCCACAGCTTTTCGCCGATGATCCACGCCGAATTGGGGAAATATGAATACAGCTTATTTGAAAAAAAGCCGGATGAAATCGGGCTTTTTCTCGCTTGCGGGGATTTCGGCGGGCTGAATGTCACCGTCCCATATAAAAAAGCGGTGCTCCCGTACTGCTCAGCGCTTTCACAGGCCGCGCGCGCCACCGGCAGTGTGAACACGCTCACACGCCTTGCGGACGGCTCCCTTTTCGGCGATAACACGGACTGCTTCGGTTTTGCGTATCTTCTGAAAAAAGCGGGTATCAGCCCAGCAGGGCTAAAAGCCGCCGTGCTTGGCAGCGGCGGGTCGTCGCTGGCGGTACAGGCGGTGCTGCGGGATATGTCCGCGCGCGAAATTGCCGTAATATCACGCGGCGGCCCCGACAGCTACGAAAACTTGGAAAAGCACCGCGACTGCGATATTATCATCAACACAACGCCGATCGGGATGTATCCGGGCAACGGCATTTCGCCCCTCGCTGATTTAAGCGCGTTTAAAAACTGCCGCGCGGTAATTGACCTGATCTACAACCCCGCGCATACACAGCTTTTGTTTGATGCGCAGGAGCTTGGTATAACCGCCGTGAATGGGCTTGATATGCTTACGGCACAGGCAAAAAAATCTGCGGAAATTTTTACAGGCGAAATTATCCCCGATGACAAAATCGGCGAAATCACTTCAAAGCTTATACAAATGACCCGGAACATCGTGCTGATCGGTATGCCGGGCTGCGGGAAAACGGCAATCGGCACGGCGCTGGCAAAAAAGCTCGGGCGCGAATTCGCGGACGCTGATATGCATATAGAAAAAGCCGCCGGGAAAATAATCCCCGAAATCTTCGCGCAAAACGGCGAAGCCGCCTTCCGCGAGATGGAAACCGCCGCGCTTGAGGAACTTTGCAAGCGCAGCGGCATTGTAATCGCCACAGGGGGCGGGGTTGTCACCCGCCCGGAAAACCGCCGTATTATAAGGCAAAACAGCACCGTCGTATTTTTAGACCGCGATATTACAAAGCTGGATTTAACCGACAGGCCTGTGTCACAGCGCGACGGCATAACCGCGCTGGCACAGCACCGCCTGCCGATATACCGGCAGTGGTGCGATTATACGGTAAATGCGGATGATATTGAACAAGCAACAGACCGGCTGAGCCGGTTAGGTATTAGGTTTTAGGAATGAGGATTTAGGAAGGGAAGAAATTTGTCGTACCGTCCTTTCCCTGAAACCTTACCTTCCTGAAATCTGAAACCCTGCCGAAGGCAAAACACCCGTCACAAAGCGATAAATCGCTTCGCGCCACCCTCTTTAAAAAAGAGGGTAAGGCTACAGCAAGATTTATTCTTTCATTAAAAAGCACAAAGCAGCCGTAGGACGTACCCTCTTTTTTAAAGAGGGTGGCATCATTGCGATTTTTCGCAGTGATGACGGGTGTTTTGCCTTCGGAATGAATTAGGATATAGGTTTTAGGGTAGGGTGCGGTTTCCATGCCGCACCGTTGGTAAATGCCTTTGTCTACAGTCTGAAGGACGCAAACCCGGTGGGCTTGCGTCCTTGCTTTTTTATTAGTTTGCTGCTACTTGCGAGCCAACGCCCCATCACTTATCACGATATTCCCCGCGAGGCCGGTGGTGAAGCGCAGGTAGCCGTTGGCGTCGATCCGGTACGCGGGGGCTGTGATACGCCTGTAGGTATTCGTCGCCCTGTCATAGGAGTAGAAATACAGGTTCCCCGTATCCATTCCGCTCAGGTCAAGCTTTGCGGCGACCTGCACAGGCTTCTCCCACGCGCCCTGCTGGTCTAACGAGATCGTCCGCACCGTGTTATTAAACCATTTTGTAAAGGTATTCGTTACACTCTCCACGTTCGCGCCCTTTACAAAGCCCGAAAGCATCGCATCCTGCGTAAACTGCCCGGGGTTGACTATGCTAATGCGAACCTGCACCGTGTTGCCGTCCATCGTGTCGTGGTAGAACCGCTTGTCGGCTAAAGCCGTCCACGTCCCCGCCCTTATACCGTACGTGCCGTTGTAGCTGGAGCGGACAAGTGTCTGATTGTTACGGACCGCTTCTTGAACCAAGCTCTCCGCTATGGCGGTAGTTGCCCACTGCTCCTGCTGCGTAACCGGAATGGCCGCCTCGCCTGCTATACCGCCCCCGCCGGTGGATGAGCTAGAGGAACTGCCGGAACTCCCACTCCCGCTGCTGCTGTCGTTGTTAGTCTGCGAGGGGGAGGGAGGAGGATCACCGATGGTAAGGGTGCCTTTATCGAAGGAAACGTCGTAGTTATTGAGAGCCTCGAATGATGGGGGATCTGTAAATATAATTTTGTACATATCCTTAACGGCGGTGCTGTCAAGCACACCGTTGTCTTCGGCATTGCGGATTTGCATGGCGAAGGTACCGCTTGTCGGAGTGACGATACCGAGATTTTCGGCCGTATCATTGTATTTCAGCCCGACATAATCGACCTCGGGCGTTGGCAGCGGGGCGTTTACATTAATTCTGATGTCCTTGGGTTTAACGGTTAGCGCGGCTTTGACTACGTTCAACGTATAAGTAGCCGTCCCCGCTTGGTAGTCCGCCGTCTCGCCGGCCGTCGCCGTGATGGTGGTTGTACCGGCTTTAAGGATTGTCACCGTACCGGTCATTGAATCTACGGTCGCTACGGTAGTATCGCTGCTCTCATAGCTCACTACACTGCCGGTAGCCGCGCCTGTAGCGGTTACGGTGAACGCGTCAGCGCCGTAAGTTATGAACGACATGGCGGACGCGAAGCGAAAGCCGGTCTGCAGGTCTTTGTTAATTATTTTGATATTAAATGTGGCGGCATGGTTCATATTACCGTCGTTGTATTTCACCGTAACGATTTTGGTTTGACCGATGTCGGCATAAGTCGTGTTGCTTATAGGCTGATCGCACATTGACGCCATAACAGGAATCGGGTTGCTGTATGTGCCGTTGGTGTATCCGATCGTATACTTAACGTTGGCATCGGAGAGAATCTTGTCTGTGATGGTGGTACCGTATATTAACTCCGTCAGGCCAGAAGCGTCAACCGTGATGCTGTCCGCGACTAACGCGATGGTAAAGGTTACGGTGTCAGCGGCAATGCCCGCGTCAACGGCGGTGACGACATACACGCCCGGATCATCGCATATCACGGGACCGACCACGTCTGTCTTAAACGTCGCGCCGTCTTTTGTAATCGTCAGCGTGCCTATGTCAACGCTTACTTCAACAGTGCCGGCGTAGGGGGTTGTGTTGGGCTCCAAGCCGTTTAGCAAGATTACGGGTACGGCATCTGCAAAAGCGGTTGTGGACAGCGCCGAAAACATGGCGGTTACCATACAGAATGTGAGCAGCGCGCTCAACAGGCGTTTTGGCATTTTTTTCATTGGGTTACCTCTTTTCAAGTTATTTTAAGATCTTGCATCGTTTGCGGTTTTGCCTATGGGGGCGTTTTACGCCCCCGGCGCAGCGATTTTTCATTTGAAACGCAACAAGGCGGTTCCCCCCGTGGAAAGGGAGAACCGCCTGCGGTTAAGTTGGATATTTTAAGATATGACAAATAAGCGGAACTACCCGCTTGCTTGCTTGCTTGCTTGCTTGCTTGCTTGCTTGCTTGCTTGCTTGCTTGCTTGCTTGCTTGCTTGCTTGCTTGCTTGCTTGCTTGCACAATTATAGGCACAACCAGCATAAA
>Ga0099364_10004758_pt1 | contig 20468 bp, 13 predicted proteins | sample TergutTh196P3_FD_73070 | JGI IMG/M metagenome (GOLD analysis project Ga0099364, IMG submission 73070) | Microcerotermes parvus P3 segment gut microbial communities from Pointe-Noire, Republic of the Congo - Th196 P3 | ecosystem: Host-associated > Arthropoda: Insects > Digestive system > Gut ... | reverse complement strand
GATATTCTCCCTGGGTCAGAACACCCATATCATATTCTTCCTTGAAAAGCTCGTCTTGCTTGATGGTTTCGACGGTTATTTCTTTTTTTTCAGGCGGTATTATTATGGAACTCACGCCGAAACTGATTCCGCTTTTAGCCGCCCATCGGTAACCGAGCGTTTTTATGGCGTCAAGCATCTCCACTACGGATGTACGGTTCACTTTGTCGTACGCGTCGTCCAAAAGGCGCCCTATATTTTTTTTGTCGAGCTGCTTGTTGACGTAACGGAGAGGCAGAGTTATCACGTTGTTGAAAATAGCTCGTCCCGGCGAAGTTTCGACGAAAACTACCGCGCCTTCCGGTGGTTTGTTCTTCTTCACGTCGGTCACGACGGTCGCTTTGCCCTTTGCTCCACGGAACTTGCGTCGTCCTTCCGGCACAACCGGCCAACTGGGGTCTACCTTCAGCCACACGCGGGCGTTGAGATGTACCGTGCCGTGGTCGAAAGCCGAGAGGACGTCCTCCACGCTTGAGAAATGCATACCCTCTCCCATCATCCCATCGCGCATGTAGGTCAGATAATATATACCCAGTACGATATCCTGAGTCGGGGTGACGACCGGACGACCGCTCGCCGGGGAAAGGAGGTTGTTCGCGGAGAGCATGAGAAGCCTGGCCTCGGCTTGGGATTCCAGGGACAAAGGCACGTGCACCGCCATCTGGTCTCCGTCGAAATCCGCGTTGAACGCCGTGCAAACCATAGGATGAAGGCGGATGGCCTTGCCCTCCATCAAAACCGGCTCGAACGCCTGAATGCCCAGGCGGTGCAGCGTGGGAGCACGGTTGAGCATGACCGGATGGTCCTTTATTATTTCTTCCAGGATCCCCCATATCTCTTCGCGCCCACGCTCTATTATGCGTTTCGCGCTCTTCACGTTGGGCGCCAGGTTACGCTCCACAAGCTGCCTGATCACGAAAGGCTTGAACAGCTCAAGCGCCATCTGTTTCGGCAGACCGCATTGATAGATTTTGAGCTGCGGCCCTATGACTATGACAGAACGCCCGGAGTAGTCCACTCGCTTGCCCAGCAGATTTTGGCGGAAACGTCCCTTTTTGCCGCGCAGCAGGTCGGTCAGACTCTTGAGCGGGCGGTTCCCAGCCCCCAAAACAGCCTTTCCCATCCTCCCGTTGTCGATAAGAGCGTCCGTGGACTCCTGCAACATGCGTTTTTCGTTGCGGATTATTATCTCCGGAGCGCGCAGTTCCTGCAGTTTTTTCAGGCGGTTGTTGCGATTTATCACGCGCCTGTATAGATCGTTCAGATCGGACGTGGCGAACCGCCCGCCGTCGAGCTGCACCAAAGGCCTTAGGTCCGGCGGAATGACCGGCAACACCTGGAGGATCATAGACTGAGCTTCAGAGGTACTTTTACGGAAATCTTCCGCCACCTGGAGGCGTTTGACCAATTTCCGTTTTTTCTGGCCGCTGCTTTCGGCGACTTCTTCCCGCAAAGAGGCCGCCAAAAGGTCCAAGTCCAAGCGGTCGACCATGGTCTGCACCCCTTCGGCGCCTATTCCGGCTTCGAATTTTTTGTCGTAGGCCTGACAGAGGCTCTGCTGACGGTCGTACACCACGTCGGCGCGCGCAAAAGGCGAAGAGCCCTGCTCGATTACGATATAGCACGGGTCGTCGATGGTGACTCCCCAGCGCGATGCCGTAAAACGGCCGGGATATTTTTGCTGAAAGAGCTCCAGCTCACCTTTGGAGACTATGTTCCCTTTAGTGAACGGCAATTTGAGAGCAGCGGTGACTATGAACGCTTCGTTGTTCGCTATAGCCGCGCGCTTGAAAATCTCCTTGTCATCGCGCTCCGCCTTGGAGGCTATACGCTCCATCTCTGATTCCGACATCACCGCGCCTGCTTCAAGGAAAAGGGCTTCGACTGCCTCGGTTAGCTCAAACGCGGGCTCTACCTTGAATATCTCGTCGCCGTAGTCCGTCTTGAAGCGGCTTACCTGCTGAGATGTCAACACGTCTCCTTCGTTCAGAGGAATGTTGTCCACCGACTCCATTATGAAAGCCTCTTCGGCTTTAAATTTAGGGTCGTAGTGCGAGTGAATCTTCATTTCGCTTTCGGAGATTACGGCGCCTTTACGTATGAGATCCGTTCTGCGCCCATCCACGACAACCTTAAACGCTCCCTCTTTTTTGCGGGTGGGAGCAAAATAAACCACTTTTTCGAGGTCTTTGGCGCTGGTACCAAGAAGCAGGCTGAGACGGCTGGGAATGCCTCGCAGATACCAGATGTGGACGACAGGCGCGGCCAGTTCGATGTGCCCCATGCGCTCGCGCCGCACGCGGTTATCCGTTACCTCCACGCCGCAGCGGTCGCAGACTATGCCGCGAAATTTCGGGCCGCTGCGTTTGTATTTGCCGCACGCGCATTCGTAACTGCGCGTGGGGCCGAAGATACGCTCGCAGAAAAGGCCGTCCTTTTCAGGCCGCAACGTACGGTAGTTTATAGTTTCCGGTTTTTTTACCTCGCCGCTGGATATCTCCCTTATGCGTTCCGGGGTAGCCAGCTTGATGCGTACTCCGACTATTTCTCTTCGGCCCATAGGTTGTCATTCCCTTCATTCCCTTCATCTTCCACTTCCACCAAAGACATGCCTTCCGGCAAATTACCCTTTTCCAAAAACAACTCGGACAGCCCCAGCATGTCGGAGTCCTCGTCCATAGGCATAGGCTCGTCCGTCTCCTGTGTTTCCGTTTCCTGTGTTTCTGTTTCCGGCGGTAGAGCGTCGCTCCTGTTTTCCTCAAAGAATGAGGCCTCGCTCGGGATCATGCCGTAGCTTCTGCGCGGGGGCCTGTCGTCGTCATCGTCGTCCAGCGCCATTCCGCCGACGCTGCCGTCGTCGTACTGCACCTCGACGTCCAGCCCCAGTCCCTGAAGCTCTTTCACCAAAACCCTGAAACTCTCCGGGATGCCGGGTTTAACGAGGCTCTGCCCTTTCACGATGCGTTCGTACGTCTTGTCACGCCCGCGTATGTCGTCTGATTTCACCGTCAGCATTTCCTGAAGCACGTTGGCCGCCCCGTAACCTTCGAGGGCCCAGACCTCCATCTCCCCGAAGCGCTGGCCGCCAAACTGCGCTTTCCCGCCAAGCGGCTGCTGGGTGATCAGGCTGTACGGCCCGGTGGAACGCGCGTGTATTTTATCGTCAACCAGGTGGATAAGTTTCATCATGTACATACACCCGATCGTGACTTTTTTGTCCATCGTTTCCCCGGTTCTGCCGTCTCGGAGCGTTATCATGCCGTCCGGCGTCAGCTCCGGGTATTTTTCGGTTATGAGATTCTCCATGTTTTCAAAAATTTCTTTTTCCTGAGCGCCCTCGAAAACCGGCGTTGCCACGTGCCACCCGTTGTGCACCGCTACGAAACCCATTATGGTTTCCAGCACCTGGCCCAAGTTCATACGGCTGGGAACTCCGAGCGGGTTCAAAACTACGTCTACGGGCGTACCGTCGGGAAGATACGGCATGTCCTCCACCGGCAGGATGCGGCTTACGACGCCCTTATTGCCATGCCGTCCCGCCATCTTGTCTCCCACCGTTATTTTGCGCCATTGCGCCACGTACACCTTGACGGTGCGGATCACCCCCGGGGACAGGGCCTCCGGGTTGTCGACGCGGGTCATTTCCTTTACGGCGACTATTTTCCCTCTGGCGCCGTGCGGCAGCTTCAGGGAATTGTCGCGCACCTCGCGCGCTTTTTCTCCAAAAATGGCGCGGAGGAGCTTTTCTTCCGGCGTCTGGTCGGATTCCCCCTTGGGAGTGACCTTTCCGACCAGTATGTCGCCGGAATTCACTTCCGCGCCTATGCGAATTATCCCGTTGTCGTCCAGGTTTTTAAGCATGTCCTCTCCGACGTTGGGGATGTCGCGGGTAATTTCTTCCGGCCCGAGTTTGGTCTCGCGGGCTTCTATTTCGTATTCCTCTATATGAATTGAAGAAAATTTGTCTTCCTTGACCAGGTTCTCGCTGAGCAATATCGCGTCTTCAAAATTGTAGCCCTCCCACGGTACGAAAGCCACCAGAACGTTCTGCCCCAAAGCCAGTTCCCCGTTGTCAACCGCCTGTCCGTCAGCGATTATCATTCCTTTTTCGATACGCTCGCCTTTTTCCACCAAAGGACGCTGGTGGATAATGGTTCCCTGATTGGAGCGTCTGAATTTCACCAGATCGTATACGCGGTTTTGCCCTTTTTTCGAGCGCACCTCTATACGGCTTGAATCTACGCGCGACACCTCGCCGGAGTCCAGCGCTATGACGCAGGAACCGGAGTCCTTGGCAATGCGGTGCTCGATCCCCGTGCCGACTATAGGGGCCTCCGGGAATATCAGGGGCACGGCCTGCCGCTGCATGTTAGAACCCATAAGCGCTCTGTTGGCGTCGTCGTGTTCCAGAAATGGAATCAGCGCCGTAGACGAGGAGACGATTTGTTTTGGAGAAACGTCCATATAGTCCACTTCTTCCACCGGAACTGTGTCCACGTCGTCTTGATGGCGCGTCGGGCACTCCCTGCCGCTGATCGTGACTCCGTCCTTATTGAGCGGGGTGTTGGCCATCGCCACGCGGAAACTGTCCTCCTCGTCCGCTGAAAGGAAATTTATCGTGCTCGTCAGCTTTCCGTTTTTAACCTTGCGGCGGGGAGTAGTCAGAAACCCGTGCTCGTTAAGCCTGGCGTACGTCGTAAGCGACGAAACCAGCCCGATGTTCGGGCCCTCCGGCGTTTCAATGGGGCATACGCGGCCGTAGTGCGTGTAGTGAACGTCACGGGCCTCGAAACCGGCCCGTTCGCGGCTGAGTCCTCCGGGCCCAAGGGCGGAAAGCCGCCTTCTGTGCGTCACCTCAGCCAGGGGATTCGTCTGATCCATGAACTGCGAGAGCTGCCCTGAACCGTAAAATTCCCGAAGCGCCGCCGCTATGGGCCGTACGTTGATCAGTTCGCGCCCCATGGCGGTGTTCAGGTTTGGAATGGTCGTCATCCGTTCCTTTGCTATGCGTTCCATACGCAGCAGACCTATGCGAATCTGGTTTTGAAGCAGTTCTCCGATAGAGCGCACGCGGCGGTTGCCGAGATGGTCTATGTCGTCGCTTTTCTTTTCGTGCGAACGCATCGCGAATAATTCGCGCACAATGCCCAGTAAGTCATCGAGCGTCAAAAGCCGCTTTGATTCAGGCACTTCCAGTTTCAGGCGGCGGTTCAGCTTGTAACGTCCCACCCGCCCCAAAGTGTAACGCCTCGGGTCGAAAAACAAGGAATTTATGTACTCCCTGGCATTTTCGATACGCGCCGGCTCGTTGGGACGCAGACGCCGGAATATCTCCTGCATCGCCTCGTCGGAACTCTGGGTGGTGTCTTTTTCCAGCGTTATGACCAAGGACGGGTCTATCGCCAGCACGTCGATGCCTCCGCGCCCGCCCGGATTCAGTTGTTTCAATTTTTCCAGCGCGCTGCGGCTCACCGGTTTGTTGCGCGCCACAATCACGCTGCCGTCCTGGTCGGTAATGTTTTCGTACGCCAGCATACCTTCCACGTTGTCGCTGAACTCCATAAACGTCGGTTCCGAGCCGAACAGCCTCAGTATGTCCTCGTTGTTCCTGGCTCCGAAAACCTTCAGCAGAAGCGATACGGGCAGTTTTTTACGGTTATCGATGTTGACGGACACGATCTCGCCGGGAGCGGCGGCAAAATCCAGCCATGCCCCCCTGTCCGGGATTATTTTGGCGGCGCAGGCCTCCTGCCCCGGCACGGAATCTTCTTTTGAAAAATATACTCCCGCCGAGCGGGCAAGCTGGTTGATGACCACCCGCTCCGTGCCGTTGATTATAAAAGTCCCGCGTTCCGTCATGACGGGAAAATCGCCGAGAAAGATTTCCTCTTCCTTGATCTCCTGTGTTTTTGTGTTGGCGAGGCGGATAGTCGCGCGAACCGGCCTGGCCCACGTCATGTCGCGGCGGCGCGCTTCTTCTTCCGTAAGGCTTGGGTTATCGACATAATAACGGACAAATTCCAGAGCAAACTGACCGTCGTAGCTTTCGATCGGAAATACTTCCAGCAGCAATTCCTGCAGGCCCTGCGCGGAGCGGGAGTCTGGAGCGACGTCGTCCTGATAAAACCAGCGGTAAGAATCGCGTTGAACTTCAATCATGTCGGGAATTTCTATTAGATCGCGCACACGGCCGAATGTAAGACGCTGCCGCTTTTTGCTGATCGAAACAAACTCTGGCATAGAACAAAGAACCTCCCTTGTTGGCTGGGAAATTTACGCCGAAATCTAATAATAACATAAGGGTATAGTCACGTCAAACATCGTGACCTAATCTTCAGAGCAATCTGCGGCGCGAACGGGAATGATACCAAAAAGTTGGATCAGCTCACTTCAGCGACTGTAGCCGCCGCTCCAGCTCGGCCCGATAGCCCTTTTCATCTTTCGCTCCAACCACGGGAGCGCCGATAATTTGGCCGTTGGAGTTCACGAAAATAGTTGTCGGTATGGCCCTGACAGTTCTCAAAACGGGCGTCATTTCCTCGGAAGGCAGAATCTGAAGGAAGTCGGCTTTGGCTGTGGACATAATTCTTTTGGCATCGTCAATCGTTTTGGTGTCGCCCGTTCCCTCTACGTCGAGGACTATTCCCACCAACTGCGCGCCTTCCGGCATGGAACGCGCCAGCCTTCCAAGGTCAGGCATCTCTTTGATGCAGGGAGGACACCACGTTGTCCAGATGTTGACCATCGTGAGTTTTTCCCGCGAGAAAATGTCGCCGGTCACGGGTTCCCCGTCGAGATTCCGGGACGAGAACGCCGGGAAAACATTTGACAGGCCGACCGCATTCGCCGTGCCCAAGGACATGAACACAAACGATAATACAAAAATCGCCGCTGACGCAAAAATATTTTTCATCTATAAAAGACCTCCTTCACGTTAACTGATATCATATATTATAACGAAAAATTCCCCTGAGGACTTTGTATGATAATGGTGGTTAAACTCGGGAGCCGGGACTATAATGTGAAGATAAGGACAGGCGGTTATAAACTGCGGGGAGCTGATTCGAAAAATGGAAAACTGTTACGCGCTGCTGGAAATACCCCCGACGGCTGGAACGGAAGAAATTGAAGAAGCGTATCAAAGGAAAAAAAAGGAATTCGGAGCGGACGCTTCAAAGCTGCGGGAGCTGGATGACGCGTATAACGAAGCGATAATGGCGACTTTCATGCCTATACGCGCGTTCTCTTCGCCGCTGCCGCCCTTGACGACGGGGAAAAAGATCCCGCCGGTCACTCAGCCTCTGCCTGTTCAGTCTGCGCCTATTCAAGCTGTGCCTGTTCAGGCCGCGCCTGTTCAGCCGCAGCCACAAATAACACCGGTTCAGCATATTCAAGCGCCGGAGTCCATGTCTTTTACCGATAACGACCTTATGAATATGGACGTGTCGGCTATCAGGGAAAGTTATATGGGGCGTATGCAGGATACGGACGAAGAAGCCGAGTCCTTTACCTTGGGTATCGAGAACAGGCTTGCGCGCTATTACGTGAAGACCTGCATCGCGGTGTTAGTTTTCGACATGCTGATGCGCTTGCTTATCGGTCCAAAGTGGCTGGTGCTGACGGCAATCATAAGCCCCGGCCAAATACCGTCGACGCCTGTGTTATTGCTGCTCATCCTCTCGTTTGTTTCGATTGCTTATTGTTTTCTATGCGCCCTTCCCATGCCCTTAACCATGAGGTACGTTATCCTGGGGCAGCCGCCGGACAAAAACTCCGTAATGTGGATGCAGTTTTTTATGTGCGTATTGTTTGCCTTTCTGGCGCGCCGGCTGACCGCGTATTTCCTGCCGTTCAACGTCACCGGTTCGGCGATAAGCTTCTCTATCGCCGCGATGGCGTTGAGCTTCGGAACCCTGCGGTACGACGGAGACTAGCCGCGTTGCGCTCTCTGGCTCTTTTCGATTTCGACGGCACGCTTACCACGCGGGACACGTTTCTGGACTTTCACCGTTTTTTCTGGGGAAGCAGATTTTTTTGGGGTTTTTTGGCTTTGCCCGTCGCGGCGGTCAGAGGAAGTCTGTCCCTGAGGCTTGGGCGGGATTCTTTGAAAGAGGCGTTTTTGACGCGGTTGTGGAAGGGCGTCCCGCTGGAAGAATACCTGGCGGGGGCGCTCCGTTACGCGGAAAACCGGGTGGAAGGTTTTTTGGCGCCTTTGCCCGTGTCGGTTTTCCTCCGCCACGTCGAGCGGGGACATGACGTTTACGTGGTTACGGCATCCTTAAAGGATTGGATCGAGCCCTGGGCCTCGAAATACGGAGTCCCTGTCGTCGGAACCGAGATGGAGTCCGAGGATGGCATATTGACCGGCCGCATGAGAGGAGCGAACTGCCGCGGGGCCGAAAAGGCAAGGCGTATAGCCGAAGCCGTCGATTTAAGGGGCTACGATAAAATTTACGCTTACGGCAACAGCGTCGGCGACAGGGAAATGCTGCTGCTGGCGGACGAAAAAGTATACAACTGGGATCACGTTCCGATGTTTTAACGCGAAGGGATCATATTATGCCAATAAAAACGAAGTTTGGTATAGTGGTCATGTTAAGCATTTTTCTAGGCGTCTCGGCGACGTCTTTCCTGAACTACTCGATTTTCAGGAAAGAAATGGTCGACACTTTAATCGCCAGGAAAGAAGGCGTGGTGAGGGACGTCGGCGGCGAAGTGAACAGTATGCTCTTCAGGGCGTTTCACGCGTCGGAGATGGTGCGTAACGACAGAAATACCGTCAACCTGATGAGATACCGCCTCGCGTCTCAACTTACGAACGTGCGGAATTTACTTCATTCGGCGCAGATTTTTTTGTCCCCCGCCGCAAACATCATCGTTGCCGACATGGACGGCGACGTCCTGGCATATAGCGTACGCCGCGCGGATAACATCTCGGAGGAAGACTACTTCGAGGAGGCGAAGTCGTCGCTTCACGCCATAACGACATTTACTTCACATCCGGAATACCCTTTCCATAAAAATTTACTGATAGCCACGCAGGTAAAGCATTTTGGCGCCAATGTCGGAATTGTGGCTGTCCTGATTGATCTCTATGACTTGCTGAACGCGGAGAATGGAGGGCCAGCCGGTAACACCGGTTCTCAGGATATGTTCAGGCAGGCGTTGATGAAAAAGTACGGAATGTCCGGGGACGACACGCTCACTATTATTGACGGGAACGGCCAAATGGTATTTTATGCCGGTGACGAGAAGCATCGTTTCACGCAAATCATGACCGATGAAGTGCTTTCGACGATAAATCAGGAGCAGGGCGGCTATATTGAAACTGGGGAACATTTCCTGTTTTTTTCCGCCATCCCCAGAATCGGCGGATATGTCGTGATGTACTGCCTGAAACCCAGTATGTACTCGTTCGTGAACCAAATGAAAACTATGAACGTTACCCTGCATATATTGATATTCGGCCTGGCCCTGTTTTGTACCAACCTGCTTACGCGCGCCGTCATACCCAGGCTGCAGCAGGGGGTCAAATTCGCGCAGGCCGTGATTTCCGGAGAAGTGTCGGGACGCCTTGACGAGGGAGACGACGAATTCGGGGTGATGTTCCGCGCCTTTAACGTCATGCTTACTCATCTGGAAGAGGCTATCGGCGAGGCAAAAGCTCAGGAATTGAACGCCGTGGAGGCAAATTCCAAACTTGCCTGGCAAAACTCCCTGCTTGAGGTAATCGTAGATCAGCGCACCGCCGAATTGACGCACGCAAAAACTCAGGCGGAGGAGGCGTCTCAGGCCAAGACCATGTTCCTGGCCAGCATGAGCCACGAGATACGCACCCCGCTCAACGCCATTATAGGACTGACCGAGATTGAGCTGCGCAACGACCTGAACATCCATACGCTCGAAAACCTGGAAAAAGTACACAGAGCCGGAACCTTGCTGCTCGGTATCATAAATGACATTCTTGACGTGTCGAAGATCGAGTCGGGAAAATTCCAGCTCGTCCCGGTCAAATACTACTTCGCGAACCTCGTCAGCGACACGATACATCAAAACGTGCCTCTTCTGGCCGGAAAACCTGTAACGTTCGAGACTTTTATAGACGAAAACATCCCTGTCCAGCTTTACGGAGACGAAATAAGGATCAGGCAGGTGCTGACCAACCTTTTGAGCAACGCGTTCAAGTACACCGACGAGGGGAAGGCCACACTTTCCATAAGGTGCGACAGACATGGGAACGAGGCGCAAATGGAGTTCGTTGTGAGCGACACCGGGCGGGGGATCAAAAAAGAGGACTTCAGCAAACTTTTCTCGGAATACAGGCAGCTTGACATGAGGAAAAACCGTAAGGTAGGGGGAACCGGCCTTGGCTTGTCCATATGCAAAAACCTGGTTGACATGATGGGAGGCTTGATAGAAGTAAAGAGCGAGTACGGCAAAGGCTCCAGCTTCAAGGCGGTAATCGGCCAGGGTATAGCGGATCCGACCCCGATCGGCCTTGAAGCGGCGCGTAACCTGAGGACCTTCCGGATGGATAAAACCCGCCGCGACCAGAATTTGACGCGCAGGCGCATTCCCTATGGAAAAGTTCTGGTAGTTGACGACGTTCTTACGAATTTGGACGTGGCTAAGGGGCTTATGGCGCCTTACGAACTGACCATACACTGCGCGTCCGGCGGTAAGCAGGCCGTGGGGATAATGCGTGAGGAAAAGACCAGATACGACATGATCTTTATGGATCACATGATGCCGGAGATGGACGGTATAGAGGCGGTCAGCGCAATCCGTGAGCTAGGCACGGAATACGCCCGGAACATCCCGGTCATAGCATTGACGGCCAACGCGCTGGTGGGAAACGAGGAATTTTTCCTGAGTAACGATTTCCAGGGTTTCCTGTCGAAACCAATAGACGTATTGAAGCTGGATGACATCATAAACAAATGGATACCGCACAACCCGGAACTCGAGACGCAGCTTCGTGAAAAAATTCAGGAGCTGGCACAGCCCGCCGAGGCGGTCTCTCTCGGCGGACGCTCTCTCTCGGAGTGGACGCACTTCGGGCTTGACATAGCGGAAGGGACGCGGCGTTACGGGCTTGACGCCTACCTGGAGATAATACGCTCCTATGCGGCGCATACGCCCGCTCTTCTTGACAAGCTGCGCATCGTATCCGAGGAAACGCTGAAAGATTACGCCGTGACTGTACACGGAATAAAAGGGTCGAGTTACGGCACCGCCGCGAAAAAGGTCGGCAAATTGGCAGAGGCTTTGGAGAATGCGGCTAAAGACGGTAACTTTACTGCCATAATGCGGGACAACGGCCCCTTTCTTAAGGAGGCCGACGCGTTGCTTGAGGCAATGTCCGACCTGTTAAAGAAAAGCGCCGGCGAGGAAAACGGCGCGAAAAAACATGTACACGCCCCCGACAATGACTTGCTTGGGGAGCTGCGCGACGCCTGCTCGAAATACGACATTGCCGCCATGGACGCGGTGGTGAGCAAGCTGGAAAGTTATACCTATGATTCGCAGTCCGAACTGGTGGAATGGCTGAGAGAACAACTGGAAAATCTGGAATACGCGTCGATGAGCGAACGCCTCGAAAAGATTCTGGGAAACGAGTAATATTGAAAAGCCGGATGTCGCTGACATCCGGCTTGCGTACCCAGGCTGTGAAAACTCACTTCAAATCTTCGGCTTCATCAGGGGAAAGAGTATGACGTCGCGGATGGAACGCGAATTGGTCAGGAACATGACGAGGCGGTCAATTCCGATTCCCAGTCCGCCTGTTGGGGGCAGGCCGGCTTCGATGGCGCTGATGAAATCTTCGTCGAAATCGTGGGCTTCGTCATCCCCGGACTCTTTTTTCCTGAGCTGTTCCTCGAACCTCACCCTCTGGTCCAGCGGGTCGTTCAGCTCGCTGAACGCGTTCGCCAACTCCCTGCCGCACATGAAAAGCTCGAACCGGTGAGTATAGTCGGGGTTCTCCGGGTCGCGCTTTGAGAGCGGGGATATCTCCGTTGGGTGACCAATTACGAAGGTCGGGTTCGTGATTTTGTTTTCGCAAAACTCCTCGAACATCAGGTTCAGGATCGCGAAACGGCTTTCGTTTCCTTTCAGCTTGTCCTTAAGCCCTTTCCCGGCGGCGATGCTTCCGGCCTCCTCGTCGGACGTAACGGCGCGGAAATCCACGCCGGTGTGTTCCTTCACGAAGTCCAGCATCGATACGCGGCGAAACGGGCTTTCAAGGTCGAGTTCGATTCCCTGCCATTCTATCTTTAAAGAGCCAACCGACTTGGCCGCGTTGCGCACGAGTTCCTCCGCCAGGTTCATCATGTCCTCGTAGTCCGCGTAGGCCCAGTACGCCTCCATCATGGTGAACTCCGGATTGTGCATGACGCTGATTCCCTCGTTGCGGAAGTTCTTGCCTATCTCGTAAACGCGCCCCATCATGCCGACGATCAGGCGCTTCAAGTACAATTCAGGGGCGATGCGCAAAAACAAATCAAGCCCAAGGGCGTTGTGGAACGACTTGAAGGGCTTGGCAGCCGCGCCTCCGGCCAGCGCCGACAGGATAGGGGTTTCGACTTCCAGCGTGCCGTGGTCTTCGAGTGTTTTGCGAAACGAGGCTATTATCGCGGCGCGTTTGCGGAATATTTCGCGCACGTCCGGATTGGCGATGAGGTCGGTGTAGCGCTGCCTGTACCGAATCTCCGTGTCCGTCAGGCCGTGCCACTTTTCCGGCAGCGGGCGCAGCGCCTTGCACAGCAGTTTGTACTCCTTCACCAAGATGGTGAGTTCCCCCCGTTTGGTTCTGCAGGGATACCCCGCGACGCCGATCCAGTCTCCTGTGTCCACCCATTTTTTCAGGAAATTGTAGGCTTCTTCTCCTACCTCGTTGAACTGGAAATATAACTGCATACGCTCATTTTCATCGGCCAGGTCGGCAAACGTGGCCTTGCCCTGGCGGCGCAGCGTCATCAGACGCCCCGCCGCGCGGATTTCGTCGTCGGCCTTCTCGTCGGGCTGCAGACGTTCGTAACGGCCGCGCACCTCCAGGAGAGAGTGTCTTCTGTCCCATTTTTCGACCACGTAAGGGTCATGCCCCTCCTCCTCGCGAAGGCGCTGCAGTTTCTCCTTCCGCTGGCGGAGTATTTCGTTATCCGATATGGATTCAAGGCCGGCGCTGTTGTTCACTTGAGGCGTTCCCCTTTCGACAGTGGCGTTCTTTAATGTATAATACATCATCACGCTTCGTGAGGGGATAACCAAGTGTTACTTCGCAAAGAATTCACTTTTGACGCGGCGCACAATCTGTTACGGTATCATGGGAAGTGCGAAGCCCTGCACGGCCACACGTACAGAATTGCCGTCGTACTGGAGGGAACTCCTGACGAAGAAGGTATGGTTATGGATTTCACCGACCTGTCCGGCATAGTGAAAGAGCGCGTGGTTTCGCGCCTTGACCACTCATATATAAACGACGTCGTAGAGCAACCCACGGCTGAAAACATTGCGCATTGGATCTGGGATCGGATAGAAACGTACGTCCGGCGTCCAAACTGCGCGCTGTCGTCCGTGGAGGTATGGGAAACCCGTGCCAGTTGCGCGGTATTGAGAGCAGAGGACAAGAAATCATAGAATGAGGGACGTGCAGAAGGAGAGGGACTCCAGGCAAGTCGCCATAGACAGGGTAGGAGTGCGCAGCGTGAGCTGGCCGATTTTGGTGATGGATCGGGAGAACGGAACGCAGAGCACCGTCGCGTCGATTTCTATGTCCGTGCTGTTGCCTCATGAGTACAGGGGCACTCACATGAGCCGTTTCATAGAAACTCTGGAGGAGTGCAAAGGAAAGGTCGGACCGGCAACCCTGGAGGCCCTGACGGAGCTTTTGCGCTTCAAATTGGACGCTACCGAAGCCGAAATAGAATTTCAATTTCCCTACTTCGTCCGAAAGCCCGCTCCCGCGTCGGGCATATTGAGTTACATGCGCTGTGACGCCAGCCTCAAAGGGATATATAAAGAAAATACCTTCGACATGATAGCCGGCGTGGAGGTCTGCGTACAGACCCTTTGCCCGTGTTCAAAGGAAATTTCCCTGCACGGCGCGCACAGCCAGCGCACGAAGGTCAGGCTTTCGGTTCGCATGGACGAGTTGGTATGGTTTGAAGAAATGATTCAAATGGTGGAGCGCTCGGCCTCCGCGCCGCTCTACACGCTGCTGAAGCGCGAGGACGAGAAATACGTGACCGAGATGGCCTACGCCAACCCCCGTTTTGTCGAGGATGTCGTAAGGGACATTGCCGTTGAATTAAACGGAGACGGCAGGGTAAAATGGTACGATGTGATGGTTGTGAGCGCCGAAAGTATTCACAATCATGACGCGTTTGCGGCGATAAGCCGGGATAAAAGAGTTGAAGGCCATGAAAGCGTCTGATTCTGTTATGGCTTCCAAAAACAGCGGCGGTTTATTGAAAAGGCTGATCTACTACGCCATTCTTTTGTCGCTGGCGGTGGGAGTGATCAAGGTTTACCTGCTTTGGCTGGATGGTTACGTCACGCTGCGTCCCGAGGTGGTGGCGGCCGTGCCCATGGGATACGTGGAGGAACTGCCCCTGGACGGCGTCCTCATATGGGACGAGCAGCTCATAACGGCGACGAGAGACGGCGTGTTGACTTACCCGTCGCCTTTACCGAGGCGCGTGATGAAGGACGAAGCCGTGGCCGCGCTCGATGGAGTGGCCGTCAGGGTCGGTGTCGCCGGGTACTTTATACCGGCTTTGGACGGAGAGGAGGAGGAATGGGTCTATTCCAGGCTTTGGCCTGGAATTTCAGCGTTCCCGCCGCTCAGGCCGTTGAATATCCTGGACAATGGCGCCCGTATGCGCAGGGGCGACCCGGTGGGTAAGCTGGTGCCCCAGCCGCAGGACCTGCGCTGCATAGCGTATCTTGACAAAACCGTTTCTCTTATGCAGGACATAAAAAACGGTTTCGTCGAAATAAGGATGAACCCGGACGATAAAACCCAGCGCGCCGACGTCCGCGCCTATTGGGACACCGGGCAGAAAATCAAGGTATATCTGACCCTGCCTTTTTTCCCGGCGTCCATGATATCGACGCGGGGCTTTGCGTGCAGCGTACTCACGGGCAACCGGCGCGGCGTGGCGGTTCCCGATTCCGCCGTGATCCTGAGGGGCGGGAAAACAGGAGTCCTGAAGGTGCTGGGGGGCATGACGGAGTTCACAGAGGTGGAGGGATTTCCGACCGAAGGGGATAATTTTTTCATTACCAGGGGTATCCTGTCCGGAAATGTTGTGGTTCTTCACGCGGACAGAATAAAAGAGGGAGTCGTCAGGCTTTGGTAACTATAAAGGACAGAATTGAGGCGATAAGGGAAAGAATGGCCGAGAGCGCGTCACGCGCGGGGCGTGATCCCTCCGGGATAAAACTTGTGGCGGTGACGAAGACGAGGACGCCGGAGGAGATGCTGGAAGCTGCTCCGTTTGTTGACGGGCTTGGAGAAAACCGGATACAGGAGGCCGCGTCCAAAAAACAGATTTGGCCCGCTTCCGTTAAGGCCGAGTGGCGCATGATAGGTCACATTCAAAGTAACAAAGCGCGTAAAGCCATTGCGTTGTTCGACTCTTTGGATTCGATTGACTCGGAGGACATTGCCCGCACGGTCGAGCGGATTGCCGTCGAGGAACACAGGATAGTCCCGGTTCTTCTGGAGGTGAACACCTCCGGTGAGACCAGTAAGACCGGGTCTGCGCCGGAGGATTTTCCCGCGCTCCTGGACTGTGTCCTGGAGTGCGGACATCTCAGGCTCGACGGTTTGATGACCATAGGCCCATTGCTTGCGCAGCAAGCGCCGGTGAGGAGGGCGTTTGCTATGTTGCGTACGCTGGCGGAAGACGCCAGGCTTCGATCCGGTCTGCCGCTTCCGGTTCTTTCGATGGGCATGAGCGACGATTTTGAGCTGGCTGTCGCCGAGGGCAGCTCCATGGTAAGGATAGGGACGTCGCTGTTCGAGTCCGGAACATGATAATATTAGATAGGGTTTTCTCGCCTTTATGTATAATAGTAAAGGAATTAGTTGTTGCGGAGGAGGAATAGACGGGTGCAGAAACTATTGCAGCTTTTGGGGCTTTATGGAGAAGAGTACGACAACGAAGACGACTACATGGAATACGAGGAGGAGCGCCCCAAACCAACGGGAAAGAAGGGCAAACCCGCAAGGAGAGACGAATCCAGAGGGTCGTCGGTTCCGCCTAAGCTGGTTTTTTTCAAAGGCGTTCCGTCTGAGGACACCAAACTTAAGCTTAGGGATGTTTTACTCGATGGGGCAATGGTTTTACTGGATCTCCAGGGATTGGAGGCCGAGCGGATAGAAGAAGGACGCAATTTCATCCACTTCATGGGAGGGGTGGCGTTTGCGCATAAGGGTATTATAGAACGCATAGGGCCGTCTCTTTTTGTCATTGCGCCCCGTGAAGGAATGCTTCAATGGTGGGCAGGGGAGGAATAATCGATGTCGGAACTTTTAACCGCTAAAGATGTAGAGCTTAAAATATTCAAAAAAGTGTCATTCGGGGGCTATGCCATCTCCGATGTGGAGGAGTTTTTGAATCAGATAGCCGAGGATCTTGAAACCTATGTTCTGCGCCTGAACGATCAGCAGCGCAGGGTATATGAACTTGAAGAGGCTTTGAAGCGTCACGAGGCAATGAAGGACACTATCAAGGACGCTCTCATTCTGGCGCAGCAAAGCGCCAAAGACAAAGAAGAGGAGGCGCGGCATCAGGCCGGGCTTATACTGGCCAAGGCCGAGGCCAAACTAGGCGAGATAGACGACGCGGGCCGCCGCCGCCTCGAAGAAGCCGAGAGCACAGCCGACGATATAGTTGTGGCGGCGCGAACCGCGGCCGCGCAAATCATCAAAAGCGCCGAAGAGCTTAGGGAAGAAGCCCAGAGACGGCTGGAAAGCGCCGAGCAGGATATCTCAAACCATATAGCGGAGGCCAACGACAAAGCCGGCGAAATAACCGCCACCGCCCGCCTCGAAGCCAGACGCGTCACAAGCAAAGTCAAGAACGAGGTAGAGGAATGTAAACGCGAAATGAATACTCTGGTTTTGGAGAGGCGCCGTTTCCTGAGAGACTCGGAGGAACTCGTGTCGGCGTTCGCGCACATGATCGAAGATGCCGCCAAGGAGCTGAGGAGCTACACCGAAAGGCAGCAGGATTCCCCGGCGCAGCAGGAGTTGAGCAAGTCCGATACCGGCAGGATGACCCTGTCGTTTTTGACGGATCCATCCCTCGACGACGAGGCGGCCATTTCGTAAAGGCAATGGAGCTTTCCTCACCCGTCCGATACGTCAAGGGCGTCGGCGAGGTTCGTGAGCGCGCCCTGTTGCGGTTGGGCGTAAGGACGGTGGAGGATCTCCTGTTTTTATTCCCGCGCCGATACGAAGACCGGCGTTGTATTACGCCGCTGTCGGCTCTTATAGAAGGAGCCTTTGCGTCTGTGGTCGCGGAGGTGGTTTCGTTTGAAAACCGTCCTGCCCATCGAAAAGGGCTGAGTATTGCGTCCGTTCTTCTCAGCGACGGAAGAGACACGGTAAGCGCGGTTTGGTTCAACAAACCCCATATAGGCGATATGTTGATACCCGGCGCGCGCGTGGCGCTCTACGGAAAAGTGGAAAGATGGGGCGGGCTGCAGCTCTCCAACCCGGAGTTCGAGGTGCTGGACGAATCCGACCCTGAGTCGGTGGGGCGGATTGTGCCGGTTTATCCGGCGACGGCCGGTTTATCTCCCAAATGGGTCAGGCGGATAGTATTTTCAGCTTTGGATATCTATCTGCCGGAGGTAAGGGATTACCTTCCGGAGGAAACAGTCCGCAAATATGGTTTTCCGGAATTACACGACTCGGTGATGGAGATGCACAAGCCGCAGGGCCGGGAAAGCTGGTTGAAGGCCAGGAACCGTTTGGCTTTCGGCGAGTTTTTTTTGTTGCAGGCCGGGCTTCTTTTGCGCAAAAGACATCGTATATCGGCTCGAAACGTTTCCGGTCCTATGAAGGCCGGGGAAAAATTCGACGCTTTCTTAAAATCCCTTCCCTTTCGCTTGACCGGCGCGCAGGAGCGCGTCATCCGGGAAATCGCGTCCGACCTAGCCTCCGAAGCGCCGATGAGCCGTCTTCTGCAAGGCGACGTAGGCTCCGGTAAAACGGCCGCCGCCGTGGCGGCGCTGGTTATTGCCGTGGACAGCGGTTTTCAGGCCGCTTTTATGGTTCCAACGGAAATTTTGGCGCAGCAGCATTTTTTCAGGCTTAAAACATTTCTTGAAAACCTTGGGATACACGTGGAACTTTTGACCGGTTCTCTTTCGCGCCCCGCCCGCAGGCAGGCCCTTGACGCGATAGCCTCCGGCGGAGCGGGGGTCGTTGTCGGGACTCACGCTATTTTCGGCGAAAAAGTCGTGTTCGACCGTCTTGGGCTGGTGGTCATTGACGAGCAGCACCGGTTCGGAGTCATGCAAAAAAACGCGCTCATGAGCAAAACTCTCTCCCCTCACGTGCTGGTCATGACGGCGACCCCCATTCCCCGCGCCCTTACCCTTTCAATATATGGCGACCTCGACGTGTCGCTGCTGGACGAGCTTCCTCCGGGGCGTAAACCGGTCAAAACCCACCACATGCGTACCTCCCAAAGCGGGGAATTGATGAGGTTCATAAGCGACAAAGCGAAAAAGGGCCGCCAGATATATTGGATATGCCCTCTCATAGAGGAGAGCGAGCAGCTTGACCTCTCCGCCGCCTACTCCAGATTTCTGGATTTGAAAGAACGCCTGCCGGACTTGCGGGTGAGGCTCATTCACGGCCAACTGCCCTCTGATGAAAAAGAAGCGGTGATGTCGTCCTTCGAGGGCGGCGAGGTGGACCTGCTGGTTGCCACGTCCATCGTGGAGGTAGGAGTGGACGTTCCTAACGCGACTGTGATGGTCATAGAAGACGCGGCGCACTTTGGGGTGGCGCAGCTTCATCAGCTCAGGGGAAGGGTAGGCAGGGGGGAGGAAGAGAGTCATTGCGTTCTTCTGACCGGAAAATCCACGCCCGAGGGGGCAGCGCGGATTGAAGCCGTACTATCTACGTCCGACGGGTTCAAAATAGCGGAAATGGATCTCAAACAAAGAGGCCCGGGAGAGATATGCGGCGTCCGCCAGCATGGGGTAACGGACTTTCGCGTGGCTAATCTGGCGCGCGACCGTAAACTGATGGAACGCGCCAGGCAGGAAGCCGCGGAGTTGGCGGCGAAGGATCCCGGACTGCGAAACGCCCGCCCGCTCGCCGAGGCCCTGATGTCGAAACTGGGGGCAACGCTGGAACTCGCGGGTATTGCGTGATGCTGAGAGTGGGTTTCCCTAATCAAACAGACCTATGCAATCAATAACCGCAAGTGTTGTATCATTCTTTAGCATGGCTGGTTCCCGAACGTCCCCTTCACAAGTACGAAAATTTAGGCTATACTTTGCCAAAAACGCAAGGCATGTTCTACCAAAAACGCAAGGCATCCTCTACCAAAAACGCAAGGTGGAACTATTGACTATGACACAGAAAATTTTTAAACGATGGCAGATACGAGCTATAAGAGAGGCCCTTAAAATCTGGAGAGTGGTTGTTGTTTCAGGCCCCAGACAAAGCGGAAAAACAACGCTGGCCCGACAAATAGCCACGAAAAACGACACGTTCGTTACCTTGGACGATCCGACTTTGCTTGCTGCCGCATTGGGTGACCCTAACGGTTTTGTAAATCACCCGAGAGGAACTTTGATATTGGATGAAATACAAAAAGCTCCATCGCTCTTGCTGTCGATTAAACAGGCTGTAGATATCAGCAATCGCAAAGGACAATACCTTTTGACCGGCTCCGCTGACATCAGAACACTGCCTGCTGTTAACGACAGTTTGGCCGGACGTATAGCGCATATGCGCTTGAGAACTTTGACTGTAGGCGAGGTTTTAGGCAAACAGCCAACGTTTTTGGAAAAGGCGTTTAAACAGGATTGGCCCCGGCAGATAAGAGGATATGACAAATCTGCGGTAATGAAGCTGGCAATGCGCGGAGGGTTCCCGGAATTTATCTGTTTACCCGAGGGTAAGCGCCGTATCAGATGGCATGGCGAGTATGTCAAAAGTCTATTGTCACGAGATTTGCGAGATGTTGCAAATATTCAGCGCCAGGATTCCATGGAAAACGTTTTAAACGTACTTGCGGCTTGGTCCAGTAAACTTATGGACGTGAGTGCTATCTGCGCTAAAATGACCATCGCGCGCAAAACTTTTGACAGTTACGCAAACGCTTTGATATCGCTTTGCATTTTTGAAAGACTGCCGCCCTGGTTACGTACAGATTACGAAAGAGCAGGGCGCA
>Ga0099364_10004757_pt1 | contig 20471 bp, 23 predicted proteins | sample TergutTh196P3_FD_73070 | JGI IMG/M metagenome (GOLD analysis project Ga0099364, IMG submission 73070) | Microcerotermes parvus P3 segment gut microbial communities from Pointe-Noire, Republic of the Congo - Th196 P3 | ecosystem: Host-associated > Arthropoda: Insects > Digestive system > Gut ... | reverse complement strand
TCCTTGCATATATATGGCGACTACATCAACCGGGCGCGGCCACTGCCGCAGTACGCAAAGGATGTGCCGCCGGAAATCATGGCGGACTTGGAACGCACTGCCCCTACGCCGAACTGGGCTTATTGGTTTTTCACGTTTGATGATAATGTAACCATGACCCCGGTAGAACGCGAACGGAAGATTGCCGCCGTGCCGCCGGGCACGAAGCAACACAAGAACAAAATACAGGGCCTGCGGGGTCGCGCGACCGGCCTTGTGTTCCCGAACTTCGACAAAGTAAAGCACACCGTTAGCGCGGCATGGCTGAAACAGCAAATCAAAGACGGCAAAATTAAATTCGAGTATTTCACCTGCGGGCTGGACACCTCCTATAGCAGCCTGACCCATGACACCATATCTATGCTGTTCTGCGGTATCACGACCGCTGGGCAGCTTTTCGTATTGGATGAACGGGTGTACAGCAACAAGGACTTGCAGACGCCCCTTGCGCCAAGCGACACGGCAAAGAACCTCGTGGACTTCATGAAGCGCAACAAAGACCGTTGGGGCTTTGCGAAAATCGCTTTTGTTGACAGCGCAGATTCAGCAACGCTGCAGGAACTTGCGAAATACAAACGCAATAACCCGTGTATTTTCAGTTTCGTAGGCGCGAACAAGGCAATCACCATCATCAATCGCATTGAGCATCAAAACGACTGGATTCACACAGGGCACTATATCGTCCTTGATCACTGTGTGCATCACATCCGGGAGCTTGAAGCCTATGCCTGGTTGGAGGATAAGGACAGCGTACCAGAGGACAGGAACGACCACACCATCAACGCGGCGCAATACGCGTTCATTCCATACATCAGCAAAATAGGCGGTGAAAGAAATGACCATCGGGGAAAGGGTGAAAGCGGCGGTGCGTAACTGGCTGAACATACAGGAACCGCAAGGTGTTTCCGTTTCCATAAAGCAGCGGCTGAACCACGAAGCGGAGGTGTTCAAATACCGCGTATGGTGGCGCGGAGAAGCGAATGAGCTTGCCGAAATGTACAGCAGCTTAGGTGAGGTTGATAGCTTTTGGGGCGCACCTAAGACCGGCACAAGTAGCCTGCGGAAATTGCACAGTGGTTTGCCGGGCATGATTACATCTGTTCTAACGGATGTGTGCATAGATGATCTGTATTCCATTGAGCTTGACAAAGAGCAAAGCCGATGGGACGAAATAGCAAAGGGTAATGATTTTGATGCATTGCTCAAATTAACGGTGGAAGAAGTGCTTGCGCTGGGGGACGGGGCAATCAAGCTATCCTATGACCCGTCATTCCCGGAACCGCTTATCATGGAGTTTTACCCTGCTGACAAAGTGGATTTCGTGCTATACCGGGGACGGCTGCAAGAGATCGTGTTTAAGACAGTAAAGCGCATCGGGAGCCACGATTACACGTTGCAGGAGCACTACAGCAATGCGGGTATTCGTTATTCCGCGCTCAATGCGCAGGGGGCCGAAATTGAGCTGTCCACCGTGCCGGACTTCGCCGCGCTGGAGGCGCGGGAATTCAAAGCCCCCTTCATGGCCGCTGTGCCCGTGCTGTTCAACCGCTCCAAGAAATACCCCGGTAGGGGTGCGTCTGTTTTGTATGGCAAACTGAATTCGCTGGAATCGTATGACGAAGTCGTATCGCAATGGATGCTTGCTATCAGGCGCGGGCAGCTAAAAAACTATGTCCCGGAAGAACTGATACCGCGCAACCCGAAAACCGGCGAAATGATGCCGCTTTCGGAGTTCGATAACGACTTTATAAAGACCAGCGTAGACCCTGGCATGGTTGGTAATGGCAACGCCACGTTGAAGATTGAGCACACGCAGGGGACGATACAAAGCGAAGCCCTTTTGTCTGCCTATATCACAATGCTTGACCTATGTTTGCAAGGGGTTATATCGCCGTCTACACTGGGGATTGACACAAAGAAGCTGGATAACGCCGAAGCGCAGAGGGAGAAAGAAAAGACTACCCTCTATACCCGCAATAAGGTGCTAAACGCGCTTAACAAAATCATTCCCCGAATCGTGCTTGCCGCGCTTCAATTCGATGCCGAAATGAAGGGTGCCGCCATGCTAGGCAATATTGATATTGCCGTATCGTTCGGGGGCTACGCCAACCCATCCTTCGAAGCACAGGTGGAAACCATCGTGAAGGGCCGTATTGGCGGTATCATGAGCATTGAAGCGTCTGTGGATGAACTGTATGGTGACACCAAAGACGATGAATGGAAGAAAAAAGAAGTGGCACGGCTGAAAGCAGAGGCCGGATATACCGACATGCCCGAACCTGCGGTCAATTCGGATGGGGTAATAGATGATGGCGAACCAACCTGATTTGAGCAACTATGTTGCAACGCGGGACTACGACAAACACGTTACGCAGCTGTACCGCGACATGGAACTTGAAATGATAGCCTCCCTGAAGCGAAACCTTGTCGGGCACAAGGGCGAGGAAATCAAAGTCGGGATGGAATGGGAAGCGTGGCAGGCCGCAAAGCTGCGTGAATTGACCCGGTATCGGTTACAAAACCGGAACATGGTCAAGGGCTACACCAACAACGTATACCAACAGCTGGGGCCTGTGCTGATGCATGAGTTCCGGCAAGGCATCATTGGCGAACAGTCTCGACACGCGGAGGCGGTAGCTGCTGGGCACCCTGACGCGCTACAAGGCTCATTCCTTCGCATTAACGACCGCAAGGTAACTGCGCTCATAAAAGAGCTGCACGGTTCCATCCGCGAGGCCAGCAGTGCCGCCCTGCGGAAAATGAACGATGTATACCGTCAGGTTATCTTTGATGCCACGCTTTTTGCGGCCAACGGCGTATTGACCGAAAAGCAGGCCTTCGACCGCGCTATGAAGGAATTCACAGAACGCGGTATTGACAGCATCGTTTATTCCAACGGGGCACATGTGAACATAGCGGATTATGCCGGTATGGCAATCCGCACGGCAAGCCTTCGGGCAAACCTCATGGGCGCAGGGGAATTCCGCCAGCAGCTGGACGAACACCTGATTCAAATCACGAAGCATGGCACTGCCTGCTCATTGTGCGTCCCTTGGGAAACTAAAATCCTGATTGATGATGTTTACAGCGGCGGAACAGAGGCAGACGGCAAATATCCCCTGCTTTCCTATGCTATGGAGAAGGGCTTGTATCATCCTAATTGCCGTCACGGTAGCGGCACTTACTACCCCGAACTTGACGAAGTGGCGCAGGAGGTATTCGGCGACAACGCCAAAGAAAAAGCCGCTGTCGCTCATGCGGAGCACCAAGTCCAGAAATTCAAGCGGCTTGTAGCCGGAAGCATTGACCCTCATACGAAAGCAAAGCTTGAAAAGCGGCTGAAAGAGTGGGGAGGGATACTGAAAACCGCACAGAACCGCTTGACATCTAAAACCGGGAGTGATACAATACAAGCAGGCAATATGCCTATATCTGCTGAACAGCATTTTGCCAACAATCTTTCAAAAAACAACGTCAACGAACACGCCTATGTCGATGCCCTTAAACAACGTTTTGGGCAAGGGACATCTGAAGCGAAGGCGGCATTTCAACAGTTCGTGCCGCTGGATTCCGTTGCCGATGGCAGCTATGCGAAGACTGCGCATTATTTTCCCACTGATAAGCGCATCCGAATCGACTATGCAAAGGATGCCATAAACAGCAGAGGCGCGGGCGTTACATATTTCCATGAGCACGGGCATTTAATTGATCATGCAACTGCGCAACGCCTTTCTTCTGACCCTGCTTTTGCGCAGGCCCTCAACAATGACTTCAAAAAGCTGCTTGCGGATATAAAAGCGCAAAACGCCGGGAAGACTAAAAGAGAGTTGTATCAGATTATCGGAAACGATGTTCGCGACAAAAACGACACTAAGGCAGATGCCTATTCATCCGTATCCGATATACTAGGCGGTTTGAGCACTACCAAAAGCAACGGTGTGGGCATTCGCGGGGGCTGGATGCACGATGCAGGCTATTGGCTTCGCGGAAATGACAGAGTGGAGGTAGAAGCCTTTGCCCATCTCTATGAAGCGCAGTATGACCCGGTACGCCTTGCGGCGTTCCGGCAGTACTTCCCAACAGCGACACAAGAGTTTTCAAGGATACTGAAAGGGGCGACATAATGAGCGATATGCCAGAACCCCGCTTCATGCGCGAGGGGTGGTCTTATTTTGCCGATGGCGAAGACCGGCTGAAGCCGAACGCCCCGCAGTGGGCACAGGAAGAATTCGCGCAATGGAAGGCTATGTGGGATGAAGTCATAGAAGGCGGATGCCTGGCCTAATCCCTGCACAACTGAAGAATAAGCACTTGCTTTCGGGCAGGTGCTTTTTTCATACCCATTTGCCTGTGTTGGGTGAACAACAGGGAAGCCGTGCCGGTGGGCTTGAAACATCGGGATTATGGCGGTTCCCGCCAATAAATGGAGGTATCATCATGGCAGACGAAACCAACGCGACCCCGGCCCCCGCGCCCGAAGGCGCACAGCAGACCGAACAGCAGGCCGCAGCCAAAACCTACAACGACACTGAAGTCAACGCTATTGTCGTTAAGAAGGAAGCGGCGGAACGGGCCAAAACCCTGAAAGCGTTGGGCCTCAGCGCGGAAGACGAAGCCTGGGCCAAAGAGGCCCTTGCCGCTGCAAAGGCGCAGAAGGACGCGCAGAAGACCACATCGGACCGGGAAGGCGAGCTTGCCGCCCAACTGACCGCCGCGCAGGATGCCCTTGCGCAGACGACCATCGAGGCGCAAATGCTCCATGCCGGGGTAGACCCCGCGAAGGTGGGTAGAGCCGCCCGGCTGGTTGACCGGGCCAAGTGCGCCGGGGAAGACGGCGTGTTCAGCCGCGACCTGGCCGCAGAGGAAATCAAGGTGGTGCTGAAAGATTTCCCGGAACTGCTTGCGGCCAAACAAACAAGCGCCGCCGGGCAGAAGGTGGGCCTTGACATGAGTGGTTCGCAGTCCGGGGGCGAAATGACCCTTGCGAGGGCAATCGAGCTCAAAATGAAAACATGATTTAGGAGGAAAACAGTATGGTAATCACACTCGCACAAGCCAAGTTAGCCACCACTGACGCGTTTTCGCAGATGGTGATTGACGAATTCCGCAAGAATGACTACATTCTCAACAATATCCCCTTCGAGCAAGCCGTGTCCCCTGTCGGCGGCGGCGCGACCATGACCTACGGCTACCTGCGTATCATCGAACAGGCAAAGGCGGCGTTCCGCGCGGTCAATGAGGAATACGAAAACCAAGAGGCCAAAACGCAGAAGCAAAGCGTTGACCTGAAGGTTTTCGGCGGCACTTTCAAGGTGGACCGCGTTATCGCCAACATGGGCGGCATTATCGACCATGTGCAGTTGCAGATGCAGCAGAAAATCAAGGCGGCGCGCGCGCTGTTCACCGATACGATTGTCAACGGCGACAGCAGCAAGAACGCGAAGGCTTTTGACGGTCTCGACAAGGCCCTCAAGGGCACCACCACCGAATGGAATAAGGACAGCGCGTTCGACCTGTCCACGTTCGATGCTATCAAAGCCAACGGCGGCGCGTTCCTGCCGGCCTTCAACCGCTTCTTGCAAAAGCTGGACGGCAAGCCTTCCTGCATGCTGATCAACGGTGATACCCTCGCCGTGTTGCAGGCTGTGGCAAAAGAGTTCGGCAAATATCAGGAAACGAAGGACGAATGGGGCAATCAGGTTGCGACATACAACGGCATTCCGTTGGTGGATGTCGGGGAACGCTCTGGCAGCAACAAGGATGTCATCGAAACCGGTACGGACGGCACCGCCTCGCTGTATGCGGTCCGCTTCGGCGTTGATGGCTTCCACGCCGTTTCCCCCACCGGCCAGCTTCCCGTACAGGCGTGGCTTCCCGATTTCAGCACCGCTGGGGCCGTGAAAACGGGCGAAGTCGAAATGCTTGCGGCTGTCGCGCTGAAGGCCACGAAGGCCGCAGGCGTGTTTAGGGGCATTAAAGTCAATCCGACTGCGTAAAGGAGGAAATCACGATGGAAGACACCAAATACAAAGACATGGATTGGGCCGAAGGCTCCCCCGTTGAGGGCGAACGCTACGCCAGTAATGCCCATTTCACCGGGCAGCACCTGGGCGCACCCATGCAGGATGCCGCCGACACGAACGGCGCGAACGAAGACCCTTATTACAGGGAACACAACACCGCACGCTTCGGCACGATCACGCAGGACGCCGCCGGGGAAATGCCGGAACTGGATACCGGCGAAGAGCCTGAAACAGAGCCGGAAAACCCCGGAGGCGGTGAAGGCGCATGAGTACCCTGCGCAAGAAACCAACCGCCTATGTAACGCCGAAGTATTATTTTGAAGAACACAGCGGTGTGCGCGTGAGCGAACGCGGCGAATTCCTCCGCCTTGCACGGGACGCGAAATTGAAGGTTGATGCGCTCACCTTCAACCGCATCCCGCAGGGTGGAGGCTTCGATGCCTTGACCGAATTCCGCAAGCAATGCGTCAGGGATGCCATGTGCTATATCATTGACTACATTGCTGAAAATGGGTTCACGGAAGGCGGCGCGGTCAAAAGCTTTTCTGTGCTGGATATATCCGTCACGGAAGGCGACGCGGGCGGCGGTGCGGCGCAGATGGGCATACCGCCGCAAGCGCGGGCCTTGCTTTTGCAGTCTGGGCTTGCTTGCAGGAGGTTATGATGAAAACATACAACACACGAAAGCTTCCCTTCCCCCGGCAGCTGGCGACAACGCCGTACAAAGCAACCCTGTGGACCGGGAGTGTCGCGGAAGACGGTTCGCCTGAAGTTGCCGCAGCGCGCGGCACGGTGTCCGTCGTGTCTGATACTGTTTATGCCCGGCGGTTGTACTTCCACCCGGAATACAACTTCCAAACGATTAAAAATCCATACGCGGGCGCGGAATGGTTCGATGATTATATCACTGGTGCGAAAAAAGAATACCCACAAAGGCTGTTCGCAAAATTTATGCGGAGGGAAATGCAATGACCGTTACAGACATGATGCAGTATTTCAAGGGCACGTATGTCTGGAAGGACATCATTTCCGTTGGGAAGATTGACAAAAACGCCGAAAAGGCGATTTGTTTTTATCCTTCCAAGCATCCGCGCCCGAAAATCAACACCGTTGGCGGCAAGCATAACCGCTCCTATGACCTGTTGCCCGTGTCGGTGCTACTGCGCTGGGGCGACGCGCTCCCCGCCGCCGAAGCAAAGGCAAGGGATGTCTATGACTTCCTGAACGAACTCACCACCGAAAGCTTCTTTGTGATTCAGCAGTACGATTTCCCGATAGATATCGGCACCGATGAACGAGGGATGTATGAATTCACAATGGAGCTCGACATTTACGCAAGAAAGGAATGACGCACTATGGCAATGACACCTACCGTAACCTTCAACGGTAATTACCCCGTGCATGGCTGCAAGTTCGAAATGGATTTGAATGACGGCCAGGGCGCCACCCCGCAGTTTGTCGAGGTTATCGACCTTGAAAGCATTGACATCGGTATTGATACCGGTGTGCAGACATGGAACCCGCTTGACCAAAACGGCTGGCAGGCCGCGCTTGCCACCACGAAGGCCCTCACTATCGGCGTGAGCGGGAAGCGCAACGTGGGCGACCCCGGCAACGACCATCTCGCCAATAAGCTATACGCCACCGGGCGGGACTGCGATGCTGCGTACCGAATTACCTTCCCCAACGCCGACACGCTTTCCGGCAAGGCGGTGGCTTCCGCCAATTCCGCGCTGGGCGCGTCCGGGGACGTTGCGGGGATTGGCATGGACTTAATCAGCAACGGCCAGCCGACATTCGCGCAGGGCACGGTGTAAGCCCTAACTTCATCAAAACATATGAAAAGGAGACGATTATGGAAGACGTTATTCTGAAACTCAAACAGGAGGGTTCCCATTATTGGGTTGAAACCGGCGACAGGATTTTTCAAATCAACAACCGCCGCAGCACTGTCCGGAAGGTGAGGGCCGTCATGAACAGCGGTGACATCAGCAACGAAGACGCGGACGAAGAAATCCTGAAGATCACGATGGGCGAGGATGCGGCGAAGTACCTGATTGAAGCCGATCTGCGTATGCCGGAATTCTTTGAGCTGACCAACCACATTCTTGCCTCCTTTGACGGCACGACCGCCGCCGAAGTGAAGAAGGCAAAAAACGCGTAGGGGGCGAAAACTGGTATGATGAGGATTTTGACGAAGCCCTTATTATATCGTCATTCGCCCAACAATACGGCATAAGGCTGATGGAAGAAGATATAACCAACGCGGAGTATACCAAGCTCTTAATCGGGCTTTCCGGTGATACTCCGCTTGGTTATGTTGTGGGGATCCGCAGCGAAAAAGACAGCAAGCGAATCAAGCAGTTTACCGCGCAGGAACGTAAAATCCGCGCGGACTGGCTGCGATATTTGGCGCAAAAGCCACAAAAGGACGTACCGCAAAGCGATGAAGCCAACGCGGATAAAATGCGCATGATCTTATCATCACTATTCGGGAAGGGGTGACAGCTGTGCCGGGAACGAATGTAGGTTCTGTTTTTTTTGACCTGTTCGTTAAAGATAAAGGATATCATTCTGACATTAAGTCGGCGGCGAATTTCGCTGACCGTATGATGCAAAAAACAGCCAGTAGTTTTACCGGCATAGCTGTCGCCTCGACCGCAAAAGCCACCGCGCAAATGGTGAACGGCTTCGCGAACGCAAGCGGAGCAATGGCAAACGGGTTCGCCTCTGGGTTTTCAAAAATGGCTGACCAGAGCGAATCACTGAAAAACAGGATTGAATCTGTTGAAAAGCAGATGAAAGATTCTGTTACATCTATGGGCCAGGCACTGGATTCGGAGTTTGATAGACTGGCCCAAAAATCCAACGAAATTGAAGAAAAACGACAAAAATTCCTTGCGACCGGCGGAAAAGAGGATAGCCGAGCATTTGCGGGGATGGAATATGAGCTGGGTAAAATCGGCGCACAAATGGACGATATTGCCCGTAAAAAAGAACTGCTTGAACGGGATGGGGCAAAAGCTGATTTCGGCGAAACGTCTTCCGCGTTCCAAAAGGCACAGCAAAGCGCTCTTGGTTTCAATAGTATATTGGAAGAATCAAAGGCGAAATTAAATGAAGTCGAGAATACCGGCTTCGGACAAAAGCTTGCAAGCGGATTTAAGGGCGCAATGCAGGCGGTTCCTTCTGCGGCAAAAAGTGCTTTTTCCGGTATCCTCAGCGCGGGAAAAACCATGCTATCCGGTATCGGGAAAATTATGAACCGCATATGGCATCTGATGAAAGCCGGATTTCAAAAAATAGGTAGCCTTGCGAAATCTGTTTTTGCGCGAATCAAAGACCATTTCAAAAAAAGTGGAGACAGTGCTGGGAAGTTTACAAAAGCACTAAACGGAACTGTCGGCGTATTGGCCCGTATGGCAAAACGGAAATTGTTTACCGCTATATGGAATCAAGCCAAAGAAGGTATTCAAGAACTCGCGAAATTCAGCCCGGCTTTTAACAAGGCGATTTCCGACTTGCATTCAAGCCTTAAATTTACAGGCAATGCATTTACATCCGCTTTCGCGCCAATTGTGCAAGTTGTCGCTCCTTATCTGACAATATTTATTGATAAGCTTGCGCAGGCATTAAATATGGTTGCGCAGTTTAATGCTGCATTGTTTGGTCAAAAAACGGTTGCTACGGCGGTCAAAACGCAGGAGGACTACGCGAAGTCTCTTGACAACACTGCCAGCAGCACGAAAAAGGCGGCCAAAGAAGCAAAGAAATCGTTTGCGGCGTTCGATGAAATCAATCAGCTGGGTAAGCCGGGAGCTGATAGCGGTGACAGCGGCAGCGCAGGCGCGGGATCCGCGTTTACGTTTGACGGCGCCGATACTGGCGCATCCGCCTTTGCCGACCGGCTCAAAAGCTATTTCGATGCCGGGGACTTCGAAGCTATTGGCGCGGCCTTTGCCGACAAGGTGAATGCATTCATACATAGAATGCAAGGCCTTGATTGGGACGGAATCAGCAACAGGGTCAATACCGCCGTTGCCAATTTCGCGCGGGCCGTCAATGGCTTTGTTGATCGGCTGGATTGGTACGCCATCGGCGATGTAATTGGCAAAGGCCTGAACATTGCCTTTGGCGGGATCAACACATTCTTTAGGACGATAAACTGGGGAAACATTGGTAAGGGTTTTGCAAAAGGACTGAACGGCCTGCTTGATTCCCTGAATTTCAAGCTTGTTGGTGAAACGCTCGCAAACGGCCTGAACGCGATTACCGGCTTGCTTCACGGATTCGCATTAGAATTCGATTGGTCAAAATTAGGCGTAAAGCTGTCGGACTTCGCAAACGAATTTGTGAAAACATTTGACCTTGCAAAGTCTGTCGAAGCTGTAATGCTGTGGGCCAATGGAATACTCAACACTTTAGAGAATTTCGCCACGAACTTTGACTGGAATGCGTTGGGCAATAAGCTGGCGGCAGGCGTTAATAAAATCCTGACCGGTTTCGACTTGGGGCAGGCCGTCAGGACAGCGCAAACATGGGTGATAGGCCTGTTTGATGCCGTGTCCACTTTCTTAGTCAACCTTGATTTCAAGGGGCTTGGCGAGAATATCCTCAACGGAATTAGGAACATTGATTGGGGCGGATTGTTTACCAGTCTATGCCGGTTTCTTGGCTCCGTGTGGGGCTCATCTATCCGCTTTATCAAAGATACACTTTGGCCGGTCTTGTTAGGGATAGGCTCTGACATTGTGGACGGCTTCAAAGATGGAATCTGGAATGGCTTCAAAAATATTGGCGTTTGGATATATGACCACATCATAAGGCCCTTCGTTGACGGAGTGAAGGCCGGTCTTGGTATCGCCTCCCCCTCGAAAGTGATGATTGAAATCGGTGGTTTCGTCATCGAGGGTTTCAAGCAGGGGGTCAAGGATTTATGGGTGCGAGTGAAGAAATTCTTCACCGATGCTGTTTCCAATATCCATGATACTTTTTCAAATATCGGGGTTTGGTTTGGCAGTAAATTCACCGAAGCTTGGGAGAGCACCAAGGCTGCGTTTGCCGGTGTCGGTTCGTTTTTCTCTGATATGTGGGAGCGAATCAAAGCCAGCTTCACTAACATAGGACAGAAAATCGGTGATGCTATCGGCGGTGCGTTCAAAAATGCGGTTAATTCTATTTTCTCCACAATAGAAAAAACAATTAATACCCCTATTAACGCAATTAATCGTTTAATTGACGTTATCAACGCCGTGCCCGGTATTAATTTGGGCTACCTGAACACCCTGACCCTGCCCCGCCTGGCGCAGGGCGGTTATGTCGGTGCAAACAACCCGCAGCTGGCTATCATCGGTGACAACACGCGCGAGGGTGAAATTGTCGCCCCGGAAAGCAAGCTTGCCGAAGCGGTTGAACGCGGCATTGCGAAGGCTCTCGCCGGTGGATACGGCAATATGGTCAAAGAGCTAACTATCACCCTGCTTATTAAGGGAGAGGACGGGCGGACGATTATCAAAAAGATTAACGCCGCGCAAGCCGCCGCCGGTGAAATCTTGATTGAGGTGTAGCGTATGGCAACAAAAATTGAAGTGGTGGTAAATGGTATCACCCTAAAACCGAACCGGCTCAGCTACGGCTACCCGCAGACGGACGGCGAGGGCAGCGGCGCGACCGATGAAAACGTGATGTACCGCGAGGTGTTGCCGGAACGCGACACGCTGAAACTGGAATTCCCGTTCCCGGACGAGGCGACCGCGCAGAAGTTAATGCAGGTGCGCGGCCTCGTTTCCTGCAATGTGGATTTCTTCGACATTCGCAGCCTGTCGCGAAAAACAAAGGTGATGTACCCGGTGGGCGATGATTTGGTGACGCATTCTTTCATCAATGGCGCATTGACCTTTGAAACATACGAGTTGCGCTTTGTCCAGATGATACCAGACAAATAGGAGGTGGGCCCGGTGTATCAGCCAAGCCAGCGGTTCCTTGAACACATAGACAACAGCTTGAACTTTGCCCCAAAAGCAAAGATAGTCGTGGACGGCGTGGAATACACCGGGGAATCACACCTGAAAACCTGGCCGCGCATTGAGCATTGCGCGGAAAAATTCATCGGCGGCTTTCCCGCGAAAACGTGCAGCTTTGAAATATGGAACCGGGACGGCTCCATTGACTTGCACGGCAAGGAAGTGGCGGTATATCGTGGATTTAAACTATCCAACAACGACATTGACGCATATGCCAGATCAAATCACATTCATTATATAACCGTCGAAGGCGATATCAATACAGACATATACTTTCTTGTAACGGTTATTTGCGATTCAACTATGGATACGGTATATATGTATAATCCCGCTGTTCCGGACTATCCGTTCGGGGGTAATAACAGTTATGATACTTTGCCGGACGGAACAAGAAGGTTTCAGTTCGGAATGTCTATCAATACGATTAACAATACCATCTTTGTTGATAGTGAAGACGTCGGGGCGTGGCCTGAAATAAAGGTGTTTTCTTCTACGGAATGGATACCAATGGGCTTGTTCACTGCCGCTCCCGAAGATATCACCACGTCAAAGACTGGCAGCTTTATCACATTTAACGGCGCGGACCGTTCGAAAGCGTTTGAAAAATCCTACGGCGGCGAATTGGAATACCCGGTTGCGCTGGGGGCTTTTATGCAGGATATCTGCGACCGCGCTGGAATCCCTCTTGAAACGCCGGATTTCCCATTGTCGGATATGTTGTTGCCTGACAAACCCAATATGCCTAACGATTACCCGGAGCGGGAATTAATCGCACGGGCGGCGGAATTGGGCGGTTGCATCGCGCAGGTATCCCGCGAAGGAGGCCTGCGGATAACCAGAGCAGAGGATACCGGGCGCACCATCCCGCAATTACATTACAAATCGTTGGAAGTGGAGCCACCATATACGCCGATCAACAGTGTTTCGCTGGGCCACGCGGATTATGAGGACGCCGTTTTTCTGGAAGATGAAGATGCGATTGCGGCGGATGGCAAATCAGAATGGCTTTTGCCGGATAATCCATTTGTCGACCTGCACCGGGAATACTTCATCCCCCGCGTTGCGGCGGAGCTTTACGGCATGACGATTATCCCGTTCAAGGCAACGAAACTTCTCGACTTCTTAATTCATGACATCAATGATCTTGTGACCATCACGGCAAAGGACGGAAGCACCATCCAAACCGCCGTGCTGCAAATCAAGAATACGGCGCGGATTCGTTCGGAAATTGCTACGCCGACACAGACCGGCGGAAAGACTAATAAGGCAATGGCCGGTGGGCTTCGCGCGGCCATGCGCAGTGTGAAGCTTACGGTGGACCACCAGAACGCCATTATCACGGCTCTTGCCGAAGAAGTCAATGGGCACGGCGATGAATTCAATTCCATTGTTGAGCAAACCGCAAACGAAATCATGCAATCAGTCGCGGCACAGTACGCCACCGGGGACTACCTGGAAAGCGTCATGCGTCAAATGAGTGACGGCATTGACTTCCGGTTTTTCTCCGCGCAAGACCAAGTGGATGCACTGACTAACGAAATCAGCGGCAATCAATCTCTGCTGGAGGAATATATCCGCTTTCAAGGCGCGCTGATTGAGCTTGGAAAGGTGGGGAACGCCTTCACGGCGCAGCTGGACAATGGGCGGCTGGCTTTCCTTGAGGATGGCAACCCCATTGCTTATATCAGCAATCAAAAGCTATGGATTACCGACGCACAGGTGCTGAACCAGCTACGCATCGGCAAGTGGATATGGACAGCGCAGAGTGATGACAGTTTAATTTTAGCATGGGTAGGGAGTTCATAAGATGGCTGCGTTTAACACGACATTATCAATATCGCCGTCCACGCTGGACATAAACGGCACGAACACCTTTACTATAACGGTAGCGTATTCCATTGCGGTGAACCGCCTGCGGGATGTCAGGGCGGATGTCGCCGGGCAGACCTTCAACATCGGCACGGTTACAAGCAGTTCGTTCACATGGACCCCGCCGGCGACGCTGTTGAATTCCATGCCGGGAATAACGTCCGCAACCGTTACCATCAGCGGCCAACCCGCAAGCAATAACGTGGATTGGGGTGGCAGGGAAAGCCGCTCCTGTACTGTCACGGTTCCTGCAAGCTATGTGCCCACCGCGCCGACCGGCGTAACGCTTACCCGCGTCGACAACGGCGTTCCGTCTGACTGGGGCCTGTATGTGCAGAATAAAAGCAAGCTGAATGTGTCGTGGTCCGCCGCGACCGGCACCGGCGGCGCGACCATTCGGGAATATCGCGTATATACGGACAGTGGCTCCAGCTACTACAAGACAACGGGCACATCTTATACCAATTTAGGTCCGTTCAGCGCGGGGATAAAAACGGTGCGGGTTATCGCGGTTGACAGCCGGGGAAGAACCGCGACATCAACCAATACCACTTTCGAGGTGCAGCCGTATGGCAATCCGGGAGTTGCGTCGTTCAAAATTGACAGAACAACCGTATCCGGCGCGGTGGATAATCTCGACGCCTACATGAAAGCAAGTGTTGTCTACACCTTTGCTTCTGTAAGCGGGAAGAATAGCGCGTCAGCAACATTCGCTTTCAAAGCGACCAATAGCAGCACGTATTCATCTGAAACGCCGATCCCGCTTTCGACACCTACGCTTGCCAACCCTGTGATATTCGGCGGTTCGTTTGTCTCGACACAGGCCTACCACGTGCGTTTTACTGTCACGGATGCGCTGGGGACCGCGACGACCTATATTGCAACGGTGGAAAGTCTTAGAATTGCGCTGGAATTTGAAAGCGGCGGCGGCATGATGCATGTGCGGTGCCCAACGTCCGGGATTAGCTACACGGATTTAACAAATCGCCCGTCACTTGCGGCGGTGGCGACATCGGGGAACTACAACGATCTTACTAATAAACCAACAACTACTTCCGTTACTGCTGCAAGCATCACAAATTGGAGCGGTCTTGGCAATGCTGCAATACCGTTAAGCAAAGTGGGGACAGACAATATGTCAATGAATCTTGTGTATACAAGCGCAAACGGGGGAGGAATTATCCTTCAGTTTCTTGACGGAAACAGCATATGGAGGCAGTTAGAAATGTGCGCTAATTCTTTAAGATACCACAACGGAACCGCGTGGCGAACATTATAAAAGATGGGAGGTGCCTATGTGAAAACCATCGAAATCAAGTACCATAAAGCAGAGAAGGATTTGTATGCCGGGCAGCGCGGCGAGCACCGCATGACGCGGCTTGCTGTGCCGCTTCCCCGCGCCCGGCTTCCCGACATTCAAAGTGCCGTTGCAACGTTTGATTGTGACGGCGTTCCTCGTGTGTCAAACCTAATAGAACATGGCGAATGCGGCGATGCTTATTTGCGCAACGGCAAGGCCTATATTACTCTGACGCAAAGACTGACCAGGTGCCGCATTCTGCGGGTGCAGCTGGAGTGCTACGACGCAGGCGGTGCATTTATTGTCAAAAGCCCTGTTTCAGAGCGTATCAAGTTTGAGGATTCAATCACGGATCATCTTGATGAACTGATTGACAACGGCGCCATCCTCACCACCCCCACCCGCTGCCCTTGCCACCCCATCACCTACGAGCGCGCGCTCGAAATACTAAATACAGAAAAAGGAGACTGACCGATCATGGCAAACAACACAAACACATACGAACCCGTGTGCGAAGGCGTCCCGAACATCCTGGGGGCCGTTCGCGACTGGACGGAAGCGAAAATCAGCGCCGCGCTGTCCGGCATGGACAGCTTCGACCCCGGCGACCTCGAATCGCGCATTGTCACCCTGGAGCAGGCTCTTGGCATTTCCCGCGAACAGGCCCTCGAAATCCTGAACGGCGCGGGCGGCGGCGCGGGCCTGCCCGCTGGAATCCTGCTGCGCCGCCGTGCCCTGGAGGAAGGCGAACAGGCTGACTACAGCTGCGCCGTGACCGAGCTGCGCAGGCCAAAAAAGCTTGCGGACGGCGGGGCTGAATTTTGGTTCAATCTGACCATTTCCCACGAAATGTCTGTCGGCCTGATCAGCGCGGGCGCGAAGGAGGCCAACTACGGCTACGGCAATGAGCCCTTCGACATCTTCGACCTTTCGCTGTATCGAAACCTGGCCATTCGGTCCTCGAGGGTCAGATTTGTCTCCCAAACGTCGCAGGAGGGCCCGGTGGCCGGCACGACAACTTTTGTCGCCCTGTTTGACGTGGTCGGCAGCGGCGGGGGCGGCGAGGCTGTGGCAAGGCTTCGCGGCGAGGTGACCGTGGGCGCGCAGCGGGACGGCGAAAGCTGGGTGGCGTACAACGGCTATTACGGCGAGCTTTACCTGGATGAAATCTCCGGGGAGCCTTTCAGCAGCTTCAGCTTTCAGAGCCTGTCGCTCCGGCTCAAGGAACGCTTCAGCGAGACGGAAACAATCTATGCCGGCAGCATGGCGGTCATCGAATTCAGCCACGCGCCCGGCGACTTGGATACCCTGGACATCGACCTGCTCATCGGCCTGAACGACTTCTACGGCAAGCACACGCCCTACGGCGCGGACAGCGAAAGCCCCTACGGCGCGCACGTGACCGTCAACCGCTGGCAGTCCGGCACGCTGACCGCCGTTATTGATGAGGATGAGTTCGTCGACCCGTATTTTCTGAAGATGAAGGCCGTGTGGGAGGGCGGCACGCTCAAGCTGCAGGCCTGCGACGAGGACGCTTCGGGCTATGGCTCCGTCCTTAAGTCGTTCGCGGTGGACAAAATCGTCCTCACGGGGGCAGCGTGATGAGGGTGCTCGTGGCAGGCCCCCCGCCGATCAACGGCGAGGGGCGTAATGTTGTGGGCGTCAGCCCCTTCAACGACGAGCTGCTCGCCGCGCTGGCCGACGCCGGGCACGAGGTCCTCTTCGGCCTTACGCCCATTCTGGGCATGTCCTACGCCGGGTGCGGCGCGGCTTCCGCGCATTGCGGCTGCCCCGTGCTTCCGGAGCAAATCTGGAAAAAACGCGGCTTTTTGCGCGGGATTGACCTGCTTATCATTTCAACCATGCGCACGGATTTTGCCTGGCTGCTGCGCTTCGCGCGCTGTCCCGTGATCATCTGGACCCACGGCGTGCAGTGCGATCCCCTGGACTTCGGTATAGCTGAAGCAATGCGCTGCCGCGATGATGTACTGTACGTCGCCATCAACAACGATCACATGAAAAACGCGCGCCGCCACGGCCTGGGACCTCAGCAAATCGCAAAGGCAAACATGCCCGCGCTGGTGGATCCGTCGCTGAAGCTTCTTCCAGCGGAAAAACACTGTGCCGGGCCCTGGCATTTGCAGGAGCGCAAGAATCCCGGGCTCTGCGTTCAAATCGCGAAAGCGGCTGGCTTTCCAATCTGGATTTACGGCAACGCCCCGCAGCGGTGGCGCGCGAAGGTCGAGGATCCGCCGCAGGTTTTGGTCATGGGGAACCTGCCTCACGATGATTTTGTGCGGCGTCTGGGCCGCGCGGCTTTCGCGGTCTTTGCCGGAATTGAGGAGGGCAGGCCCATGGCCGCGATTGAATGCATGGCCCGGGGCGTGGCCTGCCTTGTGCCGGATATCCCTTTATACAGGGAATTCGTCAGCCCGGCATTTAACCTGTTTTATGACTTCGAAAACCCGGCAATCGCGGCGGAAGACATCGCGCGCATCACCGCAATGGAGAACCGCCTTGCTTTGTCACGGGAAGCTCTGGAGCTGTACGGACGGGATGTGTTTCGGCGCGATCTGGAGGGGCTGATGGGGCGGGTTTGCGCGGATTAAAGCGTAAACATGAAGCGAAAGAAACAAAAAAATCCCTTGCTTTTTGGCAAAAGATGTGATATTATTTCTATGGCGCCGGCGCGGCGGCTGGCGGTTTGATATTGGGCCCCTTAGAAGGGGTGAGTGCAAATGGAGTATTTAATCATTCTGGTGATTATCCTGGTCATGCTTGACCGGCTCCTCCCGCGCAGAAACCAAAACTGACCGCCCCTCCTCCAAGATGTGCGGTCAGCTTTGACTAAAAACATAAGGGGATGAATCGCTGGCTGTGCGCTGTGCCCCCCTGACAACCCCATTATACGCGAAAGCGCTGGGGATGTCAAGGGGGGGGCTCAACAAAAATACGGGGAACTCACGGAAAGCGTGGGTTCCTTTGGCTTTTGAAAGGAAGTGATTCTATGACCCAGGCCGAAAAACTGATCAAACTCGCCGCCGCCGAGGTCGGCGTTCGCGAAACCGGCAACAACAACGTCAAATACAACACGGATTTTTATGGCAAGCCGGTCAGCGGTGCCGCGTATGCCTGGTGCTGCGCTTTTGTGTGGTGGTTGTTCAAAAAAGCGGGACTTTCGATGTTGTTTTTTGACGGGAAAAAGACCGCCTATTGCCCGGATGTGCACAACTGGGCGAAGAAAAATGGCCTGATTGTTGACAAAGCGAAAGGCCGGCCCGGCGACATCATTCTCTTCGACTGGCAGCCCAACGGCAAGGCCGATCACATCGGGATTATTGAAAAGGTGATCTCCGGTGGCTATCAGACCATCGAGGGCAACTGGGAAAACGCGGTCAAACGAGTCGCGCGCGTAAAAATGGGCGAGGTGCTCGCGGTGATCCGCCCGAAGTGGGGTGCAGCCGCAGCGGCCACACCTGCACCCGTCACCGTGGTGAAGTCACCGCAGGCCACAGCGGGCGACTTCAAAATCGGTGAAAAAGTGCGCGTTAAGCCCGGCAATACCTTCTACTGGCCTGGCGGGCCTAAGATGAATCCCGGCGTGCCGAAGGCCAGATGGATCATTGTCAAGCAGACACTCAACAACGGAAAGCCCGAAAACAAGGGCGGTAAAAGATGTGTAGTGCTTGGCGCGGCTGACGGTTTCAAGGACATCAACACCTGGTGCGCGGCGGAATTTTTGGAGAGGGTTGGATAAAGATGCTGAACGCTGCTACTGTTATCGCGGCGCTGATCGCCGCCGTTGCCGCCGTTATTGTGGCAATCATAAACGCCTTGAGCAACCGAAAAAACCTAAAGGCCGCCGACATCAACGCGCTGAAAGATGCGCTCAATCAACATATCAAGCTTGACGGAATCAACGCAAAAGCGGTATGCGATCGGCTTGATGTGCTCGAACGTCACAGTACCGAAAGCTATATGGAAAGCCTTTGGAATAGGATGCGCGATAAAGCGTTACCATTGGAGGAGCGTGCAGAGGCGGCGCAGCGGTATCTTGATGCGGGTTATAATGGGGCCCGAAAGATCAAAGCGGATGCGGTTGTGAGAGAATATGCCGAATCGCTGGGAAAGGAAAATGCAGATGGCTAAGAAAAAGGGCGGCGACGATTTCCTGAAAAAGATGGTCATTTGGACGTTCATTTTAATGGGCGTTTACTTGATCTGGTGCTGGACCGCTAAACTTGTATGGCAGGCCGACCCGCCCGAAGGGGCCAGCATCGCCGCGCTGTCGACCGCCGTTTGCGAGCTGCTGGGCTGTTCCATTATTCAGGCAGCGAAGCAATTCGCGAAAACCGCGCCGGCAGCTGAGCTTCAAAAGCAGATCAAGCAACTGGAAAAAGATAAAGCCGGGTTAAAAAAGCAGCTGGAGGGAATCCAAAAGGCTGTGGGCATACCTGGCCAACAGAAGCTTGACACATAGAAAGGAAATCATTTTATGGCAACGTTACAAGCGATCATTATGGTCGTGAGCATCGCGCTCATGGCCGCGTTTAGCGCCGGGCTTTACGCCTGGAACCACCGCGAAAGGCTGAAAGAAGCCGCTTCCAAAATTGCGGAGCTGGCCGAAATCGGCAACATCAAGGACACCCTGAAAGCCGCCGCTTTTGCCATCGTTACCGCCTTGGAGCGGCAGGAAGGCAAAGGCACCGGGGCGCTGAAGCTGGCCAGTGCCGTCCACGAATTAATGCAGATCATCCCGGAACAGTACCGGGGACAATTTACCGCGCAGGCGCTTGCTGACATTGTGGAGGACGCGCTGGCCGCGGCAAAGCTGAAATGGGCGGGTAATCCGGCGCTGCTTCAGCAGGGGCAGTCGACAAATGCCGTAGGCTTCACTGCCAGCGCGGAAAAAAACTGAATGACATATCGCAATACCCCTCTTGTGGCTGAGGCCATGAGAGGGGTGCTTTTTGCGTTTGTGGGAGGATAAAAAAACAAGATGCGCATTATTTGCGCACCCTGATTTTTGTTGCCAGCACAAAACCATATCCAACGGCGATGATGACCGCGCCGGAGGTGGTTCGTACAAGGTGATTTCTGGTGGGGCAAGAATCACTGTCTACGAATCGCTCCACCTCTTGCAAGCTAGACGATGACAGGCCCTCACTGTTCCGCACATTGTAGTAGATAAGCATCTTGTCATCGTATAGGTATACT
>Ga0099364_10004756_pt1 | contig 20471 bp, 15 predicted proteins | sample TergutTh196P3_FD_73070 | JGI IMG/M metagenome (GOLD analysis project Ga0099364, IMG submission 73070) | Microcerotermes parvus P3 segment gut microbial communities from Pointe-Noire, Republic of the Congo - Th196 P3 | ecosystem: Host-associated > Arthropoda: Insects > Digestive system > Gut ... | reverse complement strand
ATAATGCACTATCCTATGCCGCGAAGCAATCAATATTTTGCACCCTAACCTTATCATCCCGAAGGGATCGATCGCTATGTAGAAAACGACACCCCCACCTTGATTTCCATGCCGTAGGTATGGATCCTAAACGATTTGAATATAATTGGGTATATGTGGACATTATTATATAATTATATTTATGTTTTGTTCCACACCTTCGGTGTGGTGATAGTTTCGTGGGGCATCGTTTTCTACTTAGCGATCGACACCTTCGGTGTGCGTAAGGTATGATTTAATAAAAATATACTTTTCGAAGAGGACTCCGTAGGGATGTCATTCGTGACAAATAACGGTACGATATTTACGTTAAATTAAAGATGAAAAAAAATATTGACAAAATTATTAAGTATTTTAAAGTTTGTGTCGAAACTAAATAAAGGAGATGGTTATGAAAAAATTATTGTTAATCATTATGCTATCATTAGTGTTTTTATCTTGCTCAAAGAAAGACAACTCTACAACAGTTGGTAATATGCAGGATATTTCAAATGAAATTGGATTTCAAGCAGAACGCGAAAGAGTGCCGGTTGTACATGAAGAACCGCCTGTTAGAATCCAAGAACCCGAACCCGAACCTGAACCTGAACCACAGGTTGTAACACCTGTTGTCGAAGCAGGCAATTATACTGCACAATTAATTTCCTTGCGTATTGAAATTAGAGCAGTTGAACTGTACAATCGATTAAGAGCTTCAGGGTATGACGTTGAATTACAAGAAGTTGTGGTGAATAATTACACAATGTATAGAATACGTCTGGCTGGAAGTTATTCAAGAGAATTTGCAGAAAATCTTGCAGAGAAAATTCAAAGTGAGTTCAGAGAAATTGAGGATTTTTGGATTGTAAGAAGATAAAACAATTTTCTGTACGGAACACATTTATTCATTCCTAATTCCGAATTGGTGAAATTGTGGTGGAATGAATAAATGCGTCCCCTACAGATTGTCAATTGTCAATTATCAATTGTCAATTGTTAATTATCTTTCATCCACTGTTTCAACCCCTCAACAAATATATGCATTGCTTTTTCCAAATCTTGCTCGTTAAGTATATACGCAATACGAACTTCATTTTTACCAAGTCCCGCAGTTGCATAAAATCCTTCAGCAGGGGCAAGCATAACAGTTTCATTGTCAATGTTAAAATCCTTTAGAAGCCATATAGTAAACAGTTCTGCATCCTCAATTGGTAACTTAGCGATTATATAGAACGCTCCACGTGGTTTTACACAAACAACACCATCGATTTTTTTAAGAGAGTCATAAACAAGGTTGCGTCTTTTGTTGTATTCTGACATAATTGACGGGAGAAAATCTTCGGGTAAAAACTCTGTAGCACATGCCGCTAATTGGTCGATTGTTGGTGGACATAATCTAGCTTGACCATATTTTAACACGTTATCCATAATTTTTTTATTACGTGAAATAATACAGCCAATTCTAGAACCACAAGCACTATATCTCTTTGAAATGCTGTCACATACAACAGCATGTTCTTCTAATCCTTTAATTTCTAATATGCTTGTAGCTTTTTCGCCTTCATAAACAAATTCTCTATAAACTTCGTCTGAAATTAAGAAAAGATTGTGTTTAATTGCTATTTCAGCAAGCATGTTTAGCTCTTCTAACGTGTAAACAGTTCCTGTAGGATTAGATGGATTGCAAATCATTATTGCACGTGTTTTACTAGTTATTAAACTTTCTATTTCATCGCGACTTGGCAATGAAAAACCGGTTTCGGCGTATGTTGTAAATGGAACTATATTTACACATGCCATTGATGCAAAACTGTTGTAATTAGTGTAAAAAGGTTCCGGTATTATGATTTCATCACCGGGATCGCAGGTGGTGTACATCGCAAATAAACAAGCTTCTGAACCAGCAACAGTAACAATTATATCTGATTCATTTAAGATAATATTTAGCTTGCTATAGTATTTTACAAGAGATTGACGATATTCATCAAGCCCCTGAGAAGGCCCGTAGCTTATTATCTTTTCATTGAAATTTTTATAAGCTTCTAACATTACTTCAGGGGTTTCGATATCTGGTTGTCCTATGTTTAAATGGTAGACCTTAATACCTTTCTTTTTAGTTTCATTTGCAAATGGCATGAGCTTTCGAATTGGTGATTCTTGAACTTCATTTGATCTTTTGGATGGTTTCATTTTTTTTCCTCTCATATTCTGTGGGGAACGCATTTATTCGTTCCTAAATAAATCTAAAAATTTACCTCGATTTTTGTATGAACACCAAATATATTATCAAGGTCTTCGCCAAAAAACTTACCCGGCATTCCAAGTGCCCCGATTATATTCAGATAAGCGTTATCAAAAAGTTTATACTGCACTCCAAGGTTAAATTCAAGTCCCATAGCTTTTTCTTCTGTATAAATACTTTCTACATTTGACTGCACCCAACCTGCTGCAAATTTACCTGTGATACGTTCGCAGAAAGGATAATGGTAACGTCCTACAATACTAAGAATACCATATCCTTCATTATAAGGGTCAAACTCAAATGAGTTGCGTGGTGATTCGTCATGAACACCTTTACCGAACAATTCAAGTCCATTGTGATAATCAGAAGAAATAGGGACAAAATAATTTGTTTTATCAGAGTCTTCGCCATCTTCACCTGTTGTATACAGTACGTTTAAACCGGGTTGTCCGAAATCTGTATCAAATTCTACATCAAGTACAAGTGCAATTCCATTGTTTGTAATTTTGCTATCATCAAAATATTTCGATGAACTATAATTCCAGGCAAACGTAAAATCAACATTTACAAAGTCGTTTGCATAATTTACGTAAGGCATTACCCAATAAGCATAATATCTATCAAGATGACTTATCAAACTAGGTTTAAATGTTCTCATTATTGATTGAACGCCTATAAATTCATTAAAGTCAAGACCCAAGAAGACAAGAGTATCATCGGATCCCTCACTTAATAATTCAGGATAATAGAAATGCTCTGTATAGTCGTTTGTAAGTACAGCTAAACCCGCTTCTACGTTTAATCTTCCGTCAGGGCATGTAAAGTTGACAAAAACACCAGCAATGTTTTCGTCTAAAACAAGGCTATTTCTGTCATACCAAGGTACAAGACCGAAACTTATTGCTGTTTGAGGTATCGCTGTGTATGTTGCGTATAGATAATCTGTTCTTATCATTGCATTTTCTACAAACATACCAGTAGTAGCATCGTCACCCCAGATGTATGTGCCAATATACATTCCAAATCGAATCTCAAAATGATCGAATGGTGCTAGCAAAGCGCCAAGTTTAAGACGAGTATCTGCGAAGTTCTCGGCACCACGTTGATTGCCATCGAAGATGATATTCTCTTCCCAATCTTCTGCATAGTGAAGACTGTTATTTGTCCATGCGTGTCTCGTGCGAAATTCGCCGTAAAACTCTATTGCAAACATACTTGATATTGCAACAAATAAAAGGATGAGGGTAATTGTCTTTTTCATTAAAGACCTCCAATTTTTTTTGTGACAATATTTTTTTTTACAAGATTTTTGTCAAGATTTTTATTTTTTATTATTTTTCTTGACAAAAATCTGTATAAAATTAGTGTTGTGCTCAAAAGAGGTAAACATGAATTATAAAATAAATAGAAAAGCCGTAGGCATGTGTAAGGTATAAAAAAATTAATCTTGACAAAATTTCAAAAATAAAATACGATGTACATTACTGTAGATGACATGCATGTAGAGACATACCCCCCCCCCTTCAAAGGGGCAATAAATGATTAATTGAAAATTAAGGAGAATAAATATGTTAGACGACAGATACCCTGCGGAACCTTTCCGCATTAAGTCGGTTGAACCTGTGAAAATGATTGATAGAGCCACAAGAGAGCTGGTTCTAAAAGAAGCTGGATATAACACATTTTTGCTGAAATCAGAGGATGTGTATATTGACCTATTAACTGATAGCGGAACTAATGCTATGAGTGACAGACAATGGGCAGGAATGATGATAGGTGATGAAGCTTATGCTGGAAGCAAAAACTGGTTAAATCTAGAAGCCACAATTAAGGAACTTTTCGGATTTAAACATGTGATTCCAACGCATCAAGGCAGAGGTGCAGAAAACCTATTAAGCAGAATTGCCATAAAACCGGGGCAGTATACCCCTGGAAATATGTATTTCACTACTACGCGTTATCATCAGGAAGCAAATGGTGGAATTTTCAAAGACATTGTTATTGATGAAGCACATGACACTATTGTTCATCATCCTTTTAAAGGAAACATCGACATCAAAAAATTACAAAAATTAATAGATGAGGTTGGTGCACAACAAATCGCATACGTATGTCTAGCGGTTACTGTTAATTTAGCTGGTGGTCAGCCTGTTTCTATGCAAAACATGAAAGAAGTTAGAGAACTATGTGATAAACATGGAATTAAAGTCTTTTTTGATACTACACGTTGCGTTGAAAATGCTTATTTCATACAAGAACGTGAACATGGATATCAAAATAAAACCATTGCTGAAATTGTGAAAGAAATGCACAGTTACGCTGATGGATGTACAATGTCAGGTAAAAAAGACGGAATTACAAACATTGGTGGCTTTTTATGTATGAACGATGATCAACTTTTTGTTGAGGCAAGAGAACTTGTTGTGGTATTTGAAGGTATGCCTTCATATGGTGGCATGACAGGCAGAGATATGGAAGCTTTTGCTATTGGTCTACGTGAAGCTATGCAACAAGAATATATTGAGCATAGAATTAAGCAAGTTCGTTACTTGGGCGACAAACTTATTGCAGCAGGAGTACCAATTATGGAACCTGTTGGAGGTCATGCTGTTTTTCTAGATGCTAAAAGATTCTGCTCACATTTAGAACATGAACATTTTCCTGCACAAGCTCTAGCTGCTAATCTGTATCTTGAATCCGGAGTTAGATCTATGGAAAGAGGCATCGTTTCAGCAGGTAGAGACATTAAAACCGGAAAAAATCATGCACCAAAACTAGAACTAGTTAGACTCACTATTCCAAGACGCGTTTATACATATGCTCATATGGATGTGGTTGCAAAAGCTGTTATCGCACTGTATCAAAATAGAGAAAAAATTAAAGGACTCAAATTTGTCTATGAACCAAAACAACTAAGATTCTTCACTGCCAGATTTGAAGAAATAATGTAGGGAACGCCCAATTCTGTACGGAACGCCCCAATTCTGTAGGGAACGCATTTATTCGTTCCTAGTTCGGTTGGGTTCCATACGGAAGCAGGAACGCCCATTAGCCTGTACGGAACGCATTTATTCGTTCCTAGTTCGGTTGGGTTCCATACGGAAGCAGGAACGCCAATTAGCCTGTACGGAACGCATTTATTCGTTCCTAGTTCGGTTGGGCTCCATACGGAAGCAGGAACGAATAAATGCGTTCCGTACAGGCAAATGGGAACCCAACCGAATTAGGAAAGAATAAATGCCTCCCCTACATATTTAATCTCTCCCGCCAAAAATCAATTTGCAACCAATTGTATAGAAATTTTGAATCTTTAAAATGTCCGTTATAAAACAAATCTGCCAACTCTATTACCCGCTTTGTATCATACCAGCCGCAATTCCTTACTTTGCTTGAGTTTAATCTTTCCAATACAATTTCTTTTAATGAAAGCATTAATAAATCATTATAAGACTGTTTTTCTTTTATAAATCTGTGATAAATAACAGAATACGCTTTAGACAAAACAACACTATTTCTGAAGAAATAAGGCGATTTTGTATTGAATCTTTCAATAGGTAATGTGGTTAAAATTGGCATATACTTATTAATAATCATAGAGTTCAAGCGATTGTTAATTCTTTTTTGATAAGGATATGACTCTAATGAGCGAACCACTGATGGTTGAATAAGCGGCATATAAGTAGGAATTATGGAATCATGGGCAGCTTGGATGTTCATTGCTGTGTTTTTAACTCTATATCTTATCTGTAATAACGTAATCCATTCGTAAATATTTAGCCCTTTGGGCATGGACTCTATAGCTTCTTTAAATTCTATTTCTGCCCATTTTATCATTTTATCTTCAAGATGATTCTCAAAACAGGGATATAATTTCGTGCATAATAACTTAGAAAGTGAAATAATATCGTTTTTCTGTATATATTTTTTTCCAAAAAACAGTATACTCCTTGTTGAACCGTGTCGAATCACCTCTCCACGTCCACCGTCTATCGCCCAGAACTCTTTCTTATTCATCTCTTCAAGTATATTTATATAATTGAAGAATCCGTGACACTCTTTTAGTACAGAATCTCTAATTAATTCAAATTTATGAATTTTCTCATCATGTGTTAGTGGTAATTTATACTCTCCATAATGAACATGCTGATTAAGTTTATTACCAATCATTTTAGCAATTTTTGCGTCTATATTATTCCTATCACCTAATGTTAGCAATTCAGGTAGTTCTTCTTGCATAGCAAGTACGGTTCTACTATCCATACCTCCAGATAACAATAGTACTGGTTTTTTCCGATTAGAAAATTTAATATTCGCTATAGATTTGAATTTTTCTAGGCAAAAAGGTTTATCTAAATCACGTTCGATATCCCAATGTGTAAATTTGTGAAAGACATTTTCATCATTGATTTTTAATACACCATTAACTCCTAATCGCTTTACATTCTTCAATATAGATTCATTTCCGAACGAATTTTTATATATTACAAAACCTGAATAGTTTTGAAAAGAAAATTCCGGATCATCTATCATATCTATCAAATCTACAAGCTGAGTTGAAAATACTACTCTATCATGTTCTTGTTTCAAGTATAATTTTCGTAGTTCAAAAGGATCATTATAGAACTCAAACTTATTTGCTTGCCAACGAAATATTATCCAATGGCCATCTAATTGGTCTAGTTTTATTTCTTCCTGATTTATAATATTTTGCCATTCAGAATGTTGAATAAATCTTGAACTATCGATAATACCTATACCACATACAATCCAAGACCAAGAACTTGACTCTGAAATATGATAAAGAAATGTTTCAGTTAATCCGTTTCCGTGAATCGAAATTCTCCCTTTTGAATATGTTATACTGTTTTTATCTTCTTCAAGGGTATACCCGAACTTTTCTTGAAAATAGATTTGTCCTTTTATATTGCTCATATTTTCGTGTTCTCCCTATTGTTGTACGGAACGGCCCACATTTATCAGCTATAATTAGGTGCTTCCTTTGTTATTTGAATATTATGTGGGTGGCTTTCCTTAAAACCAGCTACTGTTATTTCTACAAAACGCCCTTCTTTTCTTAGTTTTTCTATGTTGTTTGTGCCACAATATCCCATACCGGCTTTAAGACCGCCTAAAAGTTGATATAAATAATCTTTTACAGTGCCTTTGTAAGGAACCATACCTTCTATACCTTCAGCCACAAGTTTACTTGCTTCAACTGTATTTTCTTGGAAATATCTATCACCAGAACCTTTTTGCATAGCTGAGATTGAACCCATACCGCGATATGATTTAAATTTTCTTCCGTTATAGAGTATATATTCACCCGGACTTTCGTCAGTACCAGCCAACAGGCTACCTAACATCACAGATGACGCTCCAGCTGCTATTGCTTTTACTATATCACCAGAGTATTTTATGCCACCATCTGCAATTACGGGAACATTAGCTTCTTCTGCAATTTCAACAACATCCATTATTGCTGAAAGTTGTGGTACGCCCACACCGCTTACTATTCTTGTAGTACAAATTGAACCGGGACCGATTCCAACTTTTATACCATTTACACCTTCGTTTATTAAGGATTGTGCAGCTACTGAGGTTGCAATATTGCCTGCAATTATTTCTATATTAAGTCTGCTTTTTATCCGTGTTATGGCTGTTAAGATATTTTTGTGATGTCCATGAGCTGTATCGATTACTAATAAATCCACTCCATTGTTTACTAATTCGCAAGCTCGTTCAAAATAATCACCCGTTACACCAACAGCTGCACCAACAAGAAGTCGTCCCATATCATCAGTTGCAGCATTAGGGTAAGTTATTTTATTCAGAATGTCTTTCACGGTTATCATGCCGACAAGCTCTTCATTATGATCGACTAATAGTAATTTTTCTATACGGTTAGCATGAAGCAAGCGTTTAGCCTCTTCTATACTAATGTCTGGTTTAGCTGTTATCAATTTAGACTTAGGCGTCATCAAGTCTGATACTCGTTTACTCATATCAGTCTCGAATCTAAAATCACGATTGGTAATAATGCCCAGAAGCTTTTTATCTTTCACAACTGGAAAGCCTGCAATGTTATAATGTTCTTTTTTTCTAATAGCTTCTGCAATAGTTTCTTCAGGATGTAAAAAATATGGATTTTTTATTACACCTGATTCATATCGTTTTACATTGCAAACCTGCTCGCTTTGTTCTTGAACAGTTAAGTTTTTATGAATTATACCGATACCACCATCACGTGCCATAGCAATTGCCATAGATTCCTCTGTCACTGTATCCATTGCTGCTGATATTATTGGAATATTTAGTTTGATTTTTGTAGTTAGTAGCGTTTTAGTGCAAACATTTGATGGATGAGTGTCTGATTGCGATGGTACAAGTAGAACATCATCAAAAGTGTATGCCTTTTTCATTATTTTATTGGACATAATTTTTTCCTCTAGCGTATAAAAATTTTACCATACCTTTATTGTCAAGATTATTTTGAAAAAAAATAAAAAAAGATTTGACAAGCATTCTGTTTAATTTTTTATTGTTCAAAAATAATAAAATGGAGGATAATATGAGAAATCGATTTCTCAAAATATCTACTTTAGCTTTTCTTTTTCTTGTTTTTGCTGCTACCTTAATGTTAGTTGCATGTTCAGAAAAAGAAGAAAAAATTCTTGAACCACCACCTCTCTCAGACACACCAGACAGAGTAACTAGTTTCCCACCACAAACGCATGAATACCCTGAAGAAATTATGAAAACACTTCCAACTGTCTACTTTTCAAATAATTCCACTTATCATGACGAACTGGCAGTGCCGATTACTTACTTCATCACAAAAGATTACTCTGAAAACAACGGCAGAAGACACTCTTTTCAAATTGTCTCATATGACAACACTACTTCAAGAAGAGAGGGAAATAAAGACCTAACTTACAGCGAATTTCAAAAAGGTGATTTCTTAACTGATAGAGGAGCGTCCTATTTCCACGAACTAAGCACAAGACAAATTTATCTGAACAATGTTAATCGGGCTATTGAAATCAGATGGTACAGATCAATTGTTGTGGTTAGACCCAACGGAGATGAAGTTTTGTTCCAAGTAAACATTCTTAACCACTCAACACAAACAAACCCACAAGACAACAACAACAGAATTAACGCTTTTAAATTACAAGATCTCATTACTGATTATATCACTAAAACAAAAGAAAACTATGAGTATCACATTTATTCAGCGGATAATTCTACTACTGTTTTGCAATGGCATGATTTACAAACAGCTTATAATACAAGAGGAGCTGATGATGATAGGGTTTTTTATCCTACTAAATCAAATGACGTTCCCGAAGCTCTTAGACCTAGAAATATAACTAAAATTGTATTGGCATCTAGAAACATTGGCACCTAGAAACCAGTAAAAGGTTATGATATGAGACTAAAAAGCAAAATTATGAACAAACCCGCTATGGAAAGAACTTTTAAAAGAATGGCTCACGAAATCATTGAACAGAATAAAGGCTTAGAATCTTTATATCTTGTAGGTATAAGAACAAGAGGCGTACCTATTGCTGAAAGAATTGCTAGATATTTTAAAGAAATTGAGAATTTTGATATTCCTGTTGGTGTTCTTGATATTACTTTGTACAGAGACGATTTGTCGACTATTTCACACCAACCAGTGATTAAAGGTTCTAAAATTGATTTTGAAATTGATGGTGCTAAAATTATTATGTTCGATGATGTTTTATACACTGGAAGAACGGTTAGAGCCGCTATAGATGCTTTACTCGATTTTGGAAGACCTAATCATATTCAGCTATGTGTGTTAATTGATAGAGGACATAGAGAATTGCCAATTCAAGCTGATTATGTGGGAAAAATTGTGCCTACTTCTAAAGATGAAATTATTAAAGTCAGCTTCGAAGAAACTGATGAAGAAGATAATGTAGCTATATGGACAATTGATGACTAGTATGGAATGCACCCATTTCTGTAGGGAACGCATTTATTCGTTCCTAGTTCGCAATTATTACCCAACTGAATTAAGAACGAATAAATGCGTTCCGTACAGAATTAAGGGCGTTCCCCCAAAAAAAATAAGGAGTTCACATGAAAATAAAAAATATTTTAATACTTTTTTTTCTAATAACATTAACTATCAGTATTTACGCACAAAATAACGTAATACTAGTAGAAATTGGAGATACTGTCATCTCCACCGAAGACCTTTTGAACAAAATCGACAATCTTCCAGCAATGAATACTGCTCGTTTTCGTTCAATTGAAGGTCAGAAGCAAATTCTTGATATGATGATTACCGAGCAATTATTCTTCTTACGTGCAAAAGAACTTGGCTATGATCAGTTAGAAGAAGTCAAAAATGCAATACAATATCAATCTCAACCACTTGCGACCCAAATCTACGTTCAAGAGTTAATTGCCCGTGAGTATGTTTTCGACCCAGCATCAGTTGAAGCATTTTATAAAGAGAACATTCATTTTTACACCGTTCCTGCACGTGCTACAATTCAACATTTGCAAACCACGCCAGAATCTCTTGAAGAAGTTTTAAACGATATTTTTGCTGGTGACGACTTTGCTGCAATAATTGAGAAACATTCAACCAATACAACAACTAAACGCAATAACGGAATTATTACCAATATCAGGCTTGTCGGACATATTGCAGGAATAGGTCAGGATTCGGAACTTGATTTGCATATAACAGAGGCTGAGGTGGATCAGCTTCATATTTATGGACCTTTCGAAACCGTGACAGGAATACATTTTTTCCGCAAACTTTCTTGGGACGATGCGATAGTTCGTCCGTTTGAAGAATTGCAAAACGAACTTGAAGGGATAGTTCGCGGGCAAGCAGAACATCGTGTTTATGCAAATCATATCCAATCTTTGCATGAAAAATACAATGTAAAATTCAATGAAGAAGCATTAGAATTTCTTAATCTACACCAAATTGCTGTAGAACAAAGAGATATTCTTATTGTAGAAAGTTCGCATCCGGATATAAGAATCAATCTTATGGAAGCAGCAAACATAATTCGATACAATTCACAACGTGAAATGATGGAGAGCTTAAACAATCCTGTTATTCAAGAACGGCTTATTCGTGAAGAAATGGATAAACGCACCTTGACAGTTGCTGCCACTGATGCTAACATATACGAGACAAATAAAGATAGCTATGCTTTTCAAGAAGTTGCTTTACGTGTGATATTAACTTATTTTAATTCTAAAGAAATTCAAGAGAAAATAGAAGTGACAGATGATGAACTTCATGAATTTTATGCTAACAACACTGACATGTATATGGTACCTGCTCATAGAAGTATCCGACAATTTGTTTCTAATGACGATCGTTCAGCACGAAACCATCATCGTGATATTGCCAGAATGCTAAGACGTAATCAACATGACCGAATTGCTGATTATATTACAACACATTCCCTTGCTGGCATTAATGGCGGTTTACTGGAATTTATTTATAGAAATAATATAATTCCCACTGTGGGAGTTGATGAGAATTATAATGCAAAAGTATTCGAGCTTAAAGTCGGACAATTAAGCGATATTTTTAACAATATCAACGATGAAATTGTCTTCTTTTATGTAGTAAGTGAAACTCCTACACGCGTTCGTCCTTTGTCAGAGGTTGAGAGTAGTTTAAGGAGCATAATTCATAGAAGAAAAGCAACTGCTGCTTTAGAAGAAATGAAAAATGAATTATTAGAAGAATATACTGTAATCACACATCTGGATAGAATAGTTACACAGATTACCGCTGAAGAGCTTTTTCACGCGGCTGAAGTGGCACAAAGAATGGGACAAACCAATGAATGTTTGCTTATCTTTGATGCTATAATTGCTGACTTTTCAGGAACAGAACATGCGTATAGAGCTCTATTTATGAAAGGTTTCGTTGCTTCTGAAAATCAGAATACAATAAACCAAGCAATACAAGCGTTTCAAGAATTAATAGATAATTACCCTGATGGGGAGATGAATGATTCTGCTGAAGTTTTATTGGATATGTTGAAAAGTGGAGAAACTATTGATTTGATGCAGCCCTAGATCCCCCCCCCTCTTTGAGGGGGGCAGGGGGGAGTTTGCCGTAGGTATGTGAGGCTCGGTAGAAACGGTTACACACAGATTGTTGGTTGCATCCCTTGGGGATGCGGTTGGTGTGTGCGTATTCGTTTCTACCTAGCTTCACATACCTACGGCATGTGTAAGGTATGATTTAATATATACTATTTCTGTACAAATTACCCAAAAACTCCCAAGAAAATACCAGCAACAACAGCCGAGCCAATAACTCCTGCAACATTTGGTGCCATTGCGTGCATTAATAGATAATTTGATTTATCATATTCCTGCCCTATTTTATGAGCAACTCTTGCGGACATAGGAACAGCAGAAACGCCGGCTGCTCCAATAATCGGGTTAACTTTATCTTTCAAGAATAAATTCATTATTTTTCCACCAATAACTCCTGTTGCAGTAGCTATTGTAAAAGCGAAAGCTCCTAATAGAAAAATCATAATTGAACCTAATGTTAAAAACTGTGCTGCTGTAGTTGTAGCTCCTATACAGAACCCTACTAAAATAGTACATATGTCAATTAATGTAGTCCTTGCAGTATTTGCCAGCCTTTCAGTAACACATGATTCTTTTAAAAGATTACCAAAGAAAAGCATTCCTAATAGAGATGCACCTCCGGGAGCAATAAGCACTGTGGAAATAAAACCTATAATAGGAAACAATATTTTTTCTCTTTTCGAAACAATTCTAGGCGTTTTCATTTTAATAACACGTTCTTTTTGAGTTGTTAAAAGACGTATAACAGGTGGTTGAATAATAGGAACTAATGCCATATAAGAATAAGCAGCTAATGCAATAGCTCCTAATAAATGAGGGGCAAGCCTTGTTGTTAGAAAAATTGCAGTTGGTCCATCTGCTCCACCAATAATGGCGATTGATGCTGATTCTGGAATAGAAAAACCGATAAGATTGGCTCCCATAAATGTAGAAAATATTCCAAATTGTGCTGCGGCTCCAAGTAATATCAATTTCGGATTGGCAATAAGTGAAGAAAAATCAGTCATGGCTCCTATCCCTAAAAAAATTAAGGATGGATATATTCCCCATTCAACACCTTTGTATAGAAAACCAAACACTGAGCCTTCTGTTTTTACACTCTGAAACATTTCGTTCATACCCGGCATGTTTGCAAATAACATACCAAATCCGATTGGCACTAAAAGCAAAGGCTCAAACTCTTTTGTTAGTGCTAACCAGATAAAAAGTAGTGCAAAAAATATCATTATCAAGTTACCCCATTCAAGATATAAAAACCCAGTGGAGTATAATAAACTGATTATTTCACTCATTATTTTTTCCTCAATATTAATTTCTGTACGGAATGCAACAAATTCTGTAGGGAACGCATTTATTCGTTCCTTGTTCAGTTGGGATCCATATCGAATTCGGAACGAATAAATGCGTTCCGTACAGAAAACGCTCCCTATTTCATTAACACCATTCTTCTTGTAGATTCTGTATCACTAGTTAAAAGTCTGTAGAAGTAAACACCTGAGCTAACGCTACGTCCGTTATCATCAGTTCCATCAAAAACAGCTTTATGTTGTCCAGCTTCTAAAACATCATTTACAAGAGTTCTAATTTTCTGTCCTCTAATGTTAAACACATCAATGGTTACGTGTTCATTTTTAGAAAGGTTAAAGTTAATAGTTGTTTGTGGGTTAAATGGGTTTGGATAATTTCCTTTAAGTTCAGTAACAATAGGAACTATATTATCATCATCATCATTAAGAACTCTGTCTAAAACTAAAGAATCAATTTTAAGTACGTTTAACCCTGTTACATCATGATGTCTAAATGCAAGCATGATAGTTTCGCCAGCATATGCTGTTAGTTCTACTTGCTTAAATGTCCATTCGCCAGTAGATAAAACTTCAGTAAAAATTACTGTATCAAAATTTTCAATTTCAGGTCCTTTTGTTGAAACCAGAATAGAATAATTTTCTTGGAAATCCGTATTGCTACTACTACCTGCATAATAATACAACCAAAAAGATGTTGCATCTTCTGGAACTACTATTCTTGGTGAAATTAACCAGTTGTCAGGTGTAAGCATGTTGTTACCCAATCTAGATGCACTAGCTGCTGATCTTGTTCCTTCAAATGGAAGTTGTGGAAGTGAATACCATGTTCTTTCTTCAGCGATAGGACCACTATATAACCTCCAACCTTGTGGTGGAAAAATAGTCACGTTGAAACCTTCAAAATGAGGGAAAGTAGTCAGAAAAACTCTTTGTTGAACAACAATGCTTGAACGAACAGGCTCTGATTCACCTTTATCTTCATACACTGCTGAAACCAGATAAGTTTGTGCCCCTACAGGAGCATCGTTTTCTAGAAAACTAAATACATCATTGGGAACATTTCCTAACAAAGTCTCACCTCTATATACATTATAATTTAAAAGGCTTCTTGTGTTTGAATAGGTTTTGTTGATGTCAAAAGCAGCAACTGATGTAGCAAAAACATCATTTTCTGGTTGAGCAAATAATTTTATTTTTTTCTGTCCAAGAGTTGGCATGGTTACACTAGGTGTATAATTTCCGAAACTAAAAACATTTCCGTCATTATCCATCGCGAATGAATAAAGCAAAGTATTACCTTGAATACTGGCTTGTTGTTCATGTGCTGCAATCCATACACCATTGTGGTTTAGATATATGTTACCATAATTAGGGGTTCCGCCATCAGGGAAAATGAAAACTGTTCCGTAGCCTTCTCCACCCTTACCGTCATAAAGAATAACAACACGTAACTCTTCATCTGTTGGAATATCAATAGGATGATAGAAGCCTACATCGATCATGTTTTGTGCATGTGATGAGTTTGTTCTTCCCCAATGTTGCTCGTAAACCATTTCACCCGGATCGCTTAAACTTGTTCCACCTATCCATACCTGAACACTGACACGCACACCGGAAGCTGCTGCTACAGGATTGCCGCCCCAGAATCTGGCTCCTACAAGTTTTTTACCTGCTACATTCATATTAGCTAAATGCTCTGGAGAAAAACGATGAGCTGCACCTTGAACGCCCGCTATTGGTAAGTTCATTGTGTACCCACTACCTGAATCAGGAACAGGATGTCCAAATGTAAAAGCAGCTTCATTTACTGGCATAAGATGTTCAGGCGGTAACCATGAAACAGTAACATTTTGGTCAGATTGTGATGTGATAATATCAGCAGGTGGAAACGCCACCGGTGTTATTCCAGAAGGTGTTGCTGTGACAACATTTGAAAGTTGTGATTGCCCAGTTGGTATAGTATATAAAGCTCTAACTGCAAATTCATAAGGAACACCATTTACCAATGGATATTCAGAATAAGTAAATGTAGTGGCAGGAACAGTGTCGATTGGTGTGTTGTTCTTGTAAATTCTGTATTCAGTAGGAATTCTATCGCCTTCTGGTGCATCCCAGAATATGTCTACAACAGCATCTTTGGCTTCTGCTCTTAAATTTAATGGTGGATTTACTGGTTCAAGACCTGTAAAAACGTCTATCATTACTGATGTAGCGACAGATTCACCTTGAGCATAAACCGAAGAAACATAATAAAAATTTCTACCTTGTGGGGCAACATCGTCAAAAGAAAGTTCAGTTATTGGGTTTGCAGTAAGTAATGTTTCCTCATGTCTTACATTATACCCAATGAAATTAAGGTTGGGGTCATTTTCAGATACTACGCGACCGCGTATCATCCAATTGTAGACTAATGTATTATTTAAGTCCACCAATGTTGTCCATTCATCACCTTCCTCTTCTTCTTCATCCCAATAAACATAAACCAAATTTCCATAACCATGATAATGAGGACCATTGTCTGTACCCATTGGGAAACCGCTAAGAAGAACATAGTTAATCCCTATCCAAATCTCGCCTGTATCGGGAATGTTTATAGCTTCAGTTAAAGGAACTGCAACCCAAGCGTCTGCAAGAGGTTGCGTCACTGGTTGAGTATGTACTAGGGTTCCAGAATTATTGGTTGCAACGTCACCTGTCCAAGTACCACCTGTCCAAATCATAACTGTGGTTGATGCGATTTCTTCAGGATATCGTGGATGAAAGTGTACTTCTGTCAGTTTGCCGTTATTAATGCCCAATTTCTGGATTTCTTCTTGGTCAAATCTTTGAGCAACTATTGTCTCCCATGGTCCGTTTACGCCGATTGATTGAAACACTGTTTCACGTGTGATATGCGTAGCAAACACGGTTGTTGTTGGCACATCCCAGTTAAGTTCAACTGTTCTGTCAATCAATGGACCATACTGTTCTGCTCTTACGTTTTTTGGTGCGATGCCGACACCTGCTTCTGCTGATATGGTTGTAAATATCAGGCTTAACAAAATGATGAGTGTTAGTAGTTTTCTCATAATTTTTCTCCTTATTTTAATTTAATCAGTGTTGCGATAAAGACGCAAAAACTCTTTGCGTGTCACAATAAAAAAAAATGAAATTTTGTCAAGTTTTATTTATTATAAAATAAAAAATAATTCTTGACAAGATTTCATCATGAAATAAATATTGATCTTATTCGTTGCCTCACCCCCCTCTCTGAGGGGGGGCAGGGGGGAGTTTTCTGTACGGAACGCATTTATTCGTTCCTAATTCGCCACCGGATCCCAAAAAAAAACAACACATATGGACTTAGAAAACACATTCACCGTCTATGAAGTAACTTCCCACATCAAACACATACTAGAAAACTCGCTTAGCTCAATACAAATCGAAGGTGAAGTTGCTAATATAGCACGTCCAAATTCTGGACATATTTATTTTAGTTTAAAAGACGATAAAGCGTTAATTCGTTGCGTATTCTTTTCTAGCTTTGGTCGTACTCTTGATTTTGTCCCTATACATGGAGACAAAGTTATCGTTACAGGAAGGCTAACAGTATACGAACGTGACGGTAATTATCAAATTTTAGTAAATAAAATTATTCCATATGGAAAAGGTATATTACATCTTCAATTTGAATTACTTAAAGAAAAACTAAAAAAAGAAGGCTTATTTGATAATAAATTTAAAAAGTCGTTACCAAGATTTCCTAATGCAATTGGAGTTATTACTTCAGAAACAGGAGCTGTTTTACAAGATATTTTGAACATTATTTCAAGAAGATTTCCGCTTGATGTTTATTTATATCCGGCAATTGTTCAAGGTGCAGAAGCGCCACAAAGTTTGATAGATGGAATAGAATATTTTCAAACGAATAAGCCCATAGTTGATGTTATTATTATTGGGCGAGGTGGTGGTTCATTTGAGGATCTATTTTGTTTTAATAATGAACAACTTATACGCGCTATTTTCAAGTGTAAAATCCCTGTTATTTCAGCAGTGGGGCACGAAACTGATTTTACAATCTGTGATTTTGTCGCAGATATTCGCGCAGCAACTCCTTCAGTTGCTGCCGAACTAGCAGTTCCAAATAAAGCAGAACTGATTAGTTATTTACAACACAAAAGAAAACAGATACACAATCTTGTTAGTGCAGAAATAGCTGATAAAAAACACAGACTACTAATAATTGAAAAGAAAATAAACGAAAAACACCCGCAAAATTTGATTCATAAATTGCAACAGCACTTAGATGCTTACGCATATAAAATTGAATCAAGTATGCAAAAAGCCATTTTATATAAGAAAAACGAAATTATTCTTAAAAAACAAATTCTGGCTGGATTGTCACCAACTAAAATTATTCAGAAAGGTTACGCTATTATTAAGAAAGATGGCAAATTGGTAAATTCGATTACTAATTTAAAACAAAAAGATAATATAAAAATTATTTTAAAGGATGGAGAATGTCAAGCAGAAATATTAAATCTATCAGATTCATAATCTTAATTATCGTTTTTTTAAACGTAATTTACTTTAATCTAAATGCTCAAAACGCAATAAAAGCATTATGGGTTACACCTTGGGATATTACAAATGAAGAAAAAGTTTTGCAAGTTATTAATGACGCTATAGATTGGGGTATTACAGACTTATTAGTTGAAGTGCGATACCGGGGCGATACTTTTTACACACCAAACAGAATTTATAATGATTTTTATAATCCTGAACCTGTTTCATATTTGCTAGCTGAAAACCCAGATTTCGATGCTCTACAAACTTTTATTCTAAATACACGCGATACTAACATTAAAATTCATGCGTGGGTGACTGTTAATGTAATCACAACAAGAAGATTAGAAACCATTCAAGCAAATCACCTATATTTTACTAATCCTGAATGGCTTACATATAATGCTAGCGGTCGAAGAATTCGCTTTGAACAATATGAGGGGGCTTTTATAGATCCGGGAGTGCCTCAAGTTAATGAGTATTTAGTAAACGTATTTTCTGATATTGTACAAAATTACGATATTGATGGATTGCATCTTGATTATATTAGATACCCTGGTTCTGCATACGGGCATAACCCAATTGCTGTTAAACGTTTTGAAGATATGCTTGAATATACTGATATTAATTTTCAACAATTTAAGAAATTACAGATCGACGAACAAGTAATAATGATTGGAGATAGTGTAAAAGCTTTGCGTCCAAATTTAATCTATTCTGCCGCTGTTTTTGCAAATATTGATATTGCTATTAATAACTACTCACAGAATTGGTTCGAATGGATTGAAAATGGATTACTAGATTACATCTATATCATGGCATATCAAACAAGAAATAGAGATTTTGAAAATATTGTAAACACTATTCCTTACAGATATAGAAATAAGATTATTGTGGGGTTAAGAGCATGGTCGGATGACGGAACATATTCCATGCAAAGTTTGAGAGACAAAATTGTTCTAACTCCTGATGGATATAGCGGAATTTGTTTTTTTTCTTACGGAGGTATCCTGCAAAGGAATTTCCAATCTGTTATTAAAGGAGCGAATAAGTAGGGAACGCACCCATCGCCTGTAGGGAACGCACCCATCGCCTGTAGGGAACGCATTTATTCGTTCCTAGTTCGGTTGGGAAACATTCCATGCATTCCGAACGATTGGCCAACAAGGAACGAATAAATGTGTTCCCTACAGAATTATTGCATTTTAAACTCTGCTACTTTCATTAAACTTTTATCTCCCAATAACCTGTTTTGTCAGAGCCTTTACGCTCTATAATACCTAATTTCTTCAATTGGTTAATGTTCTTCTTTATACCGGATATAGACATACCTATCTCAGTTGCAAGTTGATCAAGTGTAATTTCAGGATTTTTTATCAAGATATTGATGATTTTATTTTGAGAGTCATTTACAGTATACTTTACAGTATACTTTACAGGACACTTTACAGGATACTTTTCACTATAAACTTCACCATAATTTGCACCGATAATTTCACTGTAAATTTCACCATTATTTGAACTAAGAATATAACTAAAAGTAATATCAGTTCCAGATTTATTTGATGAAAAAACGGGTACATGTAAAGTACGTAGAATAATATGTAGGGAACGCATTTATTCGTTCCTAGTTCAGTTTGAGAATAATCCATGCATTCCGAACGATTGTCGAACAAGAAACGAATGAATGCGTTCCTAAAGACCGCTAAATTGTTTGAGAAAATACGAAGTATTGTTTGAGAAATTTTGCTTACTAATATAAATATTCAAAAATGACTTGACAAAAATGAGGACTTTAAAATCATGAGACGCAAATAAATATTCAAAGTTTTTAAGGAGAGTCCAAATGGAATTTAAAGGATTAATGCCCGTTTTAATGGTTAAGGATGTTGTGGAAACGATAGGTTTCTATAAAGATATTCTTGGGTTTAGCGTGATGTCAACGGTTCCCGACAAAGAGCCTTATGTATTTGCTATGATGAATGCAAACAATGTGTATCTTTTGTTGCAGGAAGAAAAAAGCATACAAGATGAATATCCATTACTTGAAAAATTTTCAATTGGTGGAACTTTTACTCTATACATTCCCGTAACAGATGTCAATGAGATATTTGACAGAGTGAAGGGCAAAGCAACCATAGTCAAAGAAATGCATAAAACATTTTATGGAGCTACAGAGTTTGCCATAACAGATATCAATGGTTATGTTTTAGTCTTTTCACAAGAGGGCTGTTAAAAATGGC
>Ga0099364_10004755_pt1 | contig 20477 bp, 19 predicted proteins | sample TergutTh196P3_FD_73070 | JGI IMG/M metagenome (GOLD analysis project Ga0099364, IMG submission 73070) | Microcerotermes parvus P3 segment gut microbial communities from Pointe-Noire, Republic of the Congo - Th196 P3 | ecosystem: Host-associated > Arthropoda: Insects > Digestive system > Gut ... | reverse complement strand
ATGATTTTATCCTAAAAAAAATATTTTGGACATATATGAATCACATCTAAAAAATTATATTTTCGCGCCCCTAAAAAATAAACCTTAAATCATTATTATTATGGCAACAAGAATTAGATTACAAAGACACGGTAAAAAGAACCAACCTTTTTATCACATTGTAATTGCGGATGGTCGTGCACCACGTGACGGACGTTTTATCGAAAAAATTGGCACCTACAACACATTGACCCATCCTGCAAGTATCAACATTGATTTCGATCGTGCGTTGTATTGGGTAGAAACCGGTGCTTCTCCTTCCGATACCGTTCGTTCGATTCTTAAACGCGAAGGCGTGTATTTAATGAAACATCTGCGCGGCGGAATAAACAAAGGTGCTATCTCTGAACAGGATGCAGAAAAGAAATTTGAAACCTGGAAACAGGAAAAAGAATCAAAAGTGAACAACGAAAAACGTGAAGCCGCAGACGAAAAACGCAACGAAAACAAAAAACGCTTAGAATCGGAAACCAAAGTAAGAGAAGCCATCGCGAAAAAAGTAGCGGCTAAGTACGCAGTATCAGCAAAGAAAGAAGCAGAAGAAGCGGAAACAGCGGAAGAAGTTGAAGTAGTTGAAGAAGTAGCAGAAACAACGGTTGAAGAACCAGTTGAAGAAGTAGTAGAAAGCGTTGTAGAAAACGAAGAAACTCCGGTTACTGAAGAACCGGCTGTTGAAGTAGCAGAAAGCGTTGTAGAAAGCGAAGAAACTACGGTTACTGAAGAACCTGTTGTTGAAGCTCAATAACTTAATGCTTTATATTCCTCATTTTTACCCACAAAATCTTCATTTTTAAGATACTTGTAATGGTTGTAGTTTGATTGTTTTCAAATAGTACTTCCATTTTTATTTCGTACTCTCCAGTTTCAAAAGATTTGCTCCATTCCAATTGATTTTGCGCATCCTCTTCCTCTTTACCATTAATAAACCATTTTAAACTGCTATAGTTTAGTCCCTCAATTTCTGCTAAGAAATCAACATTTTTTGCGCAAAAAGTGGTATCCGGTAAAATCACAGATTGAACATTGTTGGCATAAAAATCTGCAATATAGTTCGCCCAAACATTTGTTTCAACACGCGCCGTATCATTGGAAACATCTGTATCGGTAAATCCCATCGGTGTTTTTATAATTGCCGTGTTGGTTACAATAATATCTTCAATAACATTAAATTTGCCTGAAAAAGTGAAACTACAACTGCTGTTTTGCTTAATATTTAACAAAGCATCGTAAATATTTCCCGTATATCCTCCCGATACAAGCGTATTTCCCACATTTCCGCCGTTGTTGAAAACAGGAGTGCCAACATTGGGAATAAATCCTGTTGGTAATATATCTTTGAATGTTACGCTGTTAAGTTCTATGGGAGAATCATTATAAAGGGTTACTGTATAATTCGCAGGCTCTCCATTGTTTACACTTGTTGATCCTGTTTTTTCAACCCGAACATCTCCAGGGGTGGTTATTCTAAGGTTTCGTATTTCGTGATTGGAGTTATACGCTCCCGTAGCGCTTGCCAACCCCACTTTTAAAGCAGAAGGAGGCGGGTTGCTCATTGTGTAAGGACTTATAATTTGTTGCATCGTTCCATTTTCCGAAGTTTGAACTGAAACTGCAACCTGATAACTGCTTATAGACGCATTATAAAGAATAGCAACCTGAAACTTACGATAATATTGATTGGTGTTAGGACGAACTGCTGTGTTTATTGAATAATTGAGAGAAAATGGCAGAGAACTCATTAGAATACCGCTAAGATAAGGAGTATGGTCAACTGTTCGTCCTCGTATTGCAATATTTGGGCTTTGGTTGCCGGGAGCCGTAAGGTCATAAGCATTGAGTTTTGTTCTCCAATTGCCATACTCGTCCAATCCCACTGCGATGTATCCACCGGTAAGTCCGGGTAAAATAGAATAAGGAGCCGATGTTTCTGCATATCCCAAGCCTGCACCCCAAGCACCCATTGTAAAAGTACCCGGTCCATAACTTCCATCAAACAAAAATACCGATGTACCATCGGCTTTGAGAGTTGAAGGTCCCCATGACCAATATTCAAACTCAACTACTACTCCCAAATTAGATGGAAAAGATTGATTCAAGTACACACTGCCCGTTTGGTAATTGCTGGCATTAGTCAACCGCAGATAACCCTCACCCGATGGGTCATTAATACCACTTGTAAAATAAGTATTACCACCAAGTATTAAATTTGGATTTGTGGGAGTACTGTTTGTACAGGGTTCAAATATATTAATCTGAGCATAACAAAACAAGCCCGTAAAACAGAATTGTATAAACAATATCATTAACAAATAATTTTTCATCTATTTATTATTTGTTATAAGTTAATTTTTATTACAAATATTGGTTTTTGTAATAAAAACATCTACTCTCTTCTATTTTTTGAAGAATCTGTTAAATAGTGCTTCAAACACTTGTCCGTGGCGTGCTTCATCTTTGCACATTTCGTGCACGGTGTCGTGAATGGCGTCGTAGTCTAATTTTTTCGCTAAGGTAGCAATTCTTTTTTTGTCGGCGCAAGCACCCTGTTCTGCCATCATACGTTTTTCGAGGTTGGTTTTGGTGTCCCACACAATTTCGCCCAGCATTTCTGCGAATTTGGCGCAATGTTCGGCTTCTTCAAAAGCAATTCTTTTGTAGGCTTCTCCCACTTCGGGATATCCTTCTCTGTCAGCTTGACGACTCATTGCCAAGTACATACCCACTTCTGTGGCTTCACCCAAAAAGTGCGCACGAAGTCCTTCCACAACTTCTTCGTTCAATCCTTTAGCAACGCCGATACGATGCTCGTCAGCCCATTCCAATTTTCCGGTGGTTTCTAATAATTTGAATTTTTCTCTGGGTTGTTTGCATTGGGGACAAAATTCAGGGGCTTGTTCTCCTTCGTGAACATAACCACATACAGTACAAATCCATTTTTTCATAGTATAAAATTTTAATTGTTAATAATTGAAACCATAACGATAATAAGTGTTAATTATTATTAACCCTTTTTACTCCTGCCTCTTTAACGAACTTTTGTGCAACAGTATTAAAAACTCCTGCAAAAACTGCCGGTAATTATCATCTTGCAAAGCATTTTCTTCGTAAACTTTTACCACCTTTTTCCACTGGTCGGGTTGCAAAGAGGGTAAATTGTGTTTGTTCTTAATTACGGCAATATCATCTACCACTTGCATACGTTTGCTTAACAGATTACTTATTTGAATATCAATATTTTTAATAAGATTTCTTTGAACGAATAACGCATTTTCAAACTCGTTGGTTGAAACATTAAATTTTAGATTTTTTAACAAATCTTCAAACTGCGCAGGCAACAATTGTTGTTTACTGTCTGATAAAGCATTTTTTGGGTCGTGATGCACTTCTACCATCAGCCCGTTAAACCCGTAGTTTATAGAAGTTTGTGCCACAATTTTTTGTAAAGAAACATTGCCGGCAATATGAGAGATGTCGCACAAAATCGGCACTTCGGGAATTTTAAGATGTAACGCCATAGGAACTTCCCAGCAGGGCGCATTACGAAATACATTTTCATTTTCAACCGAAAAACCTCTGTGAATGGCAATCACATTTTTGATACCCGCATTCTGAAAACGTTTGATAGCACCCATCCACAAGTTGAGGTCGGGGTTGATGGGGTTTTTTACCAAAACGGTAAGAGATGAATTTTTTACAGCATCTGCAATTTCTTGAACCACAAACGGATTTACCGCAGTTCGGGCACCAATCCAAACCGCATCTATATTGTTTTTCATACACTTATAAGCATGCTCTGCGGAGGCTACTTCCACACAAATTTTAAAGCCGAAACGATTTTTTATTTCCGTTAACCATTTGAATGCTTTACTTCCAACTCCTTGAAAATCGGTTGGGTTGGTTCGGGGTTTCCAAATACCCGCACGAAAAAATTGAAAATCGAAATGATTTAAAATATCCAAATCATAAATTTCTTGCGCAGTTGTAAGAAGTTGCTCCTTCGATTCTGCCGCACACGGACCCGCAATGATTATTTTAGAATGATTCAAAATTATTACTATTTAATGTTTAAGAGTTTAATAGTTTAATGGTTTAATAGTTTAATAGTTATAACTTCTTTAACTCCTTTAATTCTTTAACTCCTTTTAATTCTTAATTTTTAATTCTTAATTCTTCTACCACGTTTTCACATTTTCGCTAATCACTTCTATTTTATCTCCTCTTTGTTCAATAAGCACGATTCCTTCCTCATCGGCGCGTTTCCTCACTTTCTCCGGAAAACGAAACGATGCCAACGCAAGATAAATCTTATAATCTTTATTCATAGGGTAATTGGCACGGTAAGAATGTAATTTTGAGAACATTTTCCCTACATCCTCAATACTTGCCTTGTATTTCATTTCAATAATCACCACTGTACTTCCATTGTGTAATACTAAATCATACTCATCTGGAATTACAGTATTTGGGTAAGGTCTAAGATATTCAACAACATAATCGTATTTTTCCCCCATAAAGGTAGGGTTTTCTTTAAAAGAGTTGATAAAGTACTCTTCGCAAAACTCGCCGTTGCTTCTTGAAATGCCACCAATCTGTTTATTGGTATTTTCAATTGCTTTTTCTAATTGAGCAAATTTTCTGTCAAATTCTTCAGACCTTATTTTTCTTTCTCTCTCACTTTCTTCTCTTTGTTTGTTTCTTTCTTTCTCTCTTTTTTCTCTTTGTTTTTCTCTTTCTTCTCTTTGTTTGTTTCTTTCTCTCTCGCTTTTTTCTTTTTCTTTCTCTCTTTCTTCTCTTTTTTTCTCTCTTTCTTCTCTCTCTTTCCTTCTTCTTTCCATCTCTTTCCGTCTTTCCTCCATCTCTTTCTTTCTTTCTTCCACCTCTTTCTTTCTTTCCTCCATCTCTTTCTTTCTTTCCTCCATCTCTTTTTGTCTTTCCTTTTTCATTTCTCTAATGGCTTTAGCATTTTCTTGAATTAATTTCCAAGCACTTTCATAAGTGGCTTCTTGTGGTTTGTTTTTACTTCTCATAATAAAATTTGTTTAATGTTTAAGAGTTTAAGAGTTCAATAGTTTAAGAGTTATAACTTCTTTAACTCCTTTACTTCTCTAACTCCTTTTAATTCGTAATTCGTAATTGATTTTAGGGGCAGCAAAAATATATTATTTTCGTTCCGAACATTTATCTTTTTAATTTATTTTTCTAATAATCAAATTGTTAAAAAAGTGCGAAAAAATGCAGAAAAGTTTAAAAAAAGTGTAATTTTTGGGGGGAAATGTGCTGCTCGAGGAAAAAGAAACACCACCGACTAAGTAGAATATTTAGCGTGGATTTTTCCCTTGATAAAGAGGGTATAAATCGAATTCCAAGTCTCTATTCTTGCCCCAGACAATATTTCCGCCGTATATTCTGAATTTGCGAAAATTACTATATTTCAAATATTTGCTGTGTTGTGGATGAGGGCGTGTTTTTAAAAAATAGCCAAAATCAATAATTCTGATTACGCCGTCATTAAAATTGAGTTGCACGGTGTAATCGTTCATATAATTTGCCTTTTCTATGAATATTTGACGCGCCATAATTAAAGTTTTTTAGTAATTTTTGTCATTTTTACAGGAATATTGAGAACAAAATAGTTTGTCCATTTTTCTACAATATTTTTGTAGTATTCTTTGATAAATTTTTCTACTTTTTTTCGGTCGCTTTCTGGAATAGCATCTACTCCTCTCTTCTTTCTGTGCTTGAGTTCTACGAGCAACCCATTCACAATTATTAAATCGTAAACGCTTTCAAATTCACCTTTTTCAACGTGAACATGAATAGGATAATGTTCATTTGAATAAAACCCAAAAACAAAACCAAAATATTCATAAATCTGTGGCATAATAACTTTAATGTTTTAAAATTTTTACACCGCAAAGAAAGTTAAATTTTTCAGAATTACACACTAACTCAAAAATTTTATTTTCAAATATGTATGCGTTAAAAAGTCAAGGAATTAAAAGTAACTTATTACTTAATTTTGACTTTTGAGTCCTCCCCTACAAACCAAATAATCCCGCAAAATAAGCGGGATTATTTGTTGTTGTCTTTTATTTTACCGTGTGCGAGAAAGAAACTTTGGTGCTTGCCCGCCCTTGCCGTATTGCTCTGCTTGCCAGTAATATGGTTCTTTGCCGGCAGGCAAGTTTTCTTCACCGATTATGAAATCACAATTGGTTCCAACAACACCATTGCCAGTCAACCATGCCTGTAATGCAGACGGAGAAAGGTCTTTTATTTCATTCACAACCATTGGATCATCAAAATAAAGCGTAACATTGTTTATAACAGGCCGTCCCGGTGCTCTTATACCTTCTGACCTCCACATTCTTACCCTAAATCCGTAACCGGTACCATTGAATGGTTCAATATATTGACCATAAACGTCAATATGTACAATTGGTTTGCCGGAATATGATGTAAATTTTTCTAAATAAGTTTGTATATTATGGATAGAGGAATAGAAAAAATTAGGTTAATTCTTTTTTTCAGGTGCTATTTTTTTAGTAAAAAACAATATATCGTATTTCGCGCCGCGAGGCGAGTAATTATGCATAACCGTAGGTGCAGCGTAGCGTAACCTACGGACAAAATGATGCGCGTATGCCATAAGCCCCGCAAGGGGCGATATTATCTATGCCAATCTCTTTCATCCAACACTAATCACATTTCTTTAAGAAAAGCCACATATTCATCTTTGAAAGTTTGTTTTTTATGATGTTCCCTTTGATTTTTAATATTAAGGAGTTTTACATAGCTCATAATTATTAGTTTGTTTTTGGTTCATATAGATAATTTCGCCCCTTGCAGGGCTTATGGTATATGCGTGTTGTTTTGTCCGTAGGTTACGCTACGCTTCACCTACGGTTATGCATAATTACTCGCCTCGCGGCGCAAAAAGTGCGCAAAAATTCGTTTATTCACAACATTTAAAAGTTTAGTAATTAAGTATAATATAATCAATAGAATAACTCATAATTCTGTTGTGCAATATACAACTCCAAAAAACATTTGTCAAGGGGTAAAGTTATTATTTTAAATAATACTTCATTTTTTCTTCTTCACTAACAAACTCTTAATATCGTTCAGTTTCATTAATGCTTCCACAGGCGTTAGTCGGTCAACATCGGTATCCATTATCTGTTCTTTAATATCTAACAACAACGGGTCATCTAAATTAATGAAACTGAGTTGATAGCCGGTTTCATTTTTTTCAATAGCCGGTTTTTTATCCGAAGTGGCGCGAGTACTTTCTAATTGATGCAACACCTCTTCGGCGCGTTTCAACACCGTGTATGGCATTCCTGCCATACGCGCCACGTGAATACCAAAACTATGTTCGCTGCCTCCTTGTTCCAATTTTCTTAAAAACAATACTTTATTGTTAATTTCTTGAACCGTTACATGAAAATTCTTGATGCGCGAAAACTGCTCCGCCATGTCGTTTAATTCATGGTAATGAGTGGCAAACAACACTTTTGCGCGGTATTGTTTGTGCTCGTGCAAAAATTCCGCAATCGACCACGCAATAGAAACACCATCGTAAGTACTTGTGCCACGTCCAATTTCATCCAACAAAATAAGACTGCGGTTGGAGATATTGTTCAAAATGCTGGCAGTTTCGTTCATCTCTACCATAAAAGTAGATTCGCCGGTAGAGATATTATCTGACGCCCCAACCCGTGTAAATATCTTATCTACAATACTTAAACAGGCACTTTCCGCCGGCACGAAACACCCCATCTGCGCCATCAAAACTATCAATGCAGTTTGGCGCAACAATGCCGATTTTCCCGACATATTAGGACCCGTGATGATGATAATTTGTTGATGCTCATTGTCTAAATAGAGGTCATTGGCGATGTACGACTGCCCGGGCGGCAACTGTTTCTCAATTACCGGATGCCTGCCGTTTTTTATCTTCAATGCCGTACCCTCTTCAAAAACAGGCTTAGTGTAATTGTTTTCCAAAGATACTTTTGCAAAACAGAGTAACACATCCAAACGGGCAATGAGCCGCGCATTGAGTTGAATGGTAGGAATATAATCAAGCATACTCAATACCAAATCGTTAAAAAGTCGGGTTTCTATTTCAATAATTTTATCTTCTGCGCCCAAAATCTTCGTTTCCAATTCTTTCAGTTCTTCGGTGATGTAACGCTCTGCAGTGGTTAAAGTTTGTTTGCGAATCCATTCGTGCGGCACACGATGTTTGTGCGTATGGGTTACCTCTAAATAATAACCGAATACGTTGTTAAAACCAATTTTCAATGAAGGAATGCCGGTTTTAATTGCTTCCTGCTGTTGAATTTTCGATAAAATTGCTTTGCTGTTTTTGGTAATAGAGTTCAGTTCGTCCAATTCTTCATCCACGCCGTCGTTAAAAACACGTCCTTTATTGACCACGATGGGTGCTTCTTCATATATCTCTTTTTCAATACGTTTGCATAAAGAGATAATCGGATTCAGTTGTTCGGCAATTTTCACAAGTGCGGGTTGTTGGGCGGTTTGGCACAATGTTTTCAATTTTTCTACCGCACGCAACGACCGCGCCAACTGCAACACCTCTTTCGGATTTACTTTTCCGGTTGCCACTTTCGATGCCAACCTTTCCAAATCGCCTACGGTTTTAAAGGTATTTCTTATATTTTCTGAAAGTTCTTCATTTTCAATAAAATACTTTACGATTGTCAATCGTTCTTCAATCATCACCTTTTCTTTGAGGGGCAATACGAGCCATTTGCGCAACATTCGCGAGCCCATTGGGGTTTTGGTTTGATCTAAAATTTGTAACAACGTAACTGCGTTTTCGTTGGGCGAGTGAATCAATTCCAAATTGCGCACGGTAAATCGGTCTAACCACACATAATGCTCCTCCTCAATGCGATTGAGTTTATTGATATGTTGTATTTTATGATGTTGAGTTTCATAAAGATAGTGTAATGCGGCTCCGGCAGCAATAGTTCCTAACGGCAAATTTTCTACGCCAAAACCTTTCAACGAATTGGTTTGAAAATGTTTAGTCAATAATTCGTAAGTAAAATCGTGCGTAAAAACCCAATCTTCAAAGGTGGTCAGTAAAATTTTATCTCCAAAAAGTTCTTTAAAAGAATCTGTTTTATATTTTTGGATAACTAATTCGGAGGGCTTGAAGTTTTGGATCAGTTTATCCATATATTCATGATTTCCTTCTGCCACATAAAACTCTCCGGTTGAAATATCCACGAATGCGATGCCGCACATTTTTTCTGTTAAATGAATGGATGCCAAGAAGTTGTTTTCTTTTTGTTCCAACACTTTATCATTAATAGAGATTCCGGGGGTAACCAATTCGGTAACGCCGCGTTTTACGATAGTTTTTGCTAATTTTGGGTCTTCCAACTGTTCGCAGATTGCCACGCGCAAGCCCGCCCGCACCAATTTTGGCAAATACAGATCTATGGAGTGGTGCGGAAATCCTGCAAGTTCAACATACTGTGCGGCACCGTTGGCACGGCGGGTGAGTACAATCCCCAACACTTGCGAGGTTTTGATAGCGTCTTCTCCGAAAGTTTCGTAAAAGTCGCCCACCCGAAACAGCAAAATCGCATCAGGGTGTTTTGCCTTGAATTGGTTGTATTGTTTCATCAAAGGGGTTTCGGCGTATTTACTCATGTCTATGGGTTTTTTAGTGGTTTCTGTTTCCGTAGGCTGAAGCCTACGGTTAATAAAGTGTAGTTTTATTTTATTTTAACATTTTTCTATGATCTGCATCTGTTAATACTTTCATTTGCTGAATAGCAATTTTATTTAGTTTTATCAAACGTTCTTTTTGTGGAAATCCTTCATTAATTAATACAGCATTCAGATTTTCCATATTTGAAAGACAAATTAATTCGTTAATTGTGGCATAATCACGAATATTCCCTTTCAAGTCAGGATTTGCTTCACGCCAATCCTTAGCAGTAATTCCAAACATTGCAACGTTTAATACATCGGCTTCGTTGGCATAAATAATAGAAATTTGTTGAGGGTTAAGTTCAGAAGGAATGAGGTTGTGCTTTATGGCATCTGTGTGAATGTGGTAATTGATTTTTGCCAATTCTCTTTTTGCCGACCATCCTAATGCTTTCTGTTCTTCAATTTTTAAGCGTTGAAATTCTTTTACAATATACAGTTCAAATTCTACAGAAACCCAACTTGCAAACTTAAATGCTATATCTTTATGTGCAAAAGTCCCTCCGTAACGTCCAGACTTTGAAACAATTCCAATAGCATTAGTACTTTCTATCCATTTTTGAGGCGAAAGAGTAAAAGTATTTGCCCCTGCTTCGTTTTTAAACCCATCGAATTCGAGGGGTTTAAAATTAGGATTATACAAGTATTCCCAAATTCCTAAATATTCAATGGTATTTTTCGTTCTCATCCAATTAGCAATCACCCCATTAGCATCATCAATATTTTTTATTTTTGCAATATCAGTAATCGAAATGTAATCTACATTATCAATTTTTATTATTGTAACATCTGTATCTTTTACATTTATTTTTGCCATTCTTTTATATTTTTCTTTTAATTCCTAATTTGATTTTTCGGGTGCAAAATTATATTTTTTTAAGTCTGAATAAATTTGCCATTTCATTCCAAACAGCCACGCATTGGCTCTTTTTCTCATATCTTCCAACTCCTCAGTGGTTTCTTGCGGTTGTAGAAAATAAGTGTTATCTTTCCACGAAAAAGACTGATGGGTATTCAAATGGATACACCCCGATTTTCCTATTACCCACGATGACTGAGTAATAACAAAAGAGTTTTCCGCTGTGGCTGTTTCAAAAATATTATCTCCGGTAAAATCATACTCGTAATTGGAAAAGGCTAAGTGGTAAATAGTTGGCAGTATATCTTTGTGAGAAACCAACCGAGTAGTATCTATTTGAAGTTGTTGCGCATACTGTTCGGGGATGTAAAACATAAGAGGAACCGCCCACTGATACAACCATTCGTGGTTTTGATATTGAAAACCTCCCGTCATGGAATGGTCGCCGGTTACTACCACAATCGTATTTTCTGCCAAAGAGGAATGGCGCAGATTGTGGATAAACTTTCCAAGACAATCGTTAGCATATTGAAAAGTTTGCATAATACTTTGGGTTTGTTGTAAATTGCCGGTGGTGCGAGCGTTTTGCAACTCATCCGGTTCCAAAGGATACAGTTGATATTTTTTAGGAATTTTATGTGGAGAGTGGTTGGTAATAGTCATACAGATAAAAAATTGGGGTTGAGAATTTTTTTCTTGCAATTTTTGAGTTATGGCATCAAATAAATATTGGTCATACACACCCCAATCAGATTCTTCAGCTTGCGGATATAACGATTTTAAGTATTCTGCGCCCCGAACATTATCAAATTGTTGCGTGCGAAAATATTTTCCAACATTTCTCCATCCTGTATATCCGCTTGTGTAATAAGAAGTTTCGTATCCAACTTTTTGAAAGTTTACTGCCGTAGAACTTTTTAGGGGAATGTTTGAGTACTCCGATAGCGAAAGAGAAAACCCTACATTATTCGTAATAAAAGTTTCCATCGCCGAAATAGTTCCGTAATTTACGGGAAAACAGAAAGGATAAAAGATGAGATGCGGCATCTCTTCTTGCAACGCACCCATCAGGTTAAATCTACTACTATGGAAGTTAAAAAAATCGCTGCTCCATCCTTCCATAATGATTAATACAATATTGGGTGGGGAGTTTTCCAATTTAGAATTATATGGAGTAGTTTTACGTTCAAAAAAATCTTCATCATCTTTCATAATTCCATAATTCCACGCTCTTTTAGCTTCTTCTAATGTACTGAATTTATGCGCCGATAAAAGATTTTTTTCATTCAAGTGAAGACTGAATTTCAATCGGTCGGAAATCGTTTCTTTCAGCGTAAATACTCCGTTTGCTGCCGCATCGTTTAACCGTACATTTGCCGAAAATGTCAAGTCGTTTTTTTGAAACGGAAAAACCGATAAAGAACTTCGTGCACCTAAAAACCATACTCCAAAAGAAAGAATTACCGTAGCAATATGTGCATACCATTTGTGAAAAAGAAACAGCGGTTTTTTTTTTCGTTGTAATCTATTCACAATTTTTATCCATCCAAATAATAAAACAATAAAAATCAATACAATAATAATTACCGGATAATCAGACCAAACCGAACCCATTACTTCTTTTGTACCATCTTCAATAAATCCAAAAACTCGATTGTCGAAATGCGTTTGAAAATTACGATAGTAGAAATAATCCACCATATTAATTACAAAAAAAAGTATAAATAAAATGTAGTAATAAATTTTTGCAAAAAGTATTAAAAAATAATGATATTTTTCTACGAAGTTTTGTTTGAAGTAAAACAGAAATCCTAACAAATTGAGTATTAATAATGGGGTAAGGGCAAACGAGAGCACTACCGTATCGCACCGAAACCCGTGCCAAAAAGTTTTCAGCAGGTCGTATTTGTAATGAAGAAATATTTCGGAAAAATTACAATAGGAGCATAAAAATATTACTCTAAAAATAAAAAATACGCCAAGAAAGAGCAAATAAATTTTAAAATATTCGGAAAGGCGTTTGTAAAAGAGAAAAACCATAGGGTTAATTTTGAGACGTGCAAATCTATTATTTTTCTTTACAAGAGTAAAATTACGCAAATTTGCGTTACGCATTTTTGCGTAATAATAAAAATTTATTTTTGCCGAAAATTCTAATTATTATGAATCCATTCTCTTACGGAACAATTGTAAAAGACAGCAATTTTTACGACAGGAAGGAAGAATGCGCCCGTATTGTCAGTACGCTTTCCGGTGGCAATAATGTTGTGCTTTATGCGCCGCGCCGTTTTGGTAAAACTTCATTGGTTTTCAAAGCCATAGAGCAGTTGGAAAAAGCAGGTTTTATTTGCATTTATTTTGATTTTATGCCTGTTTTTTCGCCTGAATCTTTTGTTAGACTTTTTACAAAGTCTCTATCGGAAAAACAATCCAATATAAATAAGTTTGCTCGAACATTTTCTTCATTAATACAAAACATTAGACCTCTTGTAACTTTTGGGTCAAATGGAATGCCTGAATTTTCCATTGATTTTGCAAACGTTAAAGTGGATGAAACTGTTATTTCACAACTTTTGGATATCCCCGAAATATTGGCAGGAAAAAACAAGCGAGTAATTGTGTTTTTTGATGAATTTCAAGAAGTTTCAAAACTAAATACGATCAATTTTGAAGCATTGTTACGAAGCAAAGTGCAGCAACAGCAAAAAACAAACTATCTTTTTTTCGGCAGTAAGACGCATCTGCTGAAAGAAATATTTAATGATAAGAAAAGGGCATTTTACAACTCTTCCATGCAAATGACAATTGGATCGCTTCCGGAACAGGATACGATTCATTTTTTACAAGAAAAATTCTCTTTATCAAATATTTCCATTGATATAGAAACTGCAAAATATCTTATTTCTACAGCCTCAGACATTCCTCATTATATTCAATTTTTAGCATCGGAAATATGGCAAAAGATTATAAATTCTCAATCCATTGTAACCAAAGAGATGGTTGATGTTAGTGCTGAAAGGGTTATTGAACTGAAAAGTGATTATTACCAAGAGTTGTATGAACAACGCTCACAAAATCAAAAACAATTACTCAAAGCATTGACGTATGAAAGAAAAAATATTTATTCTGCGGAATATATAAATAAACACAGATTATCTGCTATCAGTACTCTGCAACGATCTATTAAAGAATTGATTAATAATGGAATTATTGAAAAAAAGGGAGATGAATATTTTTTTGCAGATCCTTTTTTTCGGTTGTTTGTGATGAAAAATTAATATGATTTATCCGCAAAGTTTTGAAGAAAAAATTGGATTTGATGTTGTTAAAGAACATCTTAAAAATTTGTGTGTGAGTGATATGGGAAAAGAGTATGTGAAAAATATTCAATACTCCTCAAATTTTGAAACACTTACTGCGGCGTTAGAAACTACTTTCCAATTTCAACAGGCACTGTTATTCGATACTCCATTTGTGGCTCAAGATTTTCATGATGTACGCCCATTGTTGAAAACCATTCGTTTGGAAGGCTCTTTTTTAGAAATTGACGAGTTGGCACAAGTGCGCGGAATGTTGCAAGCAATTGTGCAAACGGTAGTCTATTTTAGAGTGAAAAATGATGAGGAAAAATATCCGCGTTTATGGGATTTATGTAAAGGTATTGTATTAGAAAAGAATCTGTTGGAATCTATTAATAAAATTTTAGACCCGAAAGGACAACTTCGCGATAACGCATCGGAAGAACTTCGGCGAATTAAAAGAGAAATCATCAAAATTTCGGGCGAGGCAGACAAAAAAATCAAGAAGTTGTTGGGCACTGCCAAACAGGACGGGTTGGTGAAAGAAGATGCCGAAATGACTATCCGAAACGGAAGGCTCTGTATTCCCGTTCCGGCACAGTTTAAAAGACGTTTGTCGGGTTTTATTCACGATGAATCGGCAACCGGACAAACCGTATTCATTGAACCCACCGAAGTATTTGATGCCAACAACGAACTGAAAGATTTGATTAATGCCGAAAGAAGGGAAATTATTCGCATCCTCACCGAAATTGCCAACGAAATTAGAGAATCTATTCCTAATATTTTGATAGGCGTTGATTTTTTGGGAGTGATAGATTTTATTCGTGCTAAAGCGTTGTTTGCCATAAAAATTAATGCCACATTACCTCATCTGTTTGATACTCAAATAATGGAATGGAAAAATGCGATACACCCTATTCTGTTTTTAAATTTTCAAAAAGATAGATTGGATAATAAAACGGTGGTTCCTTTAGATATTCATTTACATAAAGAAAAACGAATTTTGATTATTTCCGGTCCAAACGCGGGCGGAAAATCGGTGTGCTTGAAAACGATAGGTCTGTTGCAATATATGTTGCAAAACGGATTGTTAGTGCCTCTTGACAGCAGTTCCGATATGGGCATTTTTACTTCCTTCTTTATTGCATTGGGCGATGAACAATCTATTGAAAATGACCTGAGTACATACAGTTCTCATCTTAAAAATTTGAATGTGATGTTACAACATTTAGATTATTCTTCTTTGTTTTTGATTGATGAATTTGGGGCAGGCACAGAGCCCACCTTAGGCGGTGCCATGGCAGAATCAATGTTGGAAGAACTGTATCACAAAAAATCTTTCGGAATCATTACCACCCATTACGGAAATCTAAAATTGTTTTGTGATGCCCATTCCGAAGCGGAAAACGGTGCGATGCTGTTTGATACGAAACAAATGAAACCGCTTTTTAAGTTGCGACAGGGAAAACCCGGAAGTTCGTTTACCTACGAAATTGCCCGACAAATCGGTCTGCCCGAAAATATAATTAAAAACGCTATTTCAAAATCGGGAACTGCACAAATAGATTACGAAAGAAAATTAGATGAAATTGAAGTAGAAAAACTTGAGATTGAAAATATGCTCAAACGTTTTACTCAAACCGATGAAAAATTGGCAGAGATGATTGTGAATTACAGTACTAAATTCACCGAGTTTGAAAAACAACGCAAAGAAATTTTGCAAAAAGCAAAAGAACAGGCGCATTCTATTATTGATGGGGCAAATAAAGCGATAGAAAAAACGATTCGGGAAATTAAAGAGGTTAAAGCAGATACGGAAAAAACAAAAATCATTCGCAAGGAAGTTTTTCATCATAAAGAGATTATAGAAAAAGAAATAAAAAAAATTGAAAAAGAGGAAACCATAAAACCGGTAGTTCCTTTAAAAGTTGAATCTGTTAAAGATAATGTTGAGCCGTTAGATAAAAAAATTAGAATAGGCGATTCGGTTTTTATTAATGATATTCAAACTATTGGAGAAGTAATTCATTTGCAAGATGAGGATATTACCGTTTCTTTTAATTCTATTTCGTTTAAAACAAATATCAACAAGGTTACGAAAATAAGTAAGAAGGAGGCGCGGAGTGTAAAGCGCGGCACAACCAAATTGGACGGCACGCGCATTGGCGACATTTTGAACGAAAAAGTAAGAAATTTTTCTCCCAAAATTGATGTGCGGGGAATGCGGGCAGAAGAAACGCTCCAAGTTTTGGAAACATATTTGGACGAAGCAACGTTGCTCGGCATTCACCAAGTAACTATTTTGCACGGCAAGGGAAACGGTATTTTGCGTATGGTAATCCGGCAGTTTCTAACCAAGCGCAACGAAGTCACTAAATTTTACGATGATGCGGTAGAGCGCGGCGGCGCAGGAATTACCATCGTGGAGATGAAGTGATGTGATGATGTGATGATGAGATGAATTTTTTTTGAATAGAGATTAAATTATATCTTTGCCGCGTGTTTAACAATGTTAAATAATTCATTTATGGAATATACAGCAATCATAAAGAAAACCCAAAGAGGTTGGTATATTGGGCAATGCGAACAAGTACCGGGCGCATTAACACAAGGTAGAACTATTGAAGAAGTAGAAGAAAACTTAAAAGAGGCTATTGCTCTTATTTTGGAAGATGAAAAGGAAGATTTTCGTTTAGAACACAAAGGAGAAGATTTTATTCGTAGAAAAATTGCAACTGTACTTTTATAAATGAAGAGAAATAAACTTATTAAGCATTTGAACGATAATGGTTGTATCTTTAAACGAGAGGGCAGCAATCATACAATTTACAAAAATATTATAACAGGAAAAAGAACGGCTATTCCAAGACACAGTGAAATTGATGATGATTTATGTGCGGATATTTGCAAACAACTTGAAATTCCAAAGATGTAATCTCAAATCAAATAAAATATGAATACAAAAAATTATTTTCTTTGTGCCGTTCTAATGATGGCAATATGATATATTATTTAAAAATATGATAATAAATGATAACTGACAATCTCATAACAATAAAAGGTGGTGCTTATAATGACATTAAAAAAGCACTACAACAATGGATTGATATGTATAGTAGTAAGCTTCACGACGGTTTAATATTTGAACTTTACAGAAGTGGAAGGGGAAATCATATTATAAAAGTTGATGAAAGACTTGATAATGAACTTTTTTATTATCTTGTGAATTACTTAGTCTATCCTGAAAATATTGAATATAAGATTGAAATTAGAGGTTTCACAACAGGAAAAGACGAGAATATTCTAAAAAATAAAAAACTGTTAGTTTATATTTCAACTACTGACAAAGATGGAGATAATGTTTTTGTGACTACAAATGAAAATAGGAATTACAAAATTGACTTTGGAGGTAAAATAACAGAAACTAATGAATCAATTATTTTCATGCAACCTGATACTCTTTCATTTGAAAATCCTGAATTTTTAAAGGTTAACAAGAAAGAGTATTTAGAAAAATCGGAAAAGATTTCAAAAGATAATATTAATAAACGTTTTAAAATACTATCCTTGTTTGGACTTGGATTATTAATGATTAGTTTTTGTATCTATTTTATTAATATACTTTTATTTCAAAAATTTACTTTATTCATTGGAATGGCTTTGGCTCTTTGGTTTTTTATAGATTATAAAATGCTACAATCTAATAAACATTATATTTACTGTCTATTAATTTCAATAGGTTTTTGTGGATATACTCTTTTTTTAATACAAACAATAAAATGCTTTGATATTATTAATGTCGGAACATTGAATTCATTGACACTATTGATTATTCAAAAGCCAACAAGAATAATTTATAAACTTCTTTTTAAAAGAGAACCAAGAATTGATACATTTACAGGAACATTTTGGGATTTTATATATATGTTAATCTTACTTTTTGGGTTTGTACTTTTACCTTTATTGGTTTATATCAATTAAGAATTAAGAATTAACAATTAAGAATTAAAAGCAGAAGGCAGAAAAGCAGAAGGCAGAAAGCAATATCAATTAAAAATTAAAAATGAGTAGCAATGGGGCGTGCCCCATTGTATGAGTTAAAGAAGTTAAGGAGTTAAAGGAGTTATTTTATTAACCGTAGGCTTCAGCCTACGGAAGTCTAATATCTAAAAGTCTATTTACAATGAAATCTAAAATCTTAGTAATTTACACCGGTGGCACTATCGGGATGCTTATGAATACCGAAACGCAGGCGTTAGAGCCGTTTCCGTTTGAGGATATTTACACCCATTTGCCTATGCTGCATTTGGTAAACGCCGAAATCTCCGTCAAAGAGATGTTGCCCCTCATCGATTCTTCGGACACCAACCCCGATTTTTGGGTACGGTTAGCATCCTTAATTTACGAAGTTTATAATGAGTATGATGGGTTTGTGGTGCTTCACGGAACAGACACTATGGCTTATACCGCCTCGGCACTCTGTTTTTTGTTGGAAAATTTGTCCAAACCGGTGATACTCACCGGTTCGCAACTGCCGCTGGGGGTAATGCGCACCGACGGACGCGAAAACATTCTCAACTCAATAGAAATTGCAGCCGCAACCCAAGATGGAAAACCAAGAGTGCCCGAAGTGTGTATCTATTTTGAAAATTCACTCTTCAGAGGAAATAGGGCGTATAAAGATAATGCTGAGCATTTTAACGCTTTTCATTCGGCTAATTATCCCAAATTGGCAGAAGTGGGCGTGCATATCAAATATAACGACCCCTTTATTCATAAAGCCACAGACCATTTGTTGAAACTGCATACCCAAATGGATAGAAATATTGCGATTCTTAAGCTCTATCCCGGAATAACACCACAAGCGATGCGGGCGGTTTTTAATACCGAAGAATTGCGTGCCGTAATTTTAGAAACTTTTGGCTCAGGAAATGCCCCATCAAATTCTGAGTTTGTTTCTATTTTGGAAGAGGCGGTAAAAAAAGGAATTGTTATTGTGAACGTAACGCAGTGTAAAGGAGGAGGAACCGTAGAGATTGGACGTTACGGAGCCAGTTTGCAACTTAAAAAAATCGGCGTTATCAGCGGGCACGACATCACCACCGAAGCCGCAGTAGCCAAATTAATGTATTTCTTAGGCGAAGGACTTAATAACGAAGAAGTAAAACACTTTATGGGGGTTTCGTTAAGAGGAGAGATTACGGTGTAAAGATTCTTTAAAAATAGTTCTTCGTTTAATAGAAACTTCCACTTCCAAGCATTTTTTAATTGTTTTAGGTTACAAAAAAAATCCCCACGCGGTTAAAAGTGGAAAAAAAGGGGGGTACAGATAAAGAAAAAAATATAATTTTGCACTCTAATTTAATTACTAATGAAACGGCAAAGAATTTACATTGACACTTCCATAGTGGGCGGTTTTTATGATGTAGAATTTGAAAAAGAAACAAAATTACTTTTTCAGCAACTTGAAAATGAAGAAGTTGTTTTTGTGATTTCAACAGTGCTAACAGGCGAATTGGAAAATGCACCCGAAAAAGTGAGGAAATTGTTAGATAATTATGGCGATAATTGTTTCGAAAAAGTACCTCTGATTGACGAAGCGAGAGAACTTGCCGAAAAATATATTGCCGAAAATGTTGTTGGCAAAACCAGTTATGACGATTGTTGCCACATTGCACTTGCTACAATTCACAAAGTAGATGTGTTGGCGAGTTGGAATTTCAAACACATTGTAAATCTTGCTCGAATAAGAGGTTATAATGGCGTGAATTTGAAAAATGGCTATCCTGCAATTGAAATTAGAAACCCTAAAGAATTAATAAATTATGGAAAAGACTTTTGATTGCTTAAAAATGAAAGCAGAAATTCAGGCAAAAATATATCAGGAAACCAAAGATATGACTTCCTCTGAAATATTAGACTATTTCAATAAGAAGTCGCAAAATAGCGTCTTGTGGCAACGTTTGGTAGCGCGTGATAATGCAAAGCAAAATGAGAATTTTTTACATACCACTCCCTAAAAGAATGAAGTGTCTTTCCAATATGGCATGGTTTGTTTTTTTTCTTGTATATTTTTCCATCTGTAATTGTTTAAAAAAATGATAAAGTTACTCGTTACTTTTTTCTCCTTTCGCCACCAGCAGCGTGCAAACGGTATCCCCGTAAACATTGAGCATGGTGCGTGCCATATCGGCAAATCTGTCCACAAGTATAATAAAACCAATGCTTTCGGGGGGCAATCCTACCATTTGAATGATCACTACGGTCATGACCAAACTTGCCATTGGAATTCCTGCCGAACCGATACCAACCAGCAACGAAGCAAAAACGATAGTAAGTTGTTGCGCAAAAGATAGATCTATTCCGTAAATTTGCGCCAAATAGATTACGGCAACACACTCATACAGCGATGTTCCGTTCATATTTACGGTGGCACCGAGAGGCAAAGTAAATTCTGCAATTTTTTTCGATACTTTCGATTTTGTTACTACTTCCTGTAAAGTGAGAGGTAAAGTAGCGTT
>Ga0099364_10004754_pt1 | contig 20478 bp, 20 predicted proteins | sample TergutTh196P3_FD_73070 | JGI IMG/M metagenome (GOLD analysis project Ga0099364, IMG submission 73070) | Microcerotermes parvus P3 segment gut microbial communities from Pointe-Noire, Republic of the Congo - Th196 P3 | ecosystem: Host-associated > Arthropoda: Insects > Digestive system > Gut ... | reverse complement strand
AATAGGAATACTAATTAGCAAGGGTTACAGTGAAATTGAAGAAATAATAAAGCTCGTTGACTTCACCTAAATCAGACACCTTGTTAAAAAAGTATTTTTTTATAAATGTTAAAAAAGTTTACTAATTACTATACTAATTAAATTATAATATTTTAAAAAATTCAAAGAAATACTGATTAAATTATAGAGAATTTCCAAAAACCCTGTTTTAGTATTACTTTTATTTTTTTGATAAGTTTGTTTTTTATGGTTTAAGTTTTTTCTAGTTGGTTTTGTATTGGTGTTTAAAAGTATATTTTACTTTTTTTCAAGTCAGGTATTTAATGGAAAAAAAAAGATGTTCATCTTTTATTTCTTAAATCAAACGTGTAAATTTATTTTTTGTTGTATTATGTATAATGTTGTTTGTAATGCTGAAGCTGTTTTTGGTTTGTATATTCTTCTTCTATTTAGTATTTTTTTATGGGATAGCTGTCGCATTATTGTTAAAAAAAAAGGAGGAGAGTGAAATTTAGGCACGGTATAAAATTCCTCCAATGGTTAGATTTTTAAACTAAATTTTAGTAATATTTTTATCTTTTTTATTATTACTATTTTTATTTTACAGTTGAAATGTTTAGTCTGTGTTTTTTTGTGAGGGTTTTTTTTAATTGTTTTATGTTTAAATTGTTGTTTTTTGGGTTGTTTTAAGGTTGGTTTGTTTGTTGAGATGTGATGGTGTCCAGAAGTTACCTCTTGGAGTAAAAATTATTACTTTTTTCTAATTTCGTGGTAATTATTCTTCGCTATCATCTGTTCTTTTGAGTTCTTCGTTTTACCGTTCTATGATAGGTTTTAAATATGATAAACATCCTTTTTGTGTTTTAAATCTTTTTTTATCAGACATTTGCTGTGTACTGCTGAATTTACTTTCTATAATGTTGTTGGTTCTGGGGACATTTTGATCAAATAGATGTTGAGTTAATTTATGCCTATCTCTTACAATTTTTTTATCATAATAATTCTTTAAATCCACTGGAACACCGTCCCATTTTCTAAATAAATTATTAAGTCTGTCAATAAATTTTTCTACAGTTTCTGCTAGAAATACATTAATAATTCTTCCACCATATTCTTTTAACTCTTTTTTTCCTCGTCCGTTGACTTATTATTCTTAATTATCTCTTTAACTTTTCTCTTAATAATTTTAACAAAATGTATTATACACAACTGAGCTTTAAAAAAGTCTAAATCCTCAACAACCGAAATATAAGTATGATCATGTTAAGAGACACTCCCTTTTATCTTCGGGAATATGGTCTGCAATAAATTTTTTAACACTTTGAGAAGTTACATCGTCTAAAAAACGTATAGCTATGGTTTGATTGTTAACAATATCAACTAATTGAGCTTTAGGAAAAGATTTATCCATTATTTCTTTGAATTATTCATCATATGCATAATATCCACTCAGTTCTTCCACATCAAAGACTAATTCATGGTCAGATTCAACCGTTAAATGATTGGATACACTTTGAGGAGAAAGTGTCACATCATCAACAGCAAGGTTTTTACTTGTTTTTCGCAGTGATTTAATACCTGTACGGGATTTATTATAAAAATTTTCTTTAAATGGAATCGATACTTTCGAAAATTTATTTAACATGTTTTTAAGTCGAACTCGAGGATATTTATGGCATGTTTTGCAAAAATATTCTTTTAAATAGAATACTACATCTCCTATTTTGTCTAAAATGGCTTTACGACGGATTAATTTTTTTTAATTAGAGTGAATTTACCACAATGTGGACATCATCGAGTATCAAATTCAAAATGATTGGGACTTGTTAATACCACTCCATTTTCAAGATTTAACTCTGTATGTCCTCTTATTTTTTGATTCAGTACTTCATTAAAATCTGGTTTTTCATCATAAAAATCGAAAAGATTAAGTTGAATACCAACTATATTGGTATTGTCAGCAGTTAAATTATTACTTGTCATATTAATATTATCTGCTGACACTTACTATATAAAGCTTTTTCCAAGCAATTTTCCTCTAAATAACTTTTCAATAATTTTACACTATCTAATTTATTTTTAATAGGCAATGTACAGATTTATCTAAGAAAAACACAGCAGTATCAAAATAAACACTAGGAACCATTATAAAATTCCATGTAATTTTTATTTAGATAACAATACTACATGCTTTATAACAGAATTTCAATGCTTCTGAGTCAGCAATAGGTCATGAAAATTTTCATAAGAGGCATTATACATCATACTATGTGAGGTATATATTGACTATAAACTTGTCAAAAATTTCATGAACTACTTTTTTTAAGAGGTGAGATTTAGACACCACCTATTCGACAAAACTTTTGAAAATGTCCATCTCATTAGTTTATCAAATTTTATTTAATAAATATTATTTAAATGGTTTCAAACAAGTTTAAAGTTATCATCATTTTTAAATCCAAATGTTGAGTACTATATTAATAACTTTCTCACTACCCTATCAAATAATGAAATTAATAACTAATAAAATCAATACTAACTTATAAAACCTATCACATTATCAATAGCTATTTTAATAATGATAAATGATCTAACAGATGAAAAAGAATATAAAAAAAGACATCTCTAGAATAAGCAAGGCGACATTTCTTTAATCCGTGTTTACCAGATCCACAAAAAAAAATCCTATAAAGCATATAGAACAAAAAAAATTTTATTCAAAAAATAGTCTTTTTTACAATAGTTTTATTCTCAACAAAAGATTATTAATCATTTATAAGTTTTTTAAAGCAAAAAATTTTCCCTTTCACCAACTTTATACTATTAGTTGACAAAAATATAAATAGATATAAAAAAAAATATATTATTAGTAATATATTATGGGTTTTTGCAAAGAGTGTAAATATTATGACCTAGTAGACGATTATTGGCGATTAGGACGTTGGAGTCCTGGATGTACTTTAACAGGAGAATTAAAAGGAGATCATGACCCTTGTGATAGATTTGAAAGAGAATGAATATGGAAACCTATGAAAACAAATATTTACATCAGTTAAAAGTGTGAACTGTTGGGTAGTGAAAAAATTAGGTTTTAAAATTTTATAAATAACGTCCCTTCATTCTCCTATCAGCTTCTTCAATCTTTTTTATTCTTTCTTCAAACTCTTTTACTGATATTCCTCTTTGTTTTGCTTTTAATTCAATTTTTTCCCTTTTTCTTTCTTCTTCCCACTTTTTTTCTATTTCTTTTATTTCTTCTTCCCACTTTTTTTCTCTTTCTTTTCTTTCTTTTTCTCTTTCAGATTTTTCTAGTGATTCTTTTCTTTCTTTTTCTCTTTCAAATTTTTCTATTTTTCTTTCTATTAATTCTAGTCTGTAATTATTATCTGCTTCTATTTCCGGTGAATAGAATAAATCCTCGCCATCTATTCTTGGATAAACATGGGAAAAATTCTCACTATAAACACATATAACCTCATTTCCATATAAATTAGGTATTACTTCATATTTTATATTTAAATTAAAATCATCAAATCCATTTAGTAATATAGATTCCATTGTTTCAGCTATTCTCCTTGGTAAATCCTCACTAATTACTAAACTCACCCTCTCCCATTTTTCATTAGCTATTAAAACTTTATGATTGTATTGTCTCGTATTGTTTGAGTCAAAACCTTCTTTCCATCTTTGTTCAGGGTTGTTAGAGATTCCAACATATTTATCTCCGTTACTAAAGAAATGTGCATATATATAAGTCATTTTAAAACACCATTAAGTAATTTTTCTAAAAAATCAAGCCTTTCTGTTTTTTCAATAAGGAGTATTAATCTGCTTTTTTTAATTTTTATTTGCAGTTAACTCTCCCCACACTTCATTTAACTCTTTTTCAAGAATCTTTATTAGATTATCTATTTCAACAAATAGCTCATCATACATTTTTAAAAGCTGTTCCTTCCATTTATCATTATATTCTTTATTTCCACCTTTATTTGCTAAATAGGATTTTAAGCTTAGATAATCAAAACTACATTCTTCAATGTCTTCATCATCAAATCCTAAAACTCAACTTTTTAATAGATAACAACCTAATACTACTATTTTTAACAAGAAATGGAGTCAAAGAATATTTGTCTTTCCTAGCTTTTAAATTCCATGTTATAGTTGCTGATTTAGTATTACTCACACTATTTTTATAAATGGTACCACCATCATCACTTCTTCGATTGGTAATTTTCATAACTATAAAGAAATATTTTATGGATAATCAATACTTTAGTTTTTAATTATATATCGGACTTTATAAAATATCTTTAAGTGCTTTAATATTTCATTTATTAATGAAAATCTTTTTATCTAGTTACTTCTAGCTAAATTATGTAAATATCTCCCATAATCTGTTTTTTCCAATGTTTTACTTATTTTTAACAATTTATTTTTATCAATGTATTTTTTATTGTATGCAATTTCTTCCAAACAAGCAATATATAATCCTTGTCGTTTTTGAACAGTTTCTATGAAGTTACTTGCTTCTAAAAGACCATCATGAGTTCCTGTATCCAACCATGCCATTCCTCTACCTAATAACTCGACTTTAAGTTTATTTTTTCTTAAATAGATTTCATTTATTGAAGTTATTTCAAGTTCTCCTCTGTTAGAGGGTTTGACTTTTTTAGCTATTTCAATAACATTATTATCATAAAAATAAAGACCAGGAACAATATAATTAGATTTAGGATATTTTGGTTTTTCTTCAATTGACAAAACATTTCCATCATCATCAAATTCCACAACTCCAAATGACTCTGGATTATTAGTATAATAACCAAAAACAATAGCTCCATCATCTAATTTAACAGCTCTTTCCAATATTTCAGTAAAACGATGACCATGGAAAACATTATCCCCTAAAACCAGAGCTACATTATCATCACCAATAAATTTTTCACCAATAATAAAAGCTTCAGCTAATCCCCTTGGTTCATTTTGTTCAGCATAGCTAAAAGAAATTCCAAGTTCTTTCCCTGTTCCAAGAAGATCTTTATACATTGGTAAATCCCTAGGAGTAGAAATAATCAGTATTTCCTTTATTCCAGCTAACATCAAAACAGATATTGGGTAATAAATCATAGGTTTATCATACAATGGTAATAATTGCTTAGATACTGCTTTAGTAATTGGATAGAGTCTAGTTCCAGACCCTCCAGCTAATACTATACCTTTCATTAAAATTCCCTTTAGTTTAAATTAAATTTTTTACATTTTAAAAATCTTTCTATAATAAGCGATTCCACAACTATTTTTATTCATCAAATATATAAATAAAAATTAAAAATTTTAAAAAAAAATTGAACATTTCAAATTTTATTCAATTATAACTTGAAATTTTTTTAATTTTGTTCATGAAAATATAATTGTGCTACAAGATAATAATTTATAAATCTTAATTTTTTAAATCAACAAATAATTATTATTAATTTTTAAAAATATAATGATTATGATAAGCTATTAACAATGTGAATAATAGTTGGAAAAATTGAAAGTAGCTTATATTTTATTTACCATATTTTAAGTTTATTAAATTAATATCTTATAAAAATACCATTTATACCTTTTAAAGTTAAAATTAGCTAAATCACTTGTTTATTTTAATAATAATGAAAAATTCAGTTAAAATTAGCAAAAATGTTACTCACGCGTAAATTTCAGAGGAATATGTAATTTTAATAATAAATACAAAAAAAGAGGCATTGAAAAATGGATAAAAAATTAATAATTGTAATGTTAGCTATTGTTGTCATGATGATTAGCGTTGGAATCTATTATTTAAGTTCAATCAATGAATTTACCATGGAAAATGAAACAATAGAACAAGTTACTGAGATAAAACCTGATAAAACTAATTTAACAAAAAATTCTTCTAATACATCAACCAAAACAACTGGTGAGATCTTTTTTGGTGAAAATACTGTGAATAAGCCTATAGGAAAAGGAGATTTTGCTGGAATTTATTATTCTGGTAATTTTGACGGGCAATATGAAAAAAACACTATGAATATAAGATTATGGTCAAGTAGCTTTGACCCACAACATCATAAATTAATTGAAGCTAGTGTTAAATTCAGTAAAAAAGTAAACGGTGAAACATATTACACAACAAAGATATTTAAACCTGACGAAAACGGTGAAATAATATATAGCCCTGAAAATGGATATAAACCTTATTCTGCAACTATAACCTACAAAGATATTTGAAATAATAACAAAGTTTTTTCTTCGAATTAAAAAAAAAAAAAAAAGATAGAATATTCATAAAATAGATCCACAGTGGATTATTTACCTTAAAATATAGCAGATAGACCATTCAAAGCCATAATAGCTAATTGATCATGTTTTTAGGATACTATTTTATTTCTTTAATAAATCATATTTAAAAGATTTTAAAATACTATCTTATTTCTTTAATAAATAACATTTAAAAGATTTTTTTTAAATCATAATCTAAAATTGGAAAGTAAAAACTATATTAAATGAAGATTATCAATTTTTCTTAAATTTTTAAAAATATTTCTCACTTTTTGTTTTATTCTATACTAATTTTCTATGACCATCATATACTCAATAATTAAATGAAAAATTTTAAATAATCATTTTACTATTATTCTAAATTAACTGAAGGTGGTTAAATTTAGAAAAATTTTTTAGAGATAGAGTAGGGCAAATATGAGAAAAAAAGGAATTTTATTAATAATTTGTTTAGTATTTGGTATACTTATCTTAAGTACTATATTTTTAATTAATTTTGACAATGCTAATTCTTATGATTCTAATCAATCAAATAAAAGCTTTGCCAATAATAGTATCCAAACAAAAGAATTGTTTAGTAAATATGAAGGAGATTCACTAGATAAATATTTAATCTCAACAAAAAATGCTCCAAGTGAAAGTGAATATATAAAAGAATTAGCTAATCAAATAACAAAGAATAAAAGTACTACATCATCAAAAGCTGAAGCTATTTTTGATTGGGTTAAGAAAAACATTGAATATTCTGGGTATGAAGGTGATAAGTATGGTGGTGAAGGAGCAATAAAAAATAGCAGAGGAAATTGTGTTGATACTTCACATGCTTTGGTTTCACTTTTTAGAGCAGAAGGAATACCTGCAAGATATGTTTATGGAAAGTGTGAATTTGTCAAAGGTAATTTAACTGGATTAACTGTTCCTCATGTTTGGGTACAAGTCCTTATTGATGATGAATGGAGGGTAGCAGATGGGATTTATGAAAAAAATCAATTAGGGTATGTTAGTAATTGGAAAACTTATTCCTATAACCTTTATAAAATCTATCCCAACCTTTAACCTTACCAATATTATCGTAATATCCTAATTAAAAAATAAAAAGTATTAATATTAAATATAAAAAAATAAAAACAACTTAACTTAAAAAATAAAAAAATAAAAATTACCAATATCCAATATAAAAAAATAAAAATAACTTAACTTAAAAAATAAAAAGTATGAATATTAAATATAAAAAGTATTAATATTAAATATAAAAAATTATAATACTTATTTTTTTAAGTAAAATATTTAAATGATGAAATTACACCCGTTTTTTTAAAAAAAAATCACTATTCAGGATAAAAAAATAATTTAATATCATTCTTGGCTATTTTTTGTGTTTTCTTCCTTGATTTCTGTTACCAAAACTTTATCAATATAGTGACCATCCATATCCACAATTTCAAAACTTAGCTTATCCCACTTGAAATTTTCTCCTATATCAGGAACTTTATTAATATAGCTAAGAATAAAACCAGTTAATGTTGTAAAATTGTCTTCTTTTTCTTCAGGAATTTCTTCAAGATCAAATAGCTCTTTAAACCTATCAATTGTGAACCCACCATCAATTAACCATGACCCATCTGATCTTTGAGTAGCTGTTGGTTCATCCATTTCATCAATTCCTGGAATATCTCCGACAATCCCTTCCAACACATCATTCAATGTTATCAATCCTTCAACACTACCATATTCATCTATAACAAGAGCAATATGGACATATTCTTTATTTTCTTTAAATAGCTTTAAAATATCAAGTGAAAGAAGATTTTCTGGAACAATTAATGGTTTTTTTAAGTAAGATTTAATATTTAACTTTTCTCCTAAAAAAATTGAGCTTAAAATATCTTTACTTTGTACTACACCAACAATATTGTCCAATTCACCTTTAGCTACTGGAAATATAGACCGTTTACTATTGATGATTTTCTTTTTTGTTTCTTCAATTCCTTCTTCAAGATCTATCCAAATAATTTCAGGTTTAGGTGTCATTAACATGTCCACTTTTTGAACATCTAATCGGAAAACACGTTTAATAATGTCTTCTTCTTCTTTTTCAATAGTTCCATCTTCTAATCCTTCTTCAATGAGTAACTTAATTTCATCTTCTGTAACCACATTTTCTTTAGGTTTTTCAAAACCAATAATAGCTAAAACCAAGTTTGTTGATTTACTTAATACTATTACAAGAGGTTTAGAAATTTTTAACAATATTTTCATGAATTTAGCTAATTTAACAGCTATTTTCTCAGGGTCGTTTAAAGCTAGTCTTTTTGGAACTAATTCACCAATAACCAATGTTAAATAAGTTATGATTAAAACAACGATTAACATGCTTATAGCTACATGATACGGAGATAAAAATAATAAATATTTTGATAAAGGTCCAGAAATAGTTGCTCCACCAAATGCTCCAGCTAATATTCCAACAAGTGTGATTCCTATTTGAATCGTTGATAAAAACTGATTTGGATCTTCAATTAATTTAATGACTGTTTTTGCACCTTTATATCCATCTTGTTCCATCTTTTGCAATTTAGTTTTTCTTGATGAAACAATTGCAAGTTCAAACATTGCCAATATTCCATTTAATAGTATCAAGAGTAATATTACTATCATTTCAAATATTATTTCTGCTATCATTTTTCTAGACCTTTATAAAAAACTACTTGTAAATTAGCATTATATTTATAATTTTCAAACAATTTCCAAATATTTTTTAAAAAACTCATTTTTAAAAATTATAAAAATACATTCAACTATAACCTTTAAAAAAATTAAAAATTATAAAAACACATCCCAATATAACCTTTAAAAAAATTAAAAATTATAAAAACACATCCCAATATAACCTTTAAAAAATAAGACTAATTAAAATATTAAAATTTTAATTAGAATATTAATAAAAATTAATTTTCATTATAAAATTAATAAAATCAAAGATAATCATGATTACATACCTTATTTTAAAAAATTAAGACTTGTGAATAAAAATATAATATTAAAGTTTATCAGCAGTTATAAAACCTGTTCCTCCGTAAATTTCTTCTTGCATTTCTCTAACAGCATTTGAAGCATCTTCTGCAGTTTCAACTTTTTTAAATATCCTTCTAAGTTTGACTTTAAGAGATTTTCCACAAACACATTTTCTAGTAGCTACTCCTTCTTTTCCGTAAAGCACTCTACCACAATCACAGCGAAAAATAAGATACATATTTTATATTCTCCTAATAATTCCTTAATTAGCCTTGAATTAATGCTTTTTTAAAAAAAAGTAATTATTATATTTTAAAAGAATAATCATTTAATTAATAAACTATACACCCCAAAATCCTGAAAAAATATTAAATAAAATAATAATAAGTAATAGCTAAACACTAAATCCTGAAAAAATATTAAATAATAGAATAATCATTATGAATAATAGCTAAACACCCCAAATCTTTAAAAACAAAGGTATAAAGACTTTGGATGGAAGTATAACTAATGTAGCTACACTAACACCTAAGTTTGTTCCCATAACAACAAGAAGTATTCTAAAAATGTTATTATTCCAAAGATCTCTTAAGCTTTTTATTTTACCTAAATTAGCTATATCACTTTTTCTAACTTTTCTATATTTAGCTTCGGTTAAACCTGAAAACCATCCTGCAGCAAGTAAAGGGTGAATTATTGTTAAAGGAGCTACTATAAATCCAACAACTGCAGATTGTATCTTAGACCCAGATAATAGTGAACCTATAAAAGCTGTTCCTCCGCCTATTAGGATAAACTCTATAAGATTTCCTTGAATATCAATACCATTTATAAAAGCCAGAAAAAATATCACAATAAAAGATATTGGAATAGCTGCTAAAATTATTTTTGCCCAAGGAAATCCATTATCTTCTATATCCACTAAAGATTCCATTGGTAAAATTTCTTGAGGATTATCTAAATAATAATTTATTCCTTCTTTATGTCCTGCACCAACAACAGCTATTACATGGTCTTCTTCAATGTTTAAAATACTATTAGCTAAATAAACATCTCTTTCTTTTACTAAAACTTTGTAGGCATTAGGAGACATATCCTTAAAATATTCCATTATTTCCTCTAAAGTATCACTTTCTTTTAGCTGTTCAATGTCTTCTATTCCTTCATCATCATCTGTAAAAAGAGAACCTATAGCTCCATAAAGGAATTTAAGCTTTTCCATAAAGGTCATTTCATTTAAAACCCTTTGTAAAGTTATATTAATATCTCTATCTATTAAAGCAATCTTTGCTTCAACCTCATTAGCTGCGTCAATAGCTTCAATCATTTCAGAACCAGGTTTAATATCTAAATCATCACCGATTTTTGATTGAATATAAGTTAATACACTACTTATTGCAAAAAGCCCTACTTTCCCTTCTTTAATAATATTTGTTACTGATATTTCTTCATCAGTTTCAATTCCTGCTTTTTCCTGTAATAAACGTTCATATCTCCCTTTATCAAGTTCAATAGCTACTACCTCAGGTTGTTGTTCATGAATAGCTTTTTTAACTTCTTCAACACTATCTTGAGAGACGTGGGCTGTTCCTATAATTGTTAAACATTCTCTTTTCATTTTAAAAAACACTCACAATAAATAAAATTCCCTATTAATTGATAAAAGTTATTTAATTATAATAAAAAATAATTGTCGATTAATAAACTAAATTTAAATAGATAAAATAGCTAAAATAAATAGCTATTAATAATCAATATTAAAGATATATTTTTATAATTCATGATTAAGTTGTATATATTGATTCTATTTATATTTAAAATTTTATTTTAATGTGGAAGTAAAATTTAATATCTTTTTATTATAATTATAAATTTACTTAAAAAAATGCATAATATGAAATTTTAAACAATTTATAATGATTTTATTAATAAATAAAGATTAATTATCTTAATTAAAAGAAAATTAAAGTTTAAAGAATTTATTTTATTTATATTTTTATTAATTATCCATTTTATGATTAATAAATAAATTAAATTGATTTACAAATTAAAAATCAACAATAAATTGATAATAAAAAAATTAATTTTGCAAAACACTATTAAAACAAATATTTGAAAATTTATAATAGACTTTAAAACAATTAAATCATCAAAAAGACTGAATAAAATGTTATTCAATGAAATAATCTTAAAATAATCTAATATCTTTTTTTATGCTGTTAACTAATAGCTAAAATCCATATATCTATTATTGAAAATAAAGTTTTTAGCTAATTTATTTTAAAAATTTTAAATATTCAGTTATTAATTAATCAAATGATAATAATTTATATTCTTTTTTAAAAAAATTAAAAACAATTTATTTTAAAAATTAATATTAATAAAATGGATTTTTGAAAATTAAATAATTTTTTGTAAATAATTAAATTCAAACTTTTCTTCAAGGACTACAACTAAAAAAAGGTCATTGATTTCAAGTGTAAAACTTTGTTGAGATTAGCTATTTTATAATAAAAGACTTGAATTTTTGATAAAAAAATAATTTATAAAATGATAAAATTTTTATTAATTTCCTTTTTATTAATATTAAAAATACTAATTTGAAAAATGATAAAATTTTTTTAATTTCATTTTTATTAATATTAAAAATACTAATTTGAAAAATAATTAATTATAATCATTTTATATTCGAATACAATGAAATAATTAAAATAAATAATTAAAAACAATAAAACAAAAAACAACAACCAAAAAACAAAACAACAACCAAAACAAAAAATAGCTACTAAAAAACAAAACAACAACTAAAACAAAAAATAACAACTAAAAAACAAAACAACAACTAAAACAAAAAATAACAACCAAAAAACAAAACAACAACTAAAACAAGAAATAACAACCAAAAAACAAAACAACAACTAAAACAAGAAATAACAACTAAAAAAGAAAACAACAACTAAAACAAGAAATAGCTACTAAAACAAAATAGCTATTAAAACAAGTGAAAAATAATCAAAATAAGTTTAAAATGTAAACAAAAAATAATAAGAAGCAAATAATAAAATAAGTTATAAATAACAAATTTTATTATAAACAAATTTAAAAATAGCTATTATTAAGAGGATAAAGCATCTTTCAAAACATTAGTGTCGCATTGCAAGGTTATAATATTTGTTCTTCCTTTTCCTCGACCACGAGAAACTGTGTTTGTAGAAATGATACCTAAAGTTTCTAATTCATTTACAAAATCAAATATTCTTCTATAAGAAACTGAATCTCCTCTAGAAATTTCTTCATAAGCATCGTATAACTTACCAGATATTATTTCTTCCTTTTTTTGAGTTAATTTTAAAATAGCTTCTAAAACTCTTTGTTGTTGAGCAGGTAAGGACACTATAACATCGGTTATTTTATCATGTTCAATTCTATCTTTAGCTTCATCCACGAAAGATACAGTTACTGTGTCAGATTGATTTTCATCAGCTAGTTCTCCTGTGGTTCTTAAAAGATCAAGAGCATACCGAGCATCACCTTCAATTTTAGCAGCTAAAGCTGCACAGTAAGGAATAACATCATCCTCTAATGTATCTTCTTTGAAAGAAAGTTTAGCTCTTTCACTTAAAATATCAATTAGCTGTTGAGCTCCATAAGGAGGAAAAACCATTTCTTTATCTCGTAAACTACTTTTAACTCTTGTTCCTATATATTTTTTAAATTCAACATGATTACTAATAGATAAAATTGAAACATTATCTGTTCTAGTAAGTGTGAAAAGAAGACCGTCTCCATCATTTTTAAGAAGAATATCAATTTCATCTAAAACAACGATTAAAATCATGTTTTTTCCAAAAGCATTCTTTTTAAAAATATCTCTAAATGCGTTTAACACCTCTCCTCTTGTCCATCCTCTACTAGGTACATCTCTTCCCAATTGTTGACATAATCTTACAATGACCTGATTTTCAGTAGTATAATCAGTACATCTAATATATTCAGTTCTAATAAAAACATCTTCATTTAATGATATTTCTTTCAACTGATTCATTGCAATTTTAGCCGTTGCAGTTTTACCTGTGCCAGTCTTACCATAAATAGTAATATCAGTGGGTGTGACATTATTCAAAGCTTCAATCCAATATTTAGCTATGGACGTTAGTTGTTCTTCACGATGTGGTAAGTGGCTAGGTAAAAACCTGGGATCCAACAATTGCTTATTTTCAAAAACTGACCCCCTGTCTTTCAGCTTAACAAATATATTCTCCGTATCCTCCATTTTAACACCTAAACATGAAAATTAAAATTTAAAACCGTTTAAAGCCCCATAATAACGAGTAAATTCTAATTCAATATTATTAAATCCAAAATTATTTCTTAAATAAAACAATTAATAATTCACCAAGAATAAACAATGATTAAATTGATTATCCAATATAACAAGATTAGTTATTGATTAAATTTTAAAAAATTTAAAAATAAGCTATTTTGAGAATAAACTTATTTTAATTGAAAATAAGTTACTTAAGAAAATAAGCTTATTTAAATTAAAAATAAGCTACTTAAATAAATAAACTTATTTAAATTAAAAATAAGCTACTTAAGAAAATAAACTTATTTAAATTAAAAATAAGCTACTTAAGAAAATAAACTTATTAAATTAAAAATAAGCTATTAAACAGTAATATGAGCTTATTTAAATAAATTTAATCATATGATAAAGGAAAAGATTTCTCTATTATTAAAAACATTTTAATTGTAGTTAGTTAGTATTTTTGAAAGTTTAAAAAATATTATATAGCTAACAATAGTTAAGTATTATGAAAGTTAACAAAAGTATTACAATTAAATATTATGAATGCTTTTAAAAATATTATACTAAGATTATGAAAGTTTATAGAATTAATCTATAGCTAACAATATAATTTTATAATTAAGTATTATGAAAGTTTATAAAAATATTATATAACTAACAATAATAATAAATAATAAAATTTAATCTTTGATGAACTTGATTAATTTTATCTAAGAATTGCAATAAGATCTTTTTTTTTATTGTCAATTCATATGAAATATAAAAACATTATTTTTTCATAAATAAATGGAATAAAATAAGATTCAATTAATATATAATGATAAAAATTAAAATAATGAGTATTACTCCATTTGTAATGAACATTATATTTCAAGTATAGTTAGTTCTTTTTTAAAATTAATAAAGGTATTTATTAAAAAATTTGAATATTATAATAAATAATAATGTCTATTTAATGACTTTTTATTCAATATAATTTTAGGTCAATAACTGAATTTATATTATTCTTTATTTTATTTTCTTTTTTTGAAAGATATCAATGTTAAATTTTTTTAAAAAAAAATTTACTATTTTAACAATTCAATTCGATATATTAGCCATTGTTAATATTTTCTATGTAATTTCTCTTTTCAAGTATTTTTTATAGTAATTTAACAAAAATTTATAAATTTTTGAAGTTTATTTGAAAAATGTTCATGTAAATATAATGCCGTTATAATCTATAATTCTTATACACTGGAATTTTCATAAACAAATTTTTCTAAAAATTACATATTATAAAACAAGAATAGAAAAAATAGGACTATGAAATTTAGAGAGGGAGAGGTGTATTTCCACTGTAAAGTAAAAAATGAAAAAAAGAAAAAACATGAGGTATGTTTCAAGTGTAAAATGTTTTTTAAAAAATTATATTATTATATTGAATTGCAGTAATAATGCTGAATGAGACTATGAAAAATTGAAATAATAATAAAAAATAAGTTAAAAATTAATATAATTCATAATGTTGAAAAAATCATATTAGCTATAACAACCTTTTTTTGTTAATAAAAATATTTTATATTTTAAAAAAGAGTGTAAAAGATAAAAAATCCATTATATTCTTTTTTTAAAAAAAAATTAACATTTAATTACTGATTAAAGAATTTTTAAAAAAGATATGTTTCAAGTGTATACAGTTGAAATATACCTCTTCAGTTCCTAAAAACATGCAAACATGTTTCACTGGAAATGTGCCTCTCCCTCTCTCAAAAAAATGTGATTCATTAAAATATTAATTATGGTCCCAAAACTAAAGTTGATTTTTAGTATCTTCCTCAAGATTTTCAATATAATCTTTAGCTTGTGATAATAAAAGAGAAATTATTATAAAAATTCCTAAAATTGTTGATTGAATAATAATAGAATATTCAAAGATAAGTATATCAAACATGAGCAGAATACTGACGATTATCTGGATAATCAGATAGATATTAATTATTATAAGTAGTGGTAAGCTATTGAACGAGAAACTCTCATTTTTATTAATTAAATAATTAGCTAAAATAAATTGTACTACAAATGCAAACAATGTAAATAAATAGCTAATCCAAAAAACATAACCTTTATCAAAAAACAACAACATTACAATAATACTATAAAGAATAATGAGTACCAAAAAAACTGAATTGAATTTAAGATTGATAAAAAAATTCACCTAAAAGCTCCTTTTTAAACACGTATAATCCTAAAAGAATAAACAAAGTTAATAGAACTCCCCAAATATTAAAGATAATTATCATAAACAATACAAAAAGAATTGTTAAAAATAGACTACCACCAGATACTTTCTTTTTTTGAACAAAATTTTTATCATATTTTTTTATTTCTTTTATATTTCTCAGTCTTTCAGCCTTAAAAGATTGTTTTTCACTCGGTCTAACAGTTTTAATGATTTCATCAAGTAAAAAATTTTTTACCATTAAAAATTCTAATAAATCTGAGTCAAAATGAGAACTTGCTTTTTTTACATCTTCTAAATATTCATTATAGAAATTGATTACTTGAGTAACTAATTCATTAGATACAAATAAATTTTCCAAATAAAATATTTTTGCATCTTTTCTCACATCAGAACCATTGATATAGTGATAAGAATTTTTTTGTTCCCTATTATGAATATTTACTGAAGCATTTTGTATAGAATTTATAAGTGGTATGATTTCCTTTGAATAACGTACAATTGCCTCACCAATTTCATCAATTTTTTTTTCTTTCATGACATCAATTGCATAATTAAAAGCTTTGCTTACATCATAACGATCCTTATAATCCATCATGGAACTTAACCAACATTCAGCCAAACCTTTATAAAAAATTGCATCAGGATTCTCAATTTCAATAGATAAAAGCTCATCAGAATATCTTTTCACATCTTTCCATCGTTGATGCTCAATTCCTTTTTTTAATAATTTTTCATAGTTCTCAATTTTTGATGAATGATCTATCTGAACAGTTCCCTCAACCATCATTTTTTTGGCTTCTTCAGGAGAATATTTAGCACCACAACTTTGACAGGTAAATAAACCATCTTCTTTAACTACATTTGTACTTCCACACATTTCACAAGCTAATTTTTTCATATATAATCACCTATTCTATTTCCACATTGTGAACAAAATTTATCATTTTTTTTTATCTTTGACCCACATTTAGAACATTTTAACTCATCAGTTAATTTATTCCCACATCCAGAACAGAATACCGAATCATTTTCTAGTTCTTTACCACATTGTAAACAAAATTTGTTATTAGCTACATTAGCATTTGAATTGTTACCACTAAACATATTGGATTTACCTGAAAAAGAGCTTTGAAAACTTCCAGCAATGTTATCCTTCAGCATTTCACCAAAAGCTAATGCTATTGGTATTTGAGCTATCATTCCTCCAACATCATTTTGCATTCCAGGATTATCTGCATATTTCTTTGATATTTCTGCTATCTGTTCATCTGCCCAATTATAATCAAGTGTCCCATATTCCATCTTTTTATTTAGGACTTCTTTAACTTTATCAGTGTCTTCTTTAGGAATAACTATTGTTGAGAGATAAAAATTAACTAATTTAACACCATAAAAATCAAAATCAATAACTAATTTTTCTTCCAGAGCTTTTGATATTTCTTCTAGATATTGATTTATAGTTAAATAGCTAACTTCGGACATAATTTTAGCCAAATATGTTTTAACTCTTGTGCTGAGTTTTTCTCTGAAATATTTGATTAATTTTTCCGTGTTTATGCTATTTTGAGTTCCAACAACTTTAATTAAAAATTTTCTTGCATCTTTTATTATAAACTCCATACTTCCTGATGCACCTGCATTTAAAGGAATATTGAAAGTCGGATCTAATATTTGGAATTGGCTACTTGTACCCCATTCAATATTTAGTGATGTAGCTTTATTTATAAAATAAACTTCAACATGGAAAGGAGTTTCTCCTTCAGTAGGAATATTTATGATATTTCGAATCAAAGGAATATTTTCACTGACTAATTCGTGTTTTCCTGGTCCAAACAAATCAAGAACTTCTCCATTTTTATAAAATATTGCTTCTTGTGATTCATGTACAATTAGCTGACTAGAAGTATTAAAATCCTCTACAGGATGCTTCCATACTAATGTGGTGTCATCACCTTCAAATTTTATTACTTTTAAAAGATCCATAATATATCTCTTTGATTTTTAACTTGAAATGCATAGAATTCTCTCTTACTTTATTTCAAGAGGTTTAAATAATATTTTTTGTTTGAAAATTTAAAGAGGAATTAAGAGCTCAAATACTTTTATTACTTGATAGAGGTTATAAAAATATTGAATTGCTGAAATTGAATTAGTGTAATTAACACTCAATGTACTGGAAGAAGAATATCTAACCACAATCTTTTAATAAAGGAAACTACAGCTTATCAGAATTATAGAAATGAAAATAAATGTAAAATAAACTGGAATTTTAATAGAACCTATACAAATAAAAAGTTATCAAAATATTATATCGCTGCATAAATATAGGAATAACTAAATTTCCCATGACAATAGTTTATATATTTTAAACTCAGTACCATGAAAAATTAGCATGAAAATTAATATTTCATGAAACTATCCAAACATACTATTTGTATCTTCAATAGAATCAGGATCAATTTCACCAAAATTTTTCCCTAATAGCCAAATGCAATGTAGCTTTCCTTTAAAAACTTTTTTCATACCATTAATTAAATTATGTTTATTTAATCCATCTTCATAGATTTCTTCTGTAATAACAAATTTACTAAGCTCATCATTAGGATGTTCAAGTTCAAAGTCCAATAAAAACTGATTTAAAGAAAGTCTTAAATCCCATATGAACTCTTGTTTTTTAGATTCAGAAGATGCTCTTATTGCAGAAATTTGTTCTGGAGCTACTTCAGTGGCACAACCAATTAAAATCATGTCTATTTTGTTTATTGGTTGAATTATATCCATTATATGACCTTCAGGATAATTAATAATAAAATGAAAGTTTGCACTATCATCTGGTATTTTTTCTTTGAATATTCCTTCATCAGCTAACCAATCTCGAACTTGCTTTTCATCTATCATAAAAACCACAAAAAATTATTATTATTTTAGTTATATATAAAAAAAATATATATATTATTATAAATATTATATTATTTTATTATTATAATTATTATTATAAATATTTATTATATAAACATTAAATCAATAGCTAAAAGAATAGATTATGAAATGAATATTATACTATTAATCTTAAAAAAATTAATAAAGAATGAATAAATCAAAAATTCTTTTTATATAATTAAATTCTTTTAATTAATAATATATTTATTAATAATATTGTAAGACTTACTTTTAACTAAAATATTATATAGTTATTATATATATTAATTTTAATGATTTTTAATCTAACAAGTTTTACAAACTACAATTTAAATGACTTTTTTTCAATTGGAATAATTGGTTTTATTTTAATCTTTGCAATAGCTATAGACTTAATCTTTGGAGAACTTCCAACAAAGATCCATCCTGTTGTTATAATAGGTAAATTCATTGATTACTTCACAAAATATTTTATTAAGATAAAAAGTAAGTTTTCTGGTTTGTATTTAACCCTGTCAGTAACGATTCTTTCATTGAGTATAGCTATTATAATCTTTTTAACATTAACAATAAATTTTTATATCTTCATAATAGCTTCAATATTAATTTTATCCTCAATGTTTTCTTTTAAATTATTATTATCATCAGCTAATGATATAAAAAATGATTTATCCATCGATATTAATAAAGCTCGTAAATCAGTTTCTTATTTAGTAAGTAGAAAAACAAATGAATTAAGTGAAAAGCTAATAATTTCTGCAACTATTGAAACTTTAACAGAAAATATAACCGATTCTTGTGTTTCAGTTTTTTTTTACTATTTAGCTACTGGAATTATAACATTATTCCTTACCTTGACGGTTAGCTATTTTTTTAATTATACTAATTTTAATAATTATAATTATTATAATAATATAATAATATTTATTAATTTTATTAATAATTATTTATTTTATTTAATAGCTATAGTTTCTATACTTGCAGCAATATTTTATAGGATATTAAATACCTTAGATGCAATGGTTGCATATAAAAATCAAAAATACATGTTGATTGGCTACTTTCCAGCAAAGTTAGATGATTTACTAAACTATATTCCTTCAAGATTTTCTGGATTAATGGTTATTATATCTGCATTTCTATTAAATTTAAATTGGAGAAATAGCTATTTTATTTTTAAAAGAGATGCAAAAAATTGCCCAAGTCCAAACTCAGGATATACAATGTCAGCAGCAGCTGGTGCACTAGAAATACAATTAAAAAAAGAAGATGTTTATACCTTAGGAGATGAAAATCAAGAGCTAATGATAGATCATATTGATAAAGCTATTAAATTATCAAGGATTTCTATATTACTTTCTGTGATAGTTTTGTTAGGGATTTATTATTTAATTTTGTATTTTTTATTAGTTGTTTAATGAGTTTAGCTATTTTTTTTTAAAATTTAAAGATAAATTAAGCTAATATTAATCTAGTTTCTGATTAATATTATAGATAATTACTAAACTTTTTTCCAAAGTTTTATATATGGTTATTGAAAATAGTAATATTATATGATTAATCAGTATGATATTGAAATAGCTGATTATTTGAAAATGAAGGATTTGGATGAGATTTTGAGTGAGTATATTGTTTATTATAGGATTTATCAAAGGGTATTGTTTTTAAGGATGTTACGGCAAAACTTTTCAATTAAAGATGCGACTCA
>Ga0099364_10004753_pt1 | contig 20484 bp, 17 predicted proteins | sample TergutTh196P3_FD_73070 | JGI IMG/M metagenome (GOLD analysis project Ga0099364, IMG submission 73070) | Microcerotermes parvus P3 segment gut microbial communities from Pointe-Noire, Republic of the Congo - Th196 P3 | ecosystem: Host-associated > Arthropoda: Insects > Digestive system > Gut ... | reverse complement strand
TTAACCCACTTTCCGGCTTCACAAATCTTTTACAATTAAAAGTCCTACAATAACTTGACACGGACTTCTTAAAAAATTACGCTTGACAAAATTTTCATTTAGCGGTAAAATAGTGGTGAGCTGAAAAAATAAACCATTACGAAAAAACCAAACGATTGAAAGATGCGGACTTCAAGCAAATTATTGGTGTCAAGCGAGGAACTTTTGTTGCGATGGTCGAAGCATTGACCGTTGCATACTTGAAAAAACACGCGAAAAACGGCAGGAAGCCAACGCTAACGCTTGAAGAGCAATTGCTGATGACCTTTATGACCTTTAAAACCTTAAAATATCTGCATCAATATGCCACGCAAAAGGAATTGGCGTATAAATTTGAAGTAGGCGAAGCAACGGTTCACGATACGATTGTATGGGTTGTATGGGTCGAAGACACGCTCGTCAAGTCCGATAAATTCAAATTACCCTGCAGAAAAGGCGTTGCTTGAGGACGACAGCATTGAGGTAATTCTCGTTGATGTGATGGAATGTCCCATCGAACGGCCTAAAAAAAACAGCGGCAATGGTATTCAGGGAAAAAGAAAAAGCACACCATAAAAACTCAAGTTGTAGTCAACAAACGAACGGAAGAAATCATTTGCGTTGCGGAAGATTGCGAAAAAACGCACGATTTCAAATTGTACAAAGACACCATCGGCGGACGTGTTCTTGCAAGCATAAAAGCGCAGATGGACAGCGGATATCAAAGAATTGCCGAGATTCACAAGAACAGCGAAACGCCCAAAAAGAAACCGAAGGGCGGTGAACTCACCCAAGGAGAGAAGTTGGAAAACAGACGGATTTCTCGTGAACGAATACTGATCTAGAACATCAACGCAAAAATCAAAGTATTCAAAATTATGGCGAACAAGTACCGCAACCGCAGGAAACGCCATAGTTTACGCACAAATCTTATCTGCGGAATTATCAATGCAGACACTAGGATTTAGTTTCCGAGGAAGTCTAATTAATAAGCGAAGTATAGAAAATCAAAAATCAATGAATTGTTTTTTTAAAAAATATTTTTAACATTTTTGTGTCTATGAAGAATTTTATTATATTTAATTTGCGTATTGTTTTTAATATGGGGGCATAGCTCAGCTGGGAGAGCGCCTGACTGGCAGTCAGGAGGTTCAGGGGTTCGATCCCCCTTGTCTCCACCATTTGTCCCATAGGCGAACCGCTTGTCGGTTCGCCTATGGGTATGTTTATGCCCTTTTCGCTCGCGTGGCAGAAGATTTCGAGCCGCGCATCGTCGCCGTCATACAGATAAATCCTGCCGACGAAGGTATCAATCAGCGTCATGCGGTAGGTCATACTGTTTACGTCGTCGTGCTTGAACTTCTCGAAAAAGAATTTCACCTCATCGAAGGATAGAATCGGGTTAATCAGTTTTTCTTTCGCAATCTGTGTTTCAAGGTCGGTCTTTTCAAGCTGTCGTTTTTCGATTTGCGACGATAATATATCGACCGCTTTCCCTGCTTCGATTGCTTTGATAAGATTCGCCGTAGCGGTTTCGTTTTCCTTGAGTAACCGTCTAAGCCGTTTCACCGTGTCGGTGTTGTCCTCCTTTGTGGACAACTCGCTGATTTTGCGGGCGACGTCGTCAATATAATCGTCGGTCAGTGTGTTGATGATTTCGGTTATTACTAAATCTTCAATGACCCCCTTTTTGACCGTTTTCTTTTTACAGTCGCCTTTTTTGCGGTTGGTAACGCATTGATAATACTGATGGATTACGCCGTGTCTGCCTGTGCCGCTCACGCCCGTCATGGCGCATTGGCAAAGTTAGCACAAGCCACTTTGTTCGTCAGCTCATACCGCTTCTTTCCGGTCTTTTTCGCCCCGTCGTAGGCTATGGCGACTTTCATTTCCTTGCCGCTCCCATGGGTTTTGCGGTCTTTTCCCTGCAATTTAATGTGAATGCCGTCCTGCTCCTCAAACAGCAAAGGAGTTTCAAGCTCCCCGGTTCCACGATTCTCCAACGCCGCAATCGCTAATGATTGCTCTTTGATACTAATCCCATTTTAAAAACCGTTGAAAACGAGTGAGTAGTTTTTTAAGAAAAACGAATAACTGAGAATTGCAAGTTTAATTGCCCACCATAATCTACCAGCTTACTGTGTTGCGGAGCAGAGAGTTACTTACAGCCCTTGATTGCCGTCCAATGCAAAGGGTGTGCCGCGTCAAGGGCGGCTGGCCGTTCATCTTGACCCTTGACGCGGCGCACTCTTTGCGTTACGCTCGGCAAGGGCTTTAAGCGGCAATTTCATTTGCGGTCTTATAGCCGAAGATTTTACGGGGGTAGTTGTTTACCCAATCTTCAATCCGCCTAAGTTCTTTTTGTGTCAGTTTTCCAATGTCTGTTCCCTTTGGGACAAACCGCCGGAGGATTCGGTTGCCGTTTTCGTTGCTGCCGCGTTCCCAACTGCTGTAAGGATGGGCGTAGTAGATCTCATTGCATTTTGCGGCTTTTTTGATGGTCTCGCTGTCTAAAAACTCGCTGCCGTTGTCGGCCGTGATGGTCTTGAACACATTCTCGAAATTGCCGCCGACACGCCGCCGAACTCGCTTGATTGCTAAAATCACCTCTTTCTGCGTTTTGTTTTTCACGAGAACATACAGAGATTTCCTCGTATTGCGGTCAATAAGTGTTAATATCACGGGTTTTGTTCCCTGTTTGCCGACCACTAAATCAATCTCCCAATGACCCGGTTCTGCCCGCTCATCGGCTTCTTTGGGGCGTTCCGTTATGCTTTTGCCGTTTTTGTTGTTTAGCGCAACGGTGCGGACTTTCTTGTAATCCCGCTTCACTCCGTCCTTTTTAACCCATAAGTTATTGTTGCTTATTCCTGCAAAAACACCTCTGTCAATGTAGTTATATAGTGTTTTTGTGCAAATACTCGTTGAAAACTGCAACCCTCCCGCTTTTATCCTTCCGAGGACAACATCCGGCGACCATTTCTCGTTTTTGATCTTGTTTTCAATATGCTCTGCCAATTTATGGTCATTGCCGATTTTCAACCCCCGTCCTTTGCAAGCAGCGTTTTCATCGTGAATCCGCTGCCCTACATCAGCCAAATATACACACCGCTCCGTCAGGTCGCTGTTGCGCTGCAACGTCATCCCTCGGGCGATTTCACGATCTATTGTGCGCCTGTCCCGGCGTGGGTTTAGCGCGGCACCTATCTCAGCAGAGCTTAACCCCTGTTGAAATAACGCCTCGATTTTGTAGCGATCTTTCTCTCTTAACTGTTCCCATTTCCGCTTGATTGTGTTATCATTGCCTTGACCCATTTTGGTTCCCTCCAGTCACTTTTAGTCTCGCAACTTAAAGTATAACTGGTTTTGACCTCTTTGGGTCTTTTTTTATGGAGTTGGGCAATTCATTTTACAACTTGCCGCCTTCGGTTGTAACTTTAATTGTCCGGTTTCCTGATATATGTTTTTGAAACCGAAGGACACGGAACCGGGGAATATTTCCCCTTGCTTTTTCTGCAAGAATACTATATAATATATAATCAGGAGCATTAGGCGATTTTGTTCCCGTGAAAGGATGGTTATAGTATGAAAAAATCATTGGCGGCGAGATCATTGGCGGCGAAGATTACAAGTTTATTCTTGACAATTTTAATGTTATGTGCGGTTGTTCCGTTGTCGTATTTTACGGCGGAGGCATCCGGAACGCTTTCCGGGTTTGGAATAATCGGTACAACGCTGGATGATCCCTCATCCTATATCGGCGAAACCCGAACCGATGTAGTTAACTGGAGATTGAACCAGCTAAGCTATTATCTTATGCTCCCTAACCATCTGGATTTGTCCAGCCTGACACCGGTTTTTACGGTTTCACCCATTAACTCGGAACTGTGGGTTTTACCTCAGGGAAGTTCCGGAACCGGAACCCGGATATATAACAATCAACCTACCAACGTATTCCAAAACTCGTTTTCCGGGAACACAAGCGAAGCGAGATATACTCTTAGATGCGGAACTACCTCGTCTTTTAATACATATACGCTGGTAATCCGCAGACAGGGCAACGTCGGTTCGGTTTTTATTTCTCTGCAGGAAAATCTTAATTATATACACGCGAATAAAGACAACAGATCGCCGGGACATATAATTGTAATGGATTCTGAGGGCAGGATAGATTATAACGGCTATATGGATCACTTAAAAGGCCGTGGAAACGCCACCTGGGGCGGAGCTAAAAAACCCTATAACGTCCGGTTGCAGGACAGAGCATCGCTGCTGGGCTACGGCGAATCCAGAAAATGGAACTTAATAGCAAATCATTTCGACAGGTCTATGATGAACAATATAATAGCAAGCGAGATCGCAAGGGGCATGGGCGTTCCGTTCGTGCACGGTCACAGCCCGGTTGATTTATATATAGACAACGAATATCTGGGGCTTTACACATTGGCGGAAAAAGTTGAGATAGAGGATTACCGTGTGGATATTCAGGATCTTGAATCAGCTACCGAACTTGCTAACGATGTTAGTGACCTGTCAGTTTTTTCCCGCGGAGGTACTACAGGTAACTTCAGCCGCGGCAGCCGGAATCAATATGGGGTTCACTATAAATACCGGAACATTCCCAATAATCCCGAGGACATAACCGGGGGATATTTGCTGGAGTTTGATCTGGATGACCGGTATAATAATGAAGCTTCGGGATTCGTTACAAGCAGGGGAGCTTCGGTAGTCATAAAATATCCTGAATTTGCATCTCAAGCTCAGGTTGAGTATATTCGCGGCTTTTTTCAGGACGCGGAAAATGCGATATATTCGAGCAGCGGTATTAACAATAAGCTAAAACATTACAACGAATACATAGATTTGGAATCCTTTGCCCGAATGTATGTTTTTCAGGAATACGCAAAAAACCTGGATGTGGGGATAACCAGTTCATTTTTATACAAAGATTCGGATTTGACCAGTGACGGTAAAATTTATGGCGCTGTACCCTGGGATTTTGACCATGCTTTCGGTGATGCGGACAGTAACCGTGACGGTTTTGATTTAAGGGATCCCCGAACGTACTGGGCAAGCGAAGGACGTATCCATAACCACCCCGACTGGACAAAGCACATGATCGCAGAGATAACTAAATTTCCCCAGTTCAAACAGCAGGCTCAATATGAATATTATACCAAGTTAAAGCCTTATCTGGATAAAAATCTTCCCGGCTTGATAAACACATTACATGATGATATGTTAGACAGTGCGGTGCGCAACTATATACGCTGGGACGGTAATGTGAATGATCGTTTTTCAGAAGCTGTATACGGAACAGGAACTCAGCTCAGTAACATGGGACTTCTTAACTATCTTATACGGCGCAACAATTTTTTCAGCGAAGATTGGAGTATGCCCTCAAGCTATCCGTACCCGTACCCCTATGTAAACAGCAACCCGAAAGAAAGTGTTGTTATCAATCAGCTTTACGGGGGAGGGGAAAAGGGAGATACCAAAATTTCGCATAACTTTATAGAGCTGTATAACCCGACGAATCAGCCTGTCAAAATGGAGGGCTGGACGCTCGAGTATATAAATAACGCTTCCGGCGGCGATGTAAACGACGGTGCGGACGGAATGATAACGCTCAATGTGACCTTGCCGGCAAAAGGGAAATATTTCATCAAGGGTGCTGAAGAGCAGCAATCCGATTCCGCTTTTCCGGTCATAAAATTTACCAATGACAACAGCGACTGCGACAGGTATGTTCCGCATTTTGTTTTGGGAAATAAGGACTGCCGGATTACGCTTTATGATGAAAACCGGAATGTGATCGACGGTTTCGGCAGAGGGGAGCTGTCTTCGGTGCCCGAAGAAGGCAAGTTCGCTATGCCAGCAGGAAACAAGCATACGATTTTCGCAAGAACAAACGGCGAGGACACAAATAAAAGAACAGATTTTTTCGCGTATAATTTTAATAGCTGGGCAAATCCTGAAACATATGGCAGAGCAATGGCCGTTCCCGAAAAAACCTATAACGGCCCCGATCACGGAGAACCGGTAACGGTAAAGGACAGTGTCGTTATAAATCAGGTTTTCGGTGGCGGCGGCAAACACGACTCCAGAGTTTCACACAACTTTGTGGAATTGTATAACCCGACAGATTATACGGTGGATATGACCGGCTGGAAATTAAAATATTTTAATAACGGCGATGGTGCAGACGGAGAATTGGTGTTGGATATAACCCTTATGGCGGGGGACAAATACTTCATCAAGGGTTATGAAGAACAACAAGCCGTGTCCGGATTTCCGATTATACAATTCGAGGAAGACGACAGGGATTGCGATAGATTGGCGCAGGGGTTTGTATTAGGGAACAAGGATTGCCGGATCACGCTGTATGATGCGCAGGATAATGTTATTGACGGATTCGGCAGAGGAGCCCTGCCTTCGGTGGTCTCCGAGGGGGAATTTGCCGTCCGAAGCGGTAACAAGCACACTATTTATGTCCGTGATGGAGGGGACACCAACAAGGCATCTGACTTTAAGGCGTATATTTTCAATTCCGATGATCCTGAATCTGTGCTTGAGCAGTATATGGATGCAGGACTTAAGCCGGGCAAAACGTTTGATAATCAACCCAGTATTCCAAAAGGCAGCATTGTTATTAATCAGGTTTTCGGCGGAGGATCCCAGAGCGATTCCAGCGTTTCACACAACTTTATAGAATTATACAATCCAACGAACCAAGCGATAAATATGGAAGGCTGGACGGTCGAATATTTTAATAACGGTAACGGAGCGGACGGAACAGTGGAGCTAAATGTCACGTTACCGCCAAAGATGAAATATTTTATTAAGGGTGCAAAAGAAGATCAGACAAATCCCAATTTCCCGATTATAAAATATACCGACAATGACAGCGATTGCGACAAGTTTGTTCCTGACATGACGTTGGGCAATAACGATTGCCGCATAACCTTGCTGGATGCGGAAAATAATGTTATTGACGGATTCGGGAGAAGATTTTTACCCTCTGTGCAGAGTGAGGGTGAATTTGCTGTCCCCGAAGGAAACAAACACACAATCTATGCGCGGACAAACGGGATAGACCGAAACAGAGAAGTAGACTTTACGGCATATATATTTAACGCTGCCGATCCGAATCAGGTTTTGCAGGAATATAAGGATGCGGGTCTTGAAACATCCAGAATTTCTTCCGGATACGACCCCGGGACTCCCGGTACACCCAAAGGGAGTGTTGTTATTAATCAAATCTTCGGCGCGGGCGGCAGAGGAGACACAAGGATTTCCCACAACTTCATAGAATTGTACAATCCCACAGATCAGGCTGTAGATATGACCGACTGGAAGCTGAGCTACAACAACAACGGCAGGGGAGAGGACGGGGTTATTACGCTCAACGCCATACTCCCTCCCGACACCAAATATTTCATTAAGGGATTTAAGGAAACACAGGTTAATTCCGGTTTTCCGATAGTCAGGTTTACCGATGACGACAGCGATTGCGACAGACTGGCTCCCGGTTTAATCCTGAGTTCGGACGATAACCGTATAACGCTGTTTGATGCGGATGATAATGTAATTGACGGATTCGGAAGAAGATTATTAATGTCCGTACCCGGTGAGGGCTCGTTCTCGGTAAATCCCGGGAATAAAAACACTATTTATGCCAGGGTAAACGGTATTGACACAAACAGAGCTTCGGACTTCCGGACGTTCAATTTCGGAGTTTCCACCCCCTACTCTGTGCTGACAAACTATACAAGCGAGGGGTTATTACCCGATAAAAACATAGAAGATGCACCCGGAGATCCTAAAGGCAGTATCGTTATTAATCAAGTGTATGGCGGCGGAACACAGGGAGATACCGGGGTTTCGCACAACTTTATCGAGTTATATAATCCGACGGATAAGGATGTGGATATGACCGGTTGGAGGATTGTGTACTCCAATGACAACGACACGGGCGGTTTTGTGGTTTTGGATTCTGTGCTCGAGGCCGGAGCGAAATATTTCATAAAAGGAAGCGAAGAAACACAAACAGGCAGCGATTTTCCGATATTGAAATTTGAAACCAACAGTGCGGACACCGCTTCCGAAGATTGTCATATGTTTGTCCCCGAATTTGTTTTGGGACACGCAAATTGCAATATAACGTTATATGATGATCAAGACAATGTTATCGACGGGTTCGGCAGAGGTGAGTTTAGCTCGCTGCTTTCCGAGGGCAGATTCGCCGTAAACACAGGAAACAAACACACGGTATATGTACGAACCGGCGATGTGGACACAAATACGGCGGCGGACTTTACGGCATATGATTTCAGCGGCGGCGGATCGGTTCTGGAAGCATACGAAACGGCGGGATATATACCTGCCTTGCCTATCGAAACGGATTATCCTGAAATTATCGCTCATGGTTATCCCTATAATTTCTCACCCGCCCTGAAAAATTATAACGACCGCATAGATGATCCTTATGTGATAAACACAAACACAACTGCCCAAAATTACTGGCGGAGAATGGAACGCCGCATTAACGAGGACGGAGACGGATTTATTGATTTCAGGATCCCCATATATAAGGAAGCAGAAAACGCTTATATTTCGTTATTTGTTCACAGCGACACAGAAGCCTTTTTATCAGACAATAACGGAAGAGCCTGGAGGAGAGATCCGGTTGCAACAACCGGCGCGGGTGATCAGCGCACAACTAATATCCTGACGGTTGACGTGAGCGAATACATTGACGACGGGTACGCTTTTATACGGCTGCAAAGCATAGACAACGCTCCGCTGTACTTTATTTCAGGTAAAGTTTTTTACGATCATTCAGATTATGATGTGGATATTTTCCTTGAAGACACAAACGTTGTCCAGGGGCTGGACAACGAATGGCTCGGATATATGTACGGCGCCAGAGGATCTTCCAACCTTCCGTCCATTGCATCCGAGCCCCAAAACGTCCGCATATTCTGTGATACCGATGAAATGATGTTGTTTGAAGTCCCGCTGAATCCATATGCTTTGGAAAACAATCAAATACTCACATTATATTTGCATGGCGAAAATCTTGGATTGTTTGTTGCCGGCGACATCAACTTCACAAACCCAAGCCTGTATACATATTCGGATGTTTCGGATTATGACCCCAATTTCAAAGTATTGCAAATCGACCTCAGCGAATTTATAGCGGAAGGCAAAACTACGGTATTCTTTGCGCTGTGCAATATCACCTACTGGAATGAGGACATGACACGTCAATTCCTGAACACAAGACCGGTTAACGGCGGTGCGCTCTGGGGTTTCAGCACCCAAACCAGAGGGCCGGAATTTGAAATGGAAGGATCGGTTTTAGTTAAATATAACGGAAACCGCAGAGATGTTGTCATTCCCGGCACCGTAACTGAAATAGCCGAGTTTGCTTTTGGGGAAAACAGCCGGATCACCAGCGTAACTATACCTGAAAGCGTTATGACTATAGGTAATATGGCGTTCGTTGGATGCAATAACCTGAACGAGGTTTATTTTGAGGGATCATTCCCCGATAGTTTTGGAAACGCAGATGAGAATGTTTTCTTATATTGTTCGTCTCTTCTTATCGTATATTATCCCGAAAATGACCCGAGCTGGAAAAATTTCGCCGAGAATGGTTACAAAGGCGTACTGCAGGCTATTGCTTATACCCCGGGGAATCCGCCTGAACCGATCCCAATATATACCGTCAATGTTGAAAGCTCTAGCGGCGGCAAAATAAGCGGCGGCGGACGTTTTCGTCAGGGTATGGCGGCGATTATAACCGCCGAAGCATACGCCGGCTATAACTTCGAAGGTTGGTATGACGGCAATACAAAGCTCGAGGATGCGGAATCCGATTATAGCTTTGCGGTTATGTCCGATGTCAGCCTTGAAGCGAGATTTTCACTCATATTGTATACCGTTTCTGTTTCTGCCGGACCGCCCGAGGGCGGAACCGTTGCCGGCGGCAATAGTTATGTTCACAACGCTTCTGTAATTTTGAATGCAGCGGCGCGCACGGGATATACTTTCGACGGCTGGTACGAAAACGGCAATAAAATTTCGGCAAGCAATATGCTCAGCTTTAACGCAGACAGGAATCGTACGCTGCAAGCCAGGTTCGTAAAAACACCGGACGGAGGCGATGATAAGAAAACGACCGAAAGATTCACAATAAGAGCAACGGCGGGGTCCGGCGGAAGAGTGACCGGCGGCGGAACGTTTGACAAGGATAAAACTGTTACGCTAAATGCGGTTTCAAATAAAGGGTTTTCTTTCGACGGCTGGTACGAAAACAACCGAAAAATAAGCGGGGCGCGGGCGGCGTACAGCTTTAAAGCAGCCAAAAATCGCACATTGCAAGCGCGGTTTAAGGTCATCAAGGTAAAATCGGTAAAGCTGAACAAAAAAACGCTCAGGCTGGGACTTCAAAAGAACAGAAGATTTCAGCTTAGAGCGACGATCACCCCGACCGGTGCGAGGAATAAAAAAGTCACCTGGAAATCATCCAAACCCAGGGTAGTTTCGGTATCGAAAACGGGCAGGCTTACGGCACGAAAAAAGGGTACTGCAAATATCACCGTAACCACAAGAGACGGCAAAAAAAGAAGAGTATGCAGGGTAAGGGTGAATTAAAAGAATTAGACCTCCTCGAAAACAACTTCGCGACGTACACACGGTGTTAATTTATCCTCAAATATCCATGATATACTGACTTTACTCAGGAACTGTCTGATACAGGAGAGATTTAAATATGAAAAAATTAACGGGTTTGTTCTTTGCGGTATTGTTGATATTAACATTTACTGCGTGCGGTAATAATACCTCAGATATTTCCGTGAAGGTCGGAAATACGGTTAAAATCGGGGAAATAGATTGGCTTGTGCTGTCGGTCGGGGACAATAAAGCCCTGGTGCTGAGCGAAAATGTTTTGGAAAAAAGAGCGTACCATTCGCCGGACATTGATATTACATGGGAATACTGTGAGTTGCGGGAATATCTCAACGGTTCGTTCTATGATAAAACATTTAACGACACGGAAAAGAAAAATATCCTTACAACAAAAACGATAAATAGTGATAAGCCGGAGGTGGCCACAGCGGGGGGAAATGACACCTCAGACAAAATATTCTTGTGAAGCATAAGCGAAATTAACGAATACATGGGAAACAATGCGCACGAAAACATAAAAAATTCGATGATCGCCCGGCATATTAATACAGATGAAACTTCGTGGTGGTGGCTGCGTTCACCCGGTATTAAAAACGATTTTGCCGCTATTGTCAATTCCGACGGAAATGTTTATGCCGGCGGCGGCGGTGACGGTGTTGGTATGGACAGCGGCGGTGTTCGCCCTGCGTTGTGGTTGAATCTGTAATATTGCATACAAAGCATCAAAACTATTAATATTTTGGGGAAGGGTTGGCTGCAGCATGATCTGGGTTACCGGCGATATGCATGGAGAAATGAGTGCTTTTAAACGCGAAAAAATTAATAAGATAAAGAAAAACGACAGTCTTATTGTATGCGGTGATTTCGGGTTTGTCTGGGATGGAAGCAAAGAAGAAAAACGCAGGCTGAAGTGGATCGGAAAACGAAAGTACACGGTACTGTTTGCAGACGGGTGTAATGAAAATTTTTTATTGCTCGATTCTTACCCGACAGTAGATTTTGCGGGGGGAAAAGCGCGGAAAATTTCGGGTAATTTAATGCAGCTTCTCCGCGGAGAAACATACGAAATTGACGGAAAAGTCATATTTGTTTTCGGCGGCGGTCAAAATGATAACAAGGAATTAGTGGTCTCCAAAGGAACGCTGTCAACTCCTGAATCGCCTGACCGGTCAGAGGTGGAAAACGGAATTAATAATTTATTAAAATACGATAACAAAGTTGACCTGATAGTGACCCATGATGCACCCTCCAGTATAAAGGGGTTCATCAACATAGACGACAACGAACAGGAATATATTCATGTAACGCTGGAGAATTTTAAAAATACTTGTAAATTCAAGATGTGGTGTTTCGGCAAATATCATCAGGACAGGTTGATTCCGCCGTATTATCAACAGCTTTTTGAAAAAGTTATGCGCTTTAATCCAATTTGAAATAAACGGGAGATTTCATCATTTGTTAAAGATATTGAAAAACCTTAAAACACAAGAAATATATATGTCGCTTATACTCCTTATTTTTATCGTTGCACAGGTTTGGTTTGATTTGATGATACCTGATCAAATGTCCAAAATAACGATGCTCGTCCAAACTTCGGGCAGTGCTGTTTCCGATATATGGATGACAGGGGGTCATATGTTACTGTGCGCGTTGGGCAGCCTTGCGAGCGCCATTATTGTCAGCTACCTCGCGGCGCGTATATCCTCCTCTTTTTGTCAGCGGCTGCGCAGTATGTTGTTCGGCAAAGTCGAATCTTTTTCGATGGAAGAAATCAATCGTTTTTCTACATCGAGCCTGATAACCCGTTCCACCAACGATATTACGCAAATTCAAATGCTGATCGTAATGGCCTTGCAATTTGTCATCAGGGCTCCTATTATGGCGGCTTGGGCTATCACAAAAATTGTAGGCAAGGGTTTCGAATGGTCTATGGCAACGGGAATAACTGTTGCGATACTCATGGCGGCATCCGTTCTGCTTATGATATTCGTTATGCCGAAATTCAAACAAATGCAAAATCTGACCGACAACCTTACCCGTGTAACGCGTGAAAATTTAACAGGGTTACGCGTTGTCCGTGCCTGCAATGCCGAAAAATATCAGGAAGACAAATTTGAAACAGCAAACTTAGAATTAACAGACACTCAACTTTTTACAAACCGCGTAATGGTGATTATGATACCGATTTTCACCGTACTCGTGAGCGGATTATCGCTTGCTATATATTGGATCGGTGCATATCTTATCAACAATACGGGCGGAGATATCACGTTTGCATTGAACCCGATAACACGGGCGGAGGAGCAGCAAATCATATTCGCGAATATGATCGTCTTTTCACAGTATGCCATGCAGGTTGTAATGGCGTTTGTTACGGTAATGATGACCTTGGTTATGCTGCCCCGTGCCAGTGTTTCTTCTAAACGCATTAACGAAGTTCTTGATACCGACCCTAAAATTAAGAACGGCACATTCACCCGGGATAAACCGGATATAACGGGCGGAATCGAATTTAATAATGTAAGCTTTTGTTATCCGGATGCGAAAGAATATGTCCTGCAGAATGTAAGTTTTGCGGTAAAGCAGGGCGAAACCGTTGCATTTATCGGCTCTACCGGGAGCGGAAAATCCACATTGCTCAATCTTATTTTGCGGTTTTTTGATACGACCGAAGGCGAAGTTCTGATCGGCGGTGTGAATGTCAAGGACTATAAACTTGAAGAACTTTATAGTATGATCGGCTATGTGCCGCAAAAAGCCGTACTTTTCAAAGGAACGGAGAATCTAACGTTGCCTACGGGGAAAAGAGCGGCAATGTCCGCGCAAAAAATAAACCCGTAAAACGCGGTGCGGACTCAATTGAAGAAGCCGTCAGAATAGCGCAGGCATCCGATTTTGTTGAAGCTATGGAAAATGGGTATTTTGCGGATATAGCGCAGGACGGCACAAACATATCCGGCGGTCAGAAACAACGCCTTTCCATTGCACGGGCGATTTTTCGCAAACCCAAAATCTATATATTTGACGATTCGTTCTCAGCGTTGGATTTCAAAACAGATAAGATCTTGCGAACCGAACTAAAAAAGGCAACGGCGGGCGCAACCGGTTTTATTGTGGCACAAAGAATCGGCACGGTCATGGATGTTGATCGTATTATAGTACTGGATGAAGGCAGGATCGTGGGCGACGGAACACACAAAAAACTGCTGCGCGATTGCAAAGTATATTATGAGATAGCCATATCACAGCTCAGTGAAGAGGAGCTGATAAAATGAATCGAAACAAAGCAAAAACAGAAGCAAAAAGAAGTTTCGGTCATCCTGCTATGCAGCAGGGAACCGCTGTTGAAAAGGCCGGTAACTTCCGGGGAGCATGGATTGATCTTTTGAAGTATTGCAATAGGTATTTACCCGCTGTGTTCGTTTCAATAATAATTGCCGCAGTAGGTACGGTTTTCCAGTTTATCGGACCGGACAAGCTTAAGGATATGACGGACGAAATACTAAAAGGTATCCTGCCCGTAACAAACGGTACGGTTTCTATAACGGGTTCTGTAGATATGACCGCTGTTGCTAATATCGCCCTTACACTGGTGATGTTTTATGGTATTGCGGCGATCCTTAGTTTTGCGGGAAGCTATATTATGGCGACAGTAACCGCAAAAATTTCCAAGGGTATGAGAACCGACATATCAAGCAAGATAAACAAGATCCCGTTAAAGTATTTTGATAAAACAAGCTACGGCGACATTATAAGCCGTGCAACCAATGATGTGGATGCAATTGGTCAGACCCTTAATCAAAGTCTGGACGGTCTAATAGGCTCCGTTGTCATGTTTGCAGGGTCGGTGTTTATGATGTTTATCACCAACTGGATCTTGGCATTGATTGCTATATTCTCCAGCGCAATCGGATTTCTTGCCATAACGGTTATAATGGCGAAGTCGCAAAAATATTTTAACGCACAACAAAAAAAGCTGGGAGAAATTAACGGTTATATCGAAGAAATTTACACAAATCATGAAATCGTCAAGGCGTATAACGGCGGCAAAACAGCGAAAAATACCTTTGAAAAAATCAATAAAGACTTGTATGTGAGCGGCTGGAAATCGCAATTTATATCCGGGCTAATGTTTCCGTTGATGTTGTTTGCGGGTAATTTCGGTTATGTAGCGGTGTGTGTAACAGGTGCGGCTTTAGCGATGGGCGGCCAAATATCTTTTGGCGTTATCGTCGCTTTTATGATGTATATACGTTTATTCACACAGCCTTTGACCCGCATAGCTCAATCTATGCAGGTATTACAAAGGACGGCGGCGGCAAGTGAGCGCGTATTTGAATTTTTTAACGAAGAAGAATTAACGGATGAGAGTCGTAAAACTAAAAAATTGCAAAACATCAAAGGCGATGTGGAATTTAGAAACGTATGTTTCGGCTACGAAAAAGACCGGATTATACTCAATGATTTTTCAACAAAAATAAAAGCCGGGCAAAAGATTGCCATAGTCGGACCTACCGGAGCCGGCAAAACCACAATCGTAAATCTGCTGATGCGGTTTTACGAACCCGACAGCGGTGAAATACTTATAGATAACACACCTTCAAACGGCGTTACGCGGGAGAATGTTCGCGATCAATTTTGTATGACACTTCAAGACTCATGGCTGTTTGAGGGCACGATAAGGGAAAATATCGTTTACAGTAAGAGCGGTGCCACTGATAATGATGTAAAAGCGGCGTGCGAGGCAACCGGAATACATCACTTTATTAACACGCTTGCGCAGGGATATGATACCATTTTGGGTGATTTTGACAACCTTTCGGCGGGTCAAAAACAGCTTATTACTATAGCTCGCGCTATGGTACGCAACGCGCCGCTACTGATCCTGGACGAAGCGACCAGCTTAGTGGACACCCGCACGGAACGGTATGTCCAACAGGCTATGGATAAACTCACACAGGGCAGGACATCTTTTGTTATCGCGCACAGGCTCTCCACTATCAAGAACGCCGACTTGATTTTGGTTATACGGGACGGAAATATTGTAGAAAGCGGAAACCATGCTGATCTTCTTGCGCAAAACGGATTCTATGCGGAATTGTATAACAGCCAATTCGAAACCTCATTTGATACTAATCCCATTTTAAAAACCGTTGAAAACGAGGGAGTAGTTTTTTAAGAAAAACGAATAACAAACGAAGTTTGAAACGATGATTTTAATGTGGGATTAGTATGAACTCGATGAAAAATATGCCGCGGAAGAAAATGGCTGTTTTAAAAATATCACGAAAAAGACAACATAAGGAATTGGTTAATGATAAACAAGGATTTATTGGAATTCAAAATGCAGCAACATTTGTAAGAGATGCAGATGCAATGTCATCGATGTCGTTTACACCAGATGGTGGAATTATAATGCATAATGGTAATTATGTGAAAGTTCAGACAACCCCGTTAGAAAATTATAATACTGTACCAATAAGTGAAGAAACGGAAATTAACGGAATAATTGATAAATTTTATTCAAATGATGGTAAACCAATACTGGATGTAAATGGCAATCATTTAGAAGTAAACAACGATTTTTCTAAAGGTATCCACGCGGGTGAAGTTAATACAAGATTTGTATCTGATTTTACTGGTGATAGTTATAAAGCTACTGCTTCAATCGTCAATCCGTTAGCAACACCTATTCATACAGTTAATTCGATTTTTGAACGAGTTGCAGAAGTTGCGACATATGGTCATATTAATGATAGAACATTTAATATTAATTTACCAAAAGAAATTGAAAACACTAATCTAGGAATATGGTACAATGAAAGAGTAAATGAATTAAAAACTGACATGCTTTCTAAGGCTAAAGTAAGTGGATTCTTTACAGATGGGCTAAGAAATTTTAAAAATATGGTGAAAATTAATTATGAATAGAGAAAGGAATGATTTTTATTAAAAAAATTAATGAGTTTGAATTTGAAGGTTCTGTGATAAAAGGTTATGAAACTCCTGAATGCAGTGTTGTAAGAACAATAAATGATCTTCAATCGTCAGATATATTAATTAATCAAGTAGTAGTTCGTGAATTTGTTGAGAAGGATATGAAATCAGTGCATGGTAGTACATTTACCCCTGATGAATTCCTATTCGCATATGACAAAATATTGACTAAAGGATTGGATTTATCATTCGAACTTTATTGCTTATATGAGGGAGTTAATGTTGTGATTGGAGTATCAGAAGATACTCAACGCATGTCTATTATGATGTCAATTAATAATAGCAGTATTGAATTAGATGAAATGTTTGAAAAAAAATAGAGGTTTTTCACATTAATTTATTTAAAAATATTTATGTAATAAAGGAGTATTTTCTAAATAATGGATAATAATGTTATAAATAATAGATATTTCCAAAGAGAAACTAGTGGTATAGTAAAACTTGTAAATGGAATTAATGTATTTTCTTTAGATTTAGATGGAGAATGGGTTCCAAATCAATATTTATATGGAATGTTTTATGATGGAACTGTCGACTATGAGGAAATATCAGAAGAAACAGTCCAAGCAATTATTATTGATAGAAAAAAACATATCTAGTGGAGGATTAAATTTATGATTTATTCACCACATATAAAAAAAGCAATGCAAATTGCATATGAAAAACATCATGGACAAGTGGATAAATCTGGTATTCCTTACATTTTTCATCAGACACCGCACCGGTTCTTGCCGCCGCTCACGCGTATCAAACGGCGTTTGAAACCCTGCTGCATGAAAATGGGTTACACCCATTCTTCAGGGATGTCGGGAGCCGGATGTCGGGAGCCGAAAAAATATCTTGACTTACCCACAGATTTATCGTATACTATCTGTATTGAACAAGGGTGTTCATTCATGTGATGCGAAAAGAATGCGCATCATGCGGGTGATGCCTTTTGTTGATTTTATGAAGAAACGGAGCGGTCTTTGGTTTATCAATACCCCAAATACTCAAAAAAACAGAAGATGTCGGGCGATATGCAAAATACAGAATACAGAATACAGGAAATTTGAAAATATTCGGATAAATTAATGCGGAGGGAAACTATGCGTAAGGACATATTATCACTTTTGGAACGAAACGCCAAACTGACAACGAAAGAAATCGCCGTATTTCTGGGCTTGCCTGAGACTGATATTCAAAACGAAATAAAAAAAATGGAAAAAGAGCAAATCATCTGCGGATACGGAACCTTCATCAACTGGGAGCGTACAGACAGTGAATTTCTTTCCGCATTAATAGAAGTTAAAGTCACTCCGGCGCGGGGGAAAGGATTTAACAGCATAGCCGAAAGAATATACCGCTTTGATGAAGTAAAGGCTGTCTATCTTATGTCGGGCGGTTATGATTTGGCAGTTATAATAGAGGGTACGTCAATCAAAGACATTTCACAATTCGTTTCCGAAAAGCTCTCTCTTCTCGAATCGGTTTTGAGCACAGCTACCCATTTCGTGCTTAAAAAGTATAAAGATCACGGTGTCATTTTTGATGAACAGGGGAGCCGCGACGAAAGGATGCTTGTGTCGCCATGAAAAATTTTGTTGCGCGAACTATCAAGGATTTGCCGCCGTCGGGTATACGGAAATTTTTCGATGTTGCCTCGGTTATGAAAGATGTCGTTTCTCTCGGTGTCGGCGAGCCGGATTTTATCACACCCTGGCATATTCGGGAGGAAGCTATTTTTTCGCTTGAACAGCGTCACACCATGTATACCTCTAACGCAGGAATGCCCGAATTACGCAGCGAAATCAGCAAATATATGAAAAAATACGGTCTGAGTTATGATCCGGAAACGCAGGTGGTTGTAACGGTTGGAGCCAGCGAGGATATTGATATTGCGTTGCGTGCCGTACTTGACCCCGGCGATGAAGTGCTGCTGGTCGAACCGTGTTTCGTAGCATATAAACCCTGTGTAATAATGGCAGGCGGGGTACCTGTAACGATACCGACAAGTGCCGATAACGATTTTCGTGTAACCGCCGCCGATATAAAAGCGCATATTACATCAAAAACAAAAGCTATACTGCTTAATTATCCGGGTAACCCCACCGGAGCTATTTTAGAACACGGGGAATTGGAAACCATCGCTGCTCTTTTGCGGGAACGGGATATTGTCGTTATAAGTGATGAGATATATTCCGAATTGACTTATGGTGAAACCCCGCATATAAGCATTGCATCCTTTGCGGGTATGGAAGAAAAAACCATCGTAATCAACGGCTTTTCCAAAGCTTTTGCTATGACGGGCTGGCGTTTGGGTTATGCTTGCGGTTCGCCGGAATTGATTGCGGCCATGACAAAAATCCACCAGTATACTCTTATGTGCGCCCCTACCATAGCACAGTATGCCGGACTTGAAGCACTGCGCAAAGGTGAAGCGAGCGTTGTAGCAATGCGGCAGGAATACGATGTCCGCCGCCGTTTTTTGCTGAAAGAATTACGGGATATGGGCATGGATTGCTTTGAGGCAAAAGGTGCGTTTTATTTGTTTCCCTCAATCAAACGATTCGGAATGTCTTCGGAGGATTTTTGTGCCGATCTTTTGAAAAAGCAACGGTTGGCTATAGTTCCGGGCACAGCGTTCGGCGATTCCGGAGAGGGTCATATCCGTGTATCCTACGCTTATTCGGTCAATAGTATCAAAGAAGCATTAAACAGGCTTCGGGCTTATATCAAATCTTTGTAAAAAGACAGCCGCATCCGTTGTGTTTTTTATTGATCCACACCGCGATGGAAAAAGGCAGGGGGAACATAAAATGATAGCGATCATCGACTACAAGGCCGGGAACGCTCCAAGTGTATATCATACTATTAAGAAGCTGGGGCATGAAGCGGTTTTTGCACACGGGGCGCAGGATATTAAAAATGCGGATCATATCATTCTTCCGGGAGTCGGGAGCGCAAAAGCGACAATGGATTCATTGCGTGATATGAAAATTATAGATGCGCTGGAAAATGCGGTTTTGCATCGGAAAGCATATTTCCTCGGTATTTGCGTTGGTATGCAGATACTTTTCGAGTATAGCGAAGAAGAAAACACGGTTTGCCTTGGCTGGCTCAAAGGACGGGTTTTGAAATTTGATAACGCTAAAGTCAGAGTGCCGCAGATGGGTTGGAACAAGGTGTGGAATGATTATTTCTACTTTGTCAATTCTTATTATACGGTCCCTGAAGACAAATCAGACGTATGGGGAACAGCGGACTACAATGGATCGTTCGCGGCGGCTGTTCGCAGAAATAATATTTCCGGCACGCAGTTTCATACCGAAAAAAGCGGCGTTGCGGGGTTGAATTTATTGGATGGGTGGTTAAAAAATGCTTACTAAACGGTTAATCGCCTGTTTCGATATTATTAATGGCAGGGTGACAAAAGCAATACAGTTCCAGGACAATATCGACGTTGCACCTGCCGAAAAACTTGCCGCAGCGATGTATGATGCCGGGATTGACGAGCTGGTTTTTTACGACATAACTGCCAGCGCGAAAAAACGCAGAATTGATATTGAAACGGTCAAGAGGGTGGCGAAGTGCGTTTTTATTCCCTTTACGGTCGGCGGCGGTATCAAAGATCTCAATGATATGTATGAAGTACTCAAAGCGGGAGCTGAAAAAATCAGTGTTGATTCCATGGCGGTCAGGAATCCGCAGATTATTGCTGAGGGAGCGAAAGCCTTTGGTTCTCAATGTGTAGTGTTGTCCACACAGGTCAAAAGAAAGGATAAAATGCCG
>Ga0099364_10004752_pt1 | contig 20485 bp, 16 predicted proteins | sample TergutTh196P3_FD_73070 | JGI IMG/M metagenome (GOLD analysis project Ga0099364, IMG submission 73070) | Microcerotermes parvus P3 segment gut microbial communities from Pointe-Noire, Republic of the Congo - Th196 P3 | ecosystem: Host-associated > Arthropoda: Insects > Digestive system > Gut ... | reverse complement strand
CAACGGAGGCCAGATTTCGGTGAGCCATCCCGAACCCTGGGCCAATCCTTCCACGCCACGCATTGTCTTGCGCTGGATAGGCCGCGCAGGCGCGCCGCTCAAGCTGCGTCCGAAGCTGGACGCGGAGCAATGGCAGTGGCTGGCCGGGTTTTTGCGCGAATGCCTGCCGTGGCGCTCCCGCCGCAACACCGCTGCCATTGCCGCGCTGGCCGTTCATAGCCTGGCCGAGTTGCGTCAGTTGAGAGAGATTGTCGGACTTGCCGATGCCTACGACGCGCGAGGGCGAGGCGTTCTGCATCTGTTTTTCGAGGCTGCGCCGTTTGAGCGCGCCAGGGTGCGTATTGGAGAACTGGCCGCTTTCGGCATCGAACTGCGGTCTTGTACGGCCTTGCAGTGCGCTGGGATCGAGCCGGCGCTGACCGCGAGCGTTCCCCGGCTGGCGGGTGGTCTTTATGCGCCTGACGATGAATCCGGCGATACGATGCGTTTCAGTCAGGCGCTGGCCCGTGTCCTCGCCGCCGACGGGGTGCGTTTTCATTACGGCGCGCACATCGAACGCCTGCGCGCTGCCGATGGACGACGCATCCCTGGGGTCGACGTCTGTCACGCCGGGGGCCGCGATTCGCTGACCGCCGATGCGGTCGTAATCTGCCTGGGAAGCTACGGGCGGCGGTTGTTGCGCCCGCTCGGCGAGCATCTGCCCATTTACCCGCTCAAGGGTTATTCGATCACCGCGCCAGTGCGCGATGCCACATGCGCGCCCGAGGTGAGCCTGACCGACGAGTCACGTCGCATCGTGTGTTCGCGCCTCGGCGAGCGGCTGCGCATCGCGGGCACGGCGGAGTTGAATGGTTTCAACCTCGAAATCGACCCTGCCCGCATTGCCGCCTTGCTGGAGTGGGCTGAAACGCGCCTGCCCGGAGCCATCGACCGCAAGATCGCCACCCCTTGGGCGGGACTGCGCCCGAGTACGCCCGGCGGCGTACCCATCATTGGGCGTAGCAGGCATTACGAGAATCTTTGGCTCAATACCGGCCACGGAACCCTGGGCTGGACGCTTGCCTGTGGCTCGGCCTCGGCGCTCGCGGCACTGATGCGCGGGGAAAAACCGCCGGTTGAATTTCCGTTTCGAGGCGGGTGAGAATCAGCCGCAAGGCGGGGGGTCTGCGGTTTCGCTTCCGCCCTCCGGCAATGTTTCGGTCTCGGTGTCGAAGCCGGTTTTTTTCAGATAATAAGCCAGCGCCGTGTCCATCGTGTCGATGTGGTTGTCGAACCACGGCGGAAGCTCTTCGAGCAGGCGACGCCCCAGAAAAAAATCGCCTTTTTCGACTCGCTGGCGTATTTCATTTGCTACACCCAGTACGCGATCGTGCTCCGCGCGGTGACAGGTGACGGGAAAGTTCACCGCCTCCATCCAGCGGTTTTCCTGATCGAAATGCGCGGCAGTGTGCTCGATAAAGGCGTCGAACCGTTCGAGAAAGCCTGCATCTTCCGGTCCGATTGCAATAAGCGCATTGCAGAATTCAATGAATTCCCTGTGCGTCTCGTCCATGCGAGGAATGCCAAATGCGTAACTCTCCTTCCATTCCATCGTCATTTTAGGTCTTTTCCTTCTTTCCCTTATTTGATGACCTTCAAGTGGGAGCCGCGCGGGGGAGAAGACGGCGGCGGGTGTTCGTCCGGCGGCTCCGCGCTTTCTTCGGCGGAGCCGGATGCTTTCCCGACGGGCATGTCTTCCTGCGCGCCTGTGGCCTCGAACGCAATACCCTGCCCATTTTCGCGCGCATAGATTGCCAGGACGTTGCCGATCGGCGCGACGATCTGGTGCGCCACGCCATTGAAGCGCGCCTGAAATGTCACCAGTTCGTTGTCGATCTTGAGCTGATGGGTCGCCTCGGGGCCGACGTTGAGCACGATCTGGCCTTCACGGACATAACCGGAGGGCACCTGCGTGAGTTGGTCGACCTGCACCGCAAGATAAGGGGTGAAACCCTGATCGACGCACCACTCGTAAATGGCGCGGATCAGGTAGGGCTTGGTGGATACCATGATGGTTTTCGCCTGCCCGCTAACGTCTCATCACCTTTTCGGAGGGGGTCAGGGCGTCGATGAATCCCTGGCGGCTGAAAATACGTTCCGCGTACTTCATCAGCGGCGAGGCCGCCTTGGGCAATTCGATGCCGTAGAGTTCGAGCCGCCATAGCAGCGGGGCGATGGCCACGTCGAGCATGGAGAATTCGTCTCCGAGCATGAACTTCTGCTTGGTAAACATCGGCGCAAGCTGGATGAGGTGGTCGCGCACGTGGGCGCGCGTTTTTTCGACGCCTTTCTGGTTTTCTTCGAGCGCCGGAATGTGCTCGAACATCTCGCGCTCGAAGGTGTGCAGCAACTGACGGGCGCGCGCGCGCATGATCGGGTCGGGCGGCATCAACTGCGGGTGCGGAAAACGCTCGTCGATGTATTCGTTGATGATGTTCGCCTCGTAGAGCACGAGCTCACGATCGACCAGTACAGGCACACGGTTGTAAGGGTTGATGACAGCGATGTCTTCGGGCTTGTTGTAAAGGTCGACATCGATGATTTCAAAATCCATGCCCTTTTCGTAGAGCACGATCCGGCAGCGGTGACTGAATGGATCGGTTGTGCCGGAATATAGATTCATCATGGTTGGGCTGCTCCGGGGGGGTCAAAACGAAAGCGCACCGCTACGCGGTGCGTGAAAGAGTGAAGAAAGTTGACCATCAAATCACACGGGGCCGGAAACCCCGCGTGATCGTGTTCGTGGTCAATGAATGTTTTTCCAGTAAGACTTTCCAAGGAAGTGGGTGAGTACGTAGAAACCGACAAGGAAAATCAGCACGTAAATGCCAATCGTCTTTCTCGTGTCTGCGTAGGGCTCGCTCATCCAGACCAGGAAGGAGACGAGATCGGCCACGGCTTCGTCGAAATCGCTCGCCGACATGGTGCCGGACGTGACCGGCGGGACGAGTTTGAGGGTTTCATTGCCGTGCCCGTCCCTGGCTGCCTCGGCGGTCTGCACGCCTTGCAGATCCCACATTGCATGCGGCATGCCGACATTGGAGAAAACCGTGTTGTTCCAGCCCGTCGGGCGGTTTTCGTCCTTGTAGAAGCCGCGCAGGTAGGTGTAGAGGTAATCGGCTCCCGAGGCGGTTTCCGAAGCCTTGGCGCGCGCGATCAGGGAGAGATCGGGCGGCGCTGTACCGAACCAGGCTTCGGCGTCGTCGCGGGTCATGGCAACGGTCATCAGATCGCCGATTTTGTCGCCGGTGAAGAGCAGGCTGTCGATGATCGTCTTTTCCTCAAAGCCGATCTTCTTCAACTCGCTGTAACGCATCGCCGAGGCGCTATGGCAGTTCAGACAATAGCGAACGAACAATGTTGCACCGTGCTGGAGCCTTTGCGGGTTGGTACTGACCGGAGCCTTGTCCAGGTGGAGGGCTCCAGCCCCCATTGCCAGGGCTGGCGCGAAAAGAACAACGGCAGCGAGGCGCTTGAAGAGGTTGATTGCGTGCGTTTTCATTTGAACGTCACCCTTTCCGGAACTGGCTTGCATTTGTCGATCTTCGACCAGAACGGCATCGTCACGAAGAAGAGAAAGTAGTAGGCGGTGAATGCCTTGGTAAGAAATGCGCCAGAGATAAAGCCGAACACGAGGTAATCCGGAGCCTTGGTTCCCAGGAAGCCGAGGATCAGGAAGCTGATCACGAAGAGGGTGAGCAGGGTCTTGAAGATCGGGCCGCGATAGCGGATGGATTTCGCCGGGCTACGATCGAGCCAGGGCAGGAAGGCCAGGATTACTACGCCGCCGCCCATGGCAACCACCCCCCAGAACTTGGCGTCGATCCAGAAGAAATTCCAGACCATCGCGCGCAGCATCGAGTAGTACGGCGTGAAGTACCACACCGGGGCAAGATGTTCCGGCGTCTTCATGGGATCTGCGGGCAGGAAGTTGTTGTACTCCAGGAAGTACCCGCCACCTTCCGGCCAGAAGAAGAGAACCGCGAAGAAGAACATCAGGAAGATCACGTTGGCTGGGAGATCGTGCCCGACCGTGTATTGCGGATGGAAGGGCACGCTGTCGAGCGGAACGCCTTTTTCGTCCTTGAACTTCTTGATTTCCACGCCGTCCGGGTTGTTCGAGCCGACTTCGTGCAGCGCCAGGATGTGCGCGACGACCAGCCCGAGCAGCGCCAGGGGCACAGCGCAGACGTGCAGCGCGAAGAAGCGGTTCAGCGTGGCGTCGGAGACCACGAAATCGCCCCGGATGAGCAACGAGAGGTCAGGGCCGACGAAAGGAATGGCCGAAAAGAGATTGATGATGACCTGTGCGCCCCAGTAGGACATCTGCCCCCAGGGCAGCAGGTAGCCCATGAAGGCTTCCGCCATCAGGCACAGAAAGATCAGAACGCCGAAAATCCAGATCAGTTCGCGCGGTTTTCGGTAGGAACCGTAGAGCATGCCCCGGAACATGTGCAGATAGACGACGATGAAGAAGGCCGACGCACCGGTCGAATGCATGTACCGGATGAACCAGCCGCCGGGGACTTCACGCATGATGTACTCGACGCTGGCAAACGCCACAGGGATGCCGGAAGCGTTGAGCGTGCCGTCGGGCTTGTAGTTCATGGTCAGGAAAATCCCGGTCACGAACTGGATGATGAGCACCACGATGGCCATGGAGCCGAAGAAGTACCAGAAGTTGAAGTTCTTCGGCGCGTAGTATTCGGACAGGTGCGCCTTCCACATGGAAGTCAGCGGAAAGCGGGCATCAAACCACTCCAGCAGACCACCCAGGAGTGAGCCGTCCGACTTGTATTTTGGGAAAGTGTTCGCGCCCATGTCTCAAGCCCCCTTGGAATCGTTGGAATCTTCGCCAATGAGGATCTCGGTATCGGAAAGATACCTGTGTGGCGGAATATCGAGATTGGTCGGCGCTGGCTGACTCTTGTATACGCGCCCGGCGAGATCGAACAGCGAGCCGTGGCACGGACAGAGAAAACCGCCTGTCCAGTCCGGTGCCATGTTTTCGGCGTTACCTGGTTTGAGCTTGTCGGTTGGCGAGCAGCCAAGGTGGGTGCAGATACCGATAGCGACGAAGTATTCGTCCTTGATCGCGCGCGACGGATTCTTGGTGTAGTCGGGCTGGTCGGACTTTTCGGAATTCGGATCGCTGAGTTTTCCAGCGACGTCTTCCAGCGATTGGAGCATCTCCGGCGTGCGGCGCAAAACCCACACCGGCTTGCCGCGCCACTTCACCACGACCTTTTCGCCGGGAGCGAGTTTGCTGATATCCACGACGACCGGCGCGCCGGCGGCTTTTGCCCGCTCCGATGGCGCCAGACTGGCAACGAATGGCACTGCTGCGGCCACCACGGCCGCGCCGCCAACCGCAGAGGTTGCCAGCAGGAGATTCCTCCGTTCGCCATCGCAATCTTTCTTCTTGTAATCACTCATGACCTTTTCCTTTGTTCCAAGGGAACAAAACACGGGAATACCGTGAAATTATATCCCAAACGGCCTTGGCGGGAGTGGTGGACGATTTTTCCCCTACAACTGCGGATTCAGTCTCTCCTCACTGCCTGCGTACAGCTTGTTGAGCGCGTTCAGGTAAGCCTTGACCGAAGCGACGATAATGTCGGTATCCGCCCCCTGCCCGTGGACGATGCGCCCGCCACGCGCGAGCCGCACGGTGACTTCGCCCTGGGCGTCGGTTCCGGTGGTGATGGCGTTGACGGAATAAAGTAGCAACTGGCTGCCGCTTTCGGCAATGGTTTCGATGGCCTTGAATGCGGCATCCACGGGGCCGGAGCCGACTGCCTGGCGGCGTATTTCCCTGCCGTCGGCGGAGAGGGTGATTTCGGCTTGCGGGGTCTCTCCGGTTTCCGAGTGGAAGCGCGTCGAGATCAGGCGGAAGTGTTCCTGGTCGGGCGTGACCGTCTCATAGCTCATCAGGGCGTGGAGGTCTTCATCGAAGATTTCATGCTTCTTGTCGGCCAATTCCTTGAAACGGGCGAAGGCAGCGTTGAGTTGTTCTTCGGAATCGATCTCGATGCCGATTTCCTGCAAGCGGGCACGAAAGGCGTTGCGGCCCGAGTGCTTGCCCAGTACCAGTTTGTTCGCCCCCCAGCCGACATCTTCGGCGCGCATGATTTCATAGGTTTCGCGGCTTTTGAGCACGCCATCCTGATGGATGCCTGCTTCGTGGGCGAAGGCGTTCGCGCCGACGATGGCCTTGTTGGGCTGTACCGGGTAGCCGGTGATTTGCGAGACGAGCTTTGATGCGGGCACGATCTGGGTCGTGTCGATACGGGTTTGCACGGGAAACACGTCGGCGCGGGTGCGTACCGCCATGACGATTTCTTCGAGCGAGGCATTGCCCGCGCGCTCGCCCAGTCCGTTGATCGTGCATTCCACCTGTCGCGCGCCCGCCATGACCGCTGCGAGCGAGTTGGCGACGGCCAGCCCGAGGTCGTTGTGGCAATGCACCGACCAGATCACCTTGTCGGCGTCGGGCACACGCTCGATCAGGGTGCGCAGGGTGGCGGCGTACTGACTGGGGATGTTGTAGCCGACGGTGTCGGGCACATTGATGGTTTTGGCCCCGGCGCGGATGGCCGCCTCGAAGACGCGCACGAGGAAATCGATTTCGGAGCGTCCGGCGTCCTCGGCGGAGAATTCGACATCATCGGTGTATCGGCGCGCCCATCCAATCGCCTTGACCGCCTGTTCGACGACCTGATCGGGAGTCATCCGGAGCTTTTTCTCCATGTGGATGGGGCTGGTGGCGATGAAAGTGTGGATTCTCTTTTGCGCCGCCGGGGCGATGGCCTCACCGGCGCGGGTAATGTCCTGTTCGTTGGCGCGGGACAATCCACACACGACGGACTCGCGGACGGCTCCGGCAATGGCGCGCACGGCCTCGAAATCGCCGGGAGAGGCCGCCGGGAAACCCGCCTCGATCACATCGACGCGCATCCGTTCCAGTTGGCGGGCGATACGCAGTTTTTCTTCCTGCGTCATCGACGCGCCCGGGCTTTGTTCGCCGTCGCGCAGAGTGGTGTCGAAAATGATCAGTGCGTCTTTCATGATGTCGTTCCTGTGAAACCCGGCGGGTCGCTACTTCCGTTCAAACCCCCGCATCATCGTGCCAAGCTCGAAGATGTGCAAGGAAATCCAGCGAAGTGTGCAATTGCCGTCGAGTCTGAAGTGTTCCATGAACGTCCGTAGTCGTCCAATAATGGTTGCCTTTTGCGCCAGCGCCTTTTGCCTTTTCTGGTGTAGAGCCCTTGTCCCTTGCGCCATTCCCGTAACCTTTCTTTTCGCCCCTTTCCCTACAATGGGTTGCCAGATTACATCCGAACATTGCTGATAACCGGTTGCACGTATGTATACGTACACAGTCAGGTCAAAATCATTAAAATGAATAAGCCCCGATGAACACATGCAAATCGGGTTTTTACTGATTTTGCCCAACCCCTTACATTTGGTATCCAGCTTGCCCAATGTTTGCCAACTTGTGCCAAGATAGTACAAACCAACCAAACCCCATCGACATCCCCATGAACGAGCAGCCAGATGAAATTCTCACCATTGAGGAAGTCGCCGCCTACCTGAAGGCTGGACGACGCACGGTTTACCGCCTTGCAGCCAGTGGTCAGATTCCTGCCTTCAAGCTGGGGGGCACATGGCGCTTTCGACGCACCGAACTGGATCAGTGGATTGCCGCTCGCATCGACAGCCAAAGTCAGCCCTCGTTTGACAGAGAAAAACCATGACTGGCGCCACCGCCTTACCCACAAGTGCCACCAACTTCCCCGCGCTCGACAAGCTCGCACGGCTGGTCGGTGAAGTCGGCGATCTCCAGAGCAAGCTACTCCTGCTGGTAGGTAACAGCGGTAAAACCCAGCTCTTGCGCATACTGGCGGAGCGCATACAAACAACCCCGATCAATGTGGGTGCGAAACTGGCACATCGGCTGGCCGCCACGCCCGCTTCTGATCGCGACTTCTCGACGAACGAACTGCTGCACGAGATCACCGACAGCGTGCACGGCGAAGTACCACTGTTGATCGACAACCTCGAAGTGCTGTTCGATTCAAGCCTGAAAATCAACCCGCTCGACTTCATCAAGCGACTGGCGCACTCACGCCCCGTCGTCGCCGTATGGCCGGGAGAAATGCGTGATGACCGTTTGGTGTATGCCAACATGGGGCATCCCGAACACCGTGACTATTCCCGTGATGGCATCGTCGTATTTGAAGCGGCGCACAGTCCACAAAATGCCTGAAGGCTATTGATATGAAATATAAGGATCTCATCCAGTTCGAGCAAATCGAATCAGTTATCCAACTACTCGATGCCGACCGTCCGGACGAAGCCAAGAAGCTCGTCTCGACCTTCGTCATATCCGATGACATGGCCGAGCGCATCGCCAAACTCATGGTGCCTCAACTCGGCTTCGATGAAGCGGTCGATCACAAAGGCGTGCTCATCGTCGGCAACTACGGCACGGGTAAATCGCATTTGATGTCAGTGCTGTCGCTGGTCGCAGAGGATGCGGCCTACGCGCCGATGATCCGGCACCCCAGGGTAGTGGATGCCGTGACCTCGGTCGCTGGACGTTTCAAGGTGCTGCGCATCGAAGTGGGCGGACTACAGATGCCCTTGCGTCAAATCATCACTCAGCAACTTGAACGCTTTCTCAAGAAGCTCAGCGTCGATTACACCTTCCCAAGTGCAGATCAGGAGTTGAACAACAAGGACTCCTTCGAGGAAATGATGGCCGCGTTCGGCGAGAAGTTTCCGAACCAAGGCTTGCTGCTCGTGGTGGACGAACTCCTCGAGTACTTAGGCTCGCGCCGCGATCACGAACTGGCGCTCGACTTAGCCATCCTGCGCCAGATTGGCGAAGTCGCCAAACATCTGAAATTTCGTTTCGTGGCAGGCGTGCAAGAGGCAATTTTCGACAGTGGCCGATTCGAGCACGTCGCCGACAGCATCCGCCGCGTCAACGAGCGTTTCACGCAAATTTTGATTGACCGTCAAGATGTGAGCTTTGTTGTCTCCGCGCGTCTGCTGAAAAAAACAGCCGATCAACAAAACAAAATCCGCGAATACCTCGCGCCCTTTGCCAAATTCTATGATTCGATGAACGAGCGCATGGACGAATACGTGCGGCTGTTCCCCGTTCACCCGGACTACCTCAAGACTTTCGAGCAGATTCACTTCACCGAGAAGCGCGGCGCGCTCAAAACCATCGAAGCCGCGATGCAGTCCATCCTCGATCAGGATGTCCCCACTGATCGCCCGCAACTGATCGCTTTTGAAAGTTTCTGGAATACGGTTAAAAGCAATCAGGTGTTACGCGCCGATCCCAACATCAAGGAAGTGCTGCGGGTCTCTGAGGTATTGGAATCCCGCATCCAGCAGGCGTTCACTCGTCCGCCTTACAAGCCGATGGCACTGCGCGTCATCAACGGCCTGGCCGTGCATCGCCTGACGACCGGCGGCGACATCCACGTTCCAATCGGCCCCACTGCCGCCGAACTGCGCGATTCGTTGTGTCTGTTCCAGCCTGGCGTCGAAGACATGCCCGGCGAACCTGCCGAGAACCTGCTCTCGATGGTGCAGACCGTGCTGCGCGAGGTGCTGAAAACCGTCAATGGTCAGTTCATCTCCAAAGCGGCAGACACGGAACAGTACTACCTCGATCTCAAGAAGGACATCGACTACGACGCCCAGATTGAAAAACGCGCCGAAGCCCTGTCCGAAGACACGCTCGACCGCGCCTACTACAGCGCCATCAAGGCGCTGATGGAATGCAGCGACGATCTACGCTACCCCGGCTTCCAGATATGGCAGTACCAGATTGAATGGCAGGAACGCCGAGTCGAACGCCTGGGCTACCTGTTCTTCGGTGCACCAAACGACCGCCCCACCGCGCAACCGGAACGCGACTTTTACATCTACTTCATTCAGCCCTTCGACAAACCGCGTTTTACCGATTCACAGCAGGCGGATGAAGTGTTCTTCCGTCTGAAATCGCCAGACGCGGACTGCAAGCGCCATCTGTCGCAATATGCCGCATCGCTGGATTTGGCTTCCACCGCCAGTGGAGGCGCAAAGGCCATCTATCAGTCCAAGGCACAGGACGCGTTACGTGCCATGAGCAAATGGCTACAAGAAAAACAATTGACCGCGTTTGAAGTCACCTATCAGGGCAAGGCCAAGACATTGCAGGATTGGGCCAAGGGCGTATCACTGCGTGATCGCGCACGCCTGGGGCCGGAGGAGAAGATCAACTTCCGCGACATCGTGAACATCGTCTCGGGCTTGGTCTTGGCACAACATTTTGCCGACATCGCGCCCGAATACCCCAAGTTCCCGGTACTGATGACCGAGGCCAACCGCAAATCTCTCATCACCAACACGCTACGCGCACTGACGGGCGGCACGCGCACGAGGGACGCCACCGCCGTGCTCGATGCGCTGGAAATGCTCGATGGCGACCGCATCGACCCAACTAACTCGCGCTACGCCAAAGAGGTGTTGAATCGTCTCAAAGCCAAAGGCCACGGGCAGGTACTCAACCGCAACGAGTTCATCACCGGCGCGACCGACGTGGAGTATTTCGACACTATTCCACCCAAATATCGACTCGAGCCCGATTTGCTCGTCGTCGTGCTGGGAGTACTGGCGTATTCCGGGGACATCGTGCTCTCGATTACCGGCGACAAGATCGACTCCAGCAAACTCGCTCTGCTAACCGAGCGCTCGCTTGACGATCTCAAGCAGTTCAAGCATATCGAAGCGCAAAAGGAAATCAATCTTGCGGTGCTACGCGCATTATTCGAGTTGCTCGGCTTACCGCCCGGTCTAGCAGAAAAGGCCAACCAAGGCGACTCCGAGCCGCCTGTTGCTTTGCAGGAGAGGCTCAGCGCCTTAGTGCCGCGCATGCTCAAGGCAGGCTCCGATCTCCAGCCAGGTAAGCTGGGCTTCTGGGGTCAGAACCTGCTACGCGACGAAGAAACCAAAGACTGGTATGCGCGGCTGGATGCTTTGAAAAAGTTCACCGAATCGCTCTCACCTTACAACACTGTTGGCAAGCTCAAGAACCTGCGAGTCACGCAGGAAGACATCGACATCCAGAAGAAAAATCTGGATCTGCTCACTGGCGTTGAGCGCCTGCTGGAGTTGATCGGCGAACTGGGTAGTACGGCATCCTACCTGTCGCAGGCGGAAATGGTTCTGCAACCCGGCCACGACTGGGTGAAGCAAGCCGAAACGGCGCGTAAGGCATTGTTCGACAAACTGGGCGAAAATCGCACGGCGGATCGCATCGCTGCCGTGTTAAGCGAAAGCCGCCGAACGTTGGCTCTGCTCAAAAAGGATTACATCGTTGCCTACATTTCCAGCCACAGCAAGGCGCGGCTAGGCGTCTCCGAGGAAAAGACGCGCAACGCACTGCGTAAGGATGACCGCCTACTGTCTCTGCACAAACTGGCGGGCGTGTCGCTGATGCCTACAAGTCAACTCACTGTCTTCGAGGGCGCGCTCAACGGCCTGAAAAGCTGCACCGCGCTGGATGAACCGTCGTTGCTCATGGCGCCCGTATGCCCACACTGCCAGTTCCGCCCGTCTGCCGAGCAAATGGAACTGTTGCCCGCCGCCAGCCGCCTGAGCAAGCTGGACGACGATCTGGATCAGTTGCAGGCAAACTGGCAACAGACGTTGTTGGACAATCTGGAAGATCCGTTTACACAGGTCAGCTTAGGACTGTTGCCGCCTGCTGCGAAAAAGCTGATCGACGCCTTCCTCACCACACGCGAGTTGCCAGAGCCGGTCACTACCAACTTCGTTAACGCCGTGCAGGAGGCCCTGTCCGGGCTGGAGAAAATCACTGTCACGACCAACGAGCTTCGTCAGGCGTTGCTCCAAGGTGGCTCTCCTGCCACGCCCGAAGAACTGCGCAAGCGGTTCGACGCGCTCATCAGCGAGCGCAGCAAGGGCAAGGATGCCAGTAAGCTGAGGTTTGTGATCGAGTAAGTGATATGAAAAAAGAATTGATCCAGAAACTGCACAAAAGCTTTGAGGACTGTGCCCACGAACAAGACGGCGTGGAGTGCTGGTTTGCCCGTGAGCTTCAGGCGTTGCTCGGCTACACACAGTGGCGCAACTTTGAGACCGTGATCGACAAGGCCAAGGTAGCCTGTCGGAACGCTGGACAGGCGGTGGAGGATCATTTTGCTGACGTCAGCAAAATGATCGGCCTTGCCAAGGGCGCAGAGCGAGACGTGGGCGACATTGCCCTTACCCGCAATGCCTGCTACCTAGTCGCCCAGAACGGCGATCCGCGCAAGGATGCCATCGCCTTCGCCATGACCTACTTTGCCGTTCAGACGCGCAAGCAGGAACAGATCGAAGCGCGTCTAACATGACCACTCAGCCCCTGAACTTCGGCGGCGAAGCTGCATCCGATCCAGTGGATTGCCTCGGCCAGACCTTCCCCAGCGACGACGCCCGCCGCGAGCACTGTCTTGTCGAGTGAATGCTTCTATGACCAAAGACGAACTACTTGTGCGGCTCAAATCCATTGAATGGACGGACATCGAATTCAAACAGGCTACGTGGGAAGTGCCTCGTGACGCACTATCCACGGTCAGCGCCTTTGCCAATACGGCGGGCGGGCACTTGGTTTTCGGTGTCAAGCAAGCCAACGACACGTTCACCGTCACGGGCGTTACCAACGCCGACCAGATGCAGAACACCTTTCTCGGCCAGATACGCGATGCCAACAAGATCAGCGTGTTTCTGCCTATCGACGGCAAAGTGCATGATCTGCCCGAAGGCGTGGTGCTGGCGTTCTACGTTCCCGAAGCCACGCGGCAGCAAAAACCCATCTATCTCGACGGCAACCCGAAGAGGGCGTTTGTCCGCCGTGGCGGTCGTGATGACACCTGCACCGGCGAGGAGTTGCAACGCTTCTGGCGTGACGCTTCACGTACCCACTATGACGCCGAGCCATTGGATGTGGACACCACCCGCTGTTTCGACGAAGCTTCCGTGCGCTGGTATCGTGCGCGCTTCGCCGCCAGCAACCCCGGCAAGGACAGTGCCGCTGATGACACTACGTTCCTGCGAAATTGGGGTTTTCTGGTCGAGCAAGGCGGCAAGCTGCGCCCCACCCGCGCCGCCATTCTGGTACTGGGCAGTGGCGAATACGTCCGCCAAGTGCTGCCGCGCATGGTCACGGACGTACAGTTCTACCTCAACGCCAGCACCGACTACGATTCCGCCGTGCGCTGGACTGATCGCCTCACCGTGGAAGACAACCTTATCAAGGCGTGGCAGTCCATCGTCGAATTCTACTTCCGCCACAGCGAACGGCCCTTCGCCGTGGATGCCGTTACCCTGCGCCGCGATGACGATCCACCGGACTACATCTCCTTCCGCGAAGCCGCCATCAACCTGTTGATCCATCAGGACTTTGGCGACACTACACGCTTACCGGTCATCCGCTTCTTCCGCGACCAGACCGAGTTCTTCAACCCTGGCGATGCCTTTGCCTCACGCGATCAACTGCTTGACCCCGGCGACAAGGAAGTACGCAACCCCAGCATCGTCAACGCCTTTCGCCGCATCGGCTTGTCCGACCAAGGTGGCACGGGTATGCGTGCCATCTTCGATGGCTGGCGCAAGCAGGGCTACCTGCCACCGGAGATCGAAAATCACAAAGCCGAAAAGAGCTTCCGCCTGCGACTGCATAAGGAAAAACTCATCACCGAGGCCCAGCTTTTGGTGCAAGCCAGTTTGGGTGCGCACCTCTCCCAGCAGGAAGCCGACGTCTTCGCCTACCTGACCCGCAAGGGGCAGATCGACCTTACCGACGTGAAGGCGCTCACCGGCCTTTCCAGCATGGATGCCCGCCAGCTTGCACAGCGGCTCACCGTACAAGCCTTGATTGTGGCGCAGGGCGTAAATGGCAATTTGTACAGTCTGGCCGAGCATTTGCGGGAGCGGTTTCTGCCTGCCTTGCCCGATCAAGCAAAAAATAATGATGAAAATCAACAATCTGAAACGCCCCCGACGACAACGATTTCCACCGATCAAGTCACCGTACAAGTCAAGTCCTGGCAAGCAGGACTTGATCGGTTGTCGGATGTGCAGTGGTGCATCGTCGGCTACGCGGATGTTCCGCGTTCGCTGAAGGAACTGGTGACCCACGCCGGTTTCAGCCACCGCCCGCACTTTGTAACAACGCATTTGGGGCCACTACTTGCGGGTGGCGTGCTGCGCCTGACCATCCCCGGCAAGCCGCGTTCATCGCGGCAACGCTATGTGCTTACCGACGCGGGCGTCCAGCTCAAATTGCTGCATGAACAACGACAATCTGGCGCCGTTCAGGTGGAGAAGAAAGCCTGACTCCATATCCGACGAACTTAGGACAAATATGACCAACCTGTTCGATACAACACAAAAAGACATCACCCCCGTCGATTGTCTCGGCCAGACCTTCCCCAGCGACGACGCCCGCCGCGAGCACTATCTGAAACTGCTCGCCGAGAAGCTGCAAGATCCGGCGTTTCGCAAGCAGGAAGGCTTTCCACAAGGTACGGATGAAGCCATCCTCGCCATGTCCGACCCGCCGTACTACACCGCCTGCCCGAATCCGTGGCTGGCGGATTTCGTTGCGTATTACGGCACGCCCTTTGACCCTTCGGTCAAGTACAGCCGTGAGCCGTTGGCGATTGATGTGAGCGTGGGCAAGACCGACGCTATCTACAAGGCGCATAGCTACCACACCAAGGTGCCGCATCTGGCCATCGTGCCGTCGATCCTGCACTACACCGAGCCGGGCGATGTGGTGCTGGATGGCTTTGCCGGTTCCGGCATGACGGGTGTGGCCGCGCAGTGGTGCGGCACGGCGTCGGCCAGCTACCGGCTTGAACTTGAACTGGCATGGAAGAAGGAAGGCCGCGCCGCGCCGCAATGGGGCGCACGCCGTGCGGTGCTCAATGACCTGTCGCCCGCCGCGACCTTTATCGGCGCGAACTACAACATTCCGTTTGATGTGGACGCCTTCGCCAAGGCGGGCAAGCAACTGCTCAGGGAGGTGGAGCAGGACATCGGTTGGATGTATGAGACGCTGCACAGCGATGGAGAGACCAAGGGGCGCATTGAATACACGGTGTGGAGCCAGCTCTATGGGTGCCCCGAATGCACTGGTGAGCTAAGCTTCATCGAAGAAGCATTAGACGATGAATCCAAGCGCGTCAAAGATGAATTTCCGTGCCCACATTGCGGCGCTGGACTGACTAAAACCCGGCTGGAACGTCTCTACACGACCAAGGCAGACCTAAGCACCGCTCAGTCTGTCCGTGTGCCAAAACGCGCGGCAGCACTGATTGTTTACAAGGTTGGCAAAGCACGATACGAGAAGAAACCCACAGCGGATGACCTGAATGTTATCCAGCGCATTGAATCGTTGCCGCTGCCACCGCAAGTACCCACGACTGAAATCCCGCCAATGCACATGACGCATGAGCGAGCGCGCATGGACTATGTTGGAATCACCCACGTTCACCACTTCTACCTGCCACGCGCCGCGCAGGCGATGGGCAAGTTGTGGGAGAAAGCGCGTGCACATCCCGATCCGCGCACACGCTCGTTTTTGATTTTCATGGTCGAGCAAGCGATCTGGGGGATGTCTGTTCTTGCCCGATACGCACCAACGCACTTCTCCCAAGTGAATCGCATGTTAAGTGGTGTGTATTACGTTGCTTCACAGCACGCCGAATGTAGTCCTTGGTACATCCTTGATGGAAAACTCAAGCGGTTAGCCAAGACTTTCCAGGTTTTCAACTCGGCGCTGAATGTGGCAGTAGCGACGAGTACAGCAGCAAGCCTTCCTCTGTCTGACGACTCGGTGGACTACATCTTTACCGACCCACCTTTCGGCGAAAACATCTACTACGCAGACATGAACTTTCTGGTCGAAGCGTGGCACGGCGTCACCACCGACGCCAAGCCCGAAGCCATCATCGACAGATTCAAAAAGAAGGCGCTGCCCGATTATCAGCATCTGATGCGACGCTGCTTTGCCGAATACCACCGCGTGCTCAAACCAGGCCGCTGGATGACCGTGGTGTTCTCCAACAGCAAGGCGGCGGTGTGGAATGCGATCCAGGTCGCCCTGCAGCAGGCGGGTTTCGTGGTAGCTGAAGTGACGGCGCTGGACAAGGTGCAAGGCAGCTACCGGCAAGTCACCTCCACCACTGCCGTGAAACAGGATCTGGTCATTTCCGCCTATAAGCCTAACGGCGGGCTGGAAGATCGCTTCAAAAAAAGCGGCGCGACGGTGGAGTCGGCTTGGGATTTTGTGCAGACGCACTTGCGACAGTTAGCCCCATGCAAAGTAACCGCCGGAGACTTTCCCGAGCTTATTCCTATCGCTGAACGCGACCCACGCCGTATCTATGACCGTATGGTGGCATGGTTTATTCGGCATAACGCACCCGTGCCCCTTTCAAGCGATGAATTTTTGAACGGCGTGCTTAGCCGCTTTGTCGAACGCGATGGCGTGATTTTTCTTTATGAACAAGCTATCGAATACGACAAGAAGCGTCAGCAAATTCCCACAGTTCGAGAGCAGGAACTATTCGTCTCCGACGAGCGTAGCGCCATTGACTGGCTGACGAATTTTCTTAAAGCACGCCCCTCCACCTATCAGGACATCCACCCAGAGTTCATCAAACAACTGGGCGCGGGATGGAAGAGGTTTGAGGCCCGCCCGGAACTTTCCGCGCTACTGGAAGCCAACTTTCTACGCTTTGAGGGCAAGAGCGATGTACCCAGCCAGATTTCCAACTACCTATCGAAGAATTTCCACGATTACAGGGGACGGGATAAAAACGATCCGCGTTTGATCGCCAAGGCGCTGGATCGCTGGTACGTGCCCGACCCGAACAAGGCGCAGGACTTGGAGAAAAAGCGCGAAAAGGCACTGCTCAAGGAATTCGAGCACTACAAGGCATTTACGGGCCGCAAGATCAAGGAATCGCGCCTTGAAGTGCTGCGTGCCGGTTTCCGCGCCGCATGGGCAATCAAGGACTACGCTACTATCCTTGCCATTGCGAACAAGTTGCCGGACGAAACGCTACAAGAGGATGAAAAGCTGCTCACCCTCTACGACATGGCGCTGACGCGCAGCGAAGATGGGGTGTAGGCAGTGAAAGAGCGCGGCTTCGACACCGGCGCTGACCAACGAGCATACGGCATGAACCAGTGGCATCAACGCATCCTTCAATCTTTCACGGCTGATCTTTCCCGGCTGTGGGTAGCCTGCGACCCGGACGGCGTGCTGCTGGACGAAAAACTGCTGTCCGAACTGCGCACGCGCGGTTTTGAGGTCATGGCCTACGACGACCCATTCGGGTTTCGAGCGGAGTACGAAGAGCGTTACCGCGCCGCATGGGATGCGGACAAGCCTGCGCCATCGCCCGCGCTGATCGTGCACCTGCACCGAGACGACGCGAGCCATCTACCTTGGGACATCGTGCGCAACGCCCGCACGGTGCGGCTGATCCTTGCTGAACTATTCCCCAAGCTGGCTTACAGCGCGGTGCGGCAGGTGGAGCCGGAACGGTTGGCTGCGCTATTTGATGCCCATCAGACTGAATTGCAATCCACTCGCGGCGAAAGCGAATCGAGGGACTTCATCCTCGAACACATCTATCAACTGACGCCGCGATCCATCCGCACGCAAGTAGATTTCTGGCGCGAGGTGCTGCGGCTGCACTTCGCCAATCGCGCCTTACCGGAACTGTTCGCCGAACACGCAGCGAGCATCTTGCGCGGCAAGGGCTTGTTTACTGGGCAACCGGTTGCGGAGTGGCTCTCGTCCAGGAGCGCGCTGCTGCGCGTTGTGCAGGATGCCTGGGATCGCTATCTGGCAGAACTGAAGCTGGAAGGCAGGCGCGTCGCCGAGCTTGATCCACCGTCCTTTGGCGCAGGCAAGGTTAGCGCGGAGATCGAGATTCCCTTCGACCATACCGATGTGCACGCCATCATCGACTCGCTGTTTCTTGACGGCAGCTTGCATCCGCTGGCCATGTCCGGCGTTCCAGCTTCGGTGCCGGGCTGGATCAGGGCGGGCATCGTTGAAGATGTATGGTCGCAATTCGCTCTGGCCGAAAAGAGCATCAAGGCGCTTGCTGAGACGGTGCCAGACGCGGACGCTTCGCACAAGGCGTGGGGTGACTTCGCCAAACGCTTTGGAGAGATGTTAAACCGTGTTTACAACTTGTCCGGCAAGGACACCGGTGAGCAGATAGCCGCGATTCGGGAACACATCAAGGCGATCCAGACGTTGTCGGACGAGCGATTGCATGCGTGGGTAGCTGCCAGTCACTACGCCGATCTAATCCTGCAACCGGCCACCAAAGGCCCAGTGATGGTGCATCACATTCCTCGATTCCTGCGGCAGCGCCGCAGTGCGGGAGAAGCCAAGGTCGCGCTACTCGTGTTCGATGGCTTGGCCTTCGATCAGTGGGTGCATATCAGGGAACATCTAATCAAAAGTCGGCAGCCGCTGGCGTTCGACGAAAACACGGTGTTCGCTTGGTTGCCCACGGTGACATCCGTTTCTCGTCAGGCACTGTTTTCTGGCTTGAAGCCCCGCGAGTTCGACGACTCGATAGACCACACCAACAAGGAAGAAGTCTTGTGGAAGGCGTTTTGGCAGAACGATGGCGGCGTTGCGCCAGGTGATGTGATGTATCGGCGCGCACTGCATCAAGTCGAGCAACTGATCGCGCTACAAACTGAAATTGCAGACCGTCAGCCCAAGGTACTGGGTTTGGTCATCGACGAAATAGACGGACGACTACATAACGAGCGATCCAAGGAGGATGTGGCCTACTGTCTTGATCGTTGGCTGAAAACTGGCTTCGTTGAACGCCTGTTTGCCCTCCTGCTGACCGAGGGGTTCAGCATCTATGTCACGGCGGATCACGGTAACGTGGATGCCGTCGGCGCTGGCAGACCCAATCAGGGCGTGATTGCGGAAACGCGCGGCGAGCGTGTGCGGGTGTACCGTAGCGAACCGCTACGCGCCGAATCGGCTCTCACTTATCCGGGCACAATTGCGCTGGATGTCGCTGGACTGCCCGCGAACTTCGTTCCTTTATTTGCAGGCGGGCGCAGTGCGTTCGTGACAAGTGGCGATCAGGTGGTTGTCCACGGCGGTGTATCGGTTGAAGAATTGATTGTTCCTTTCGTGAAAGTTTCAAACGTGAATGGTGTTGGATGAATTCGACGGCTCCCCGAATCGGTTTTGACCGGTTCATCTCTCTCGAATGGGCAACGACCGCGCTGCAAATTCGTGCTGGCGCGGCGCAGATCGAAGACTTGGAGGCATTGCTCGATGCCGAAGGGCTGGGCGCCGCCGCGCGAAAGAAAACGCGCACGGTGTTAAACCGCCTGTGGCTGGAACCGCGCGCCGAATTGGCGGACTACGCGGATCGTGGCGCGGCGATTTTCAAGGCGCAGCCAAATGCGCCGGTCGCCGCATTGCATTGGGGCATGGCCGTGGCAACTTACCCCTTCTTTGGCAAGGTCGCCGAACTCATCGGACGACTTTCCGCCCTGCAAGGTGATTGCGCATCCGCCGAAATCCATCGGCGAATGAGCGAAACCTACGGCGAACGTGAAGGTACCTACCGCATGACCAATATGGTCGTCCAAAGTCAAGCTGACTGGGGCGTGGTAGAGCGCGTCGAAAAGGGAAGGCGTGTGATCCGCTTAGCCCCAACCTCGGTGGAGAATGACGAACTTACGGTATGGCTACTTGAAGCCGCCTTGCGCTATGCTTGTAGACCGCTAGCAGTCTCGAATCTACAATCGCAGCCGGTGCTGTTCCCATTCAACCTGACGCAATCATTGGCGTATCTGGTGTCGAACAGCGAACAACTCGTTTTAAGAGCAGATGGTCCAGGGAGTCGGTTTGTTGCTTTGAGCGGTGCGATTATTTGAACTTCTTTGAATGTGTTCCTGGTGGCCAGTCTCGGAATCGAACCAAGGACACGCGGATTTTCAGTCCGCTGCTCTACCAACTGAGCTAACTGGCCGGAAGAGGGCGAATTATAGCGACGAGGGCGCCAAAGTCAATGGCAAAGGAGTTGGCGCGTCCACAAAAAAAACGGCCCCGCTTCGAGCAGGGCCGTTTTCATCCTACGATGGGCTTGTGGCCGACTTACATGTCCATGCCGCCCATTCCACCCATGCCGCCCATACCACCCATCGGAGGCATGAGGGGTTTTTCTTCGAGCAGCTCGGCCACCATGCAGTCGGTGGTGAGCATCAAACCCGCGATGGAGGCGGCGTTTTGCAACGCGGTACGCGCAACCTTGGTGGGGTCGAGCACGCCTTGCTCAGCCATGTCGCCGTATTCGCCGGTGGTGGCGTT
>Ga0099364_10004751_pt1 | contig 20487 bp, 20 predicted proteins | sample TergutTh196P3_FD_73070 | JGI IMG/M metagenome (GOLD analysis project Ga0099364, IMG submission 73070) | Microcerotermes parvus P3 segment gut microbial communities from Pointe-Noire, Republic of the Congo - Th196 P3 | ecosystem: Host-associated > Arthropoda: Insects > Digestive system > Gut ... | reverse complement strand
ATCATTGTCGGGTTTCCGGCTCCCATCATTTTGGCTATTTTACTCAATGAGCTTCGCGGAAAAAGGTTTAAAACGGCTGTCCAAACCTCGTTTTATATGCCGAATTTTATCTCAATTGTAGTTCTGTGCGGCATAATTGTTGACTTTTGCGCAACAGAAGGCGTTACAAGTGATATACTGGCTGTCTTTGGAATACCCGCCAGCAATTTATTACAGGATCGCGCCTTATTTAAGCCAATTTTTATAATATCCAACCTGTGGCAATATGCCGGTTGGTCCAGCATTATATATATGGCTGCGTTGAGCGGCATCAACCAAGAACTATATGACGCTGCGTATGTTGATGGCTGTGGGCGTTTCAAGCGCATCTTAAATGTCACGTTACCCGGCTTGATACCGACAATTGTTATCATGTTCATACTTCGTTTAGGTAATATAATGACGGTCGGATTTGAAAAGGTAATTCTCTTGTATAATCCATTAACCTATGAGACGGCCGACGTCATTTCGTCTTATGTATACCGAAGAGGAATATTAGAGGCGAATTACAGTTATGCAACGGCAGTCGGCTTATTTAACTCGGTTCTCAACTTCGGATTTCTGATTTTCGCGAACTGGTTCAGCCGCCAGCTTACCGAAGAAAGCTTATGGTAAGGGGATGATATGATGGAAAATAATATGACTAAATCCGACCGTGCGATTAATTTTATAATCGGATTCGTTTTACTCATTCTGGCGATCATATGCGTATACCCGATGATTTACGTTATTTTTGCGTCATTTAGCTCGCCTTTGCCGCTGACACAGCACACGGGCCTGCTATTTCATCCGCTGGAGCCAACGATTAAGGGATATGAAGTGGCTTTGAGATACAATAACATATGGAGCGGATATCGAAACACTGTTTTTGTGGTTGCATGCGGTACCGCAATAAATATGTTTGTTACAATTCTTGCCGCTTATACCCTTTCAAGAAAAGAGCTGTATCTTCGCAAAGCGCTAAATCTGTTTTGCTTGTTTACAATGTTTTTTAGCGGCGGCTTAATCCCAACTTTTCTTGTTGTTAAGAATATAGGATTGATCGACAATATATTTGCGCTGATACTCCCTGTCGCTGTAAATACATGGAATCTCATTATATTGCGTACCGCGATGAAGGGTCTTCCCAAAAGTCTCGAGGAATCCGCACGTATTGACGGCGCTTCCGACATCTCAGTTCTTTTCTTCATTATTATCCCGGTAATAAAAGCCACATTAGCGGTTTTAACATTATATTATTTAGTTTCACATTGGAATTCATGGTTTAACGCAATGCTGTACCTTAAAGACCGAGAAAAATTCCCCTTGCAACTGATTCTGCGGGAGATTCTGATTTCAAACACTTCCAACGCGGCGTCGTCTGCAAGTGCGTCAATGGAGGGTATAGATCGCTATAAAACTCTTGTTAAGTACTGCACAACTGTTATCGCTACGTTACCGATTCTCTTTATATACCCGTTCCTGCAAAAATATTTTGTAAAAGGCGTGCTAATAGGCTCCGTTAAGGGGTAAAGATACGAAAGCCGGTGAAAGATATGAAACTAAGCAACAGCGCGAAAAAAATACTGAATGACCCTTTAAGGATTGAGCAACGCGATCAATGGTTTTCTCGTTTGCAAAATTTGTTTGACGGAAAGAAAACCGATAACGTCATGGCAATTAATGGGGTTTGCGGTAGTCCGGAAGATGACACACTGCTTTATTCCTACCCGGAACAATGGGTTGTCGAAAGCCTTGAAAATTTAGCGGAGAAAATTGATGCGCGCGGCAATGATGTGCAGTTTATTTTGCCCTGCATTGAACCGGGAATATTTGGGGTTCATTTTATCGATAGCATCTTTGGTTCACATGTTTATTTTGAAAAAGAGTCGAATCAGTGGTACAACGAATACCTCAATACAGAAATCGGAACACTGCGGCATCCCGATTTAGAAAAAAGTGAAGCATGGAATCTAGCAACCCGTGCTACAAACGAGTTCCTAAAGCAAGAGGTAGAGTTGCCGTTGTTCGGGCTTCCTACAATTGCCAGCGCTTTAAATATCGCGGTCAATCTGTATGGGGAAAACATTTTGGCCGAAATGCTGATTGATCCAGATAACGCCGCTTGCGATTTATCCGTAATCAATCATCTGCTGGCAGAGCTTCATTACTGGTATCGCTCGGTTTTACCCGAAAAACAATTGCAACCCGTTATATCATGGCAGCGCACCCAGCCATCTGGCTACGGTCAAATATGCGGGTGTACAACACAATTAATCAGCGCCGAAGTATATGATACGCAAATTGCCATTTTTGATAATGAACTTTTAGGTGTGTATCCAAACGGAGGTATGATACATTTATGTGGTAGCCATAGCCACCTGATACCTTCTTTCCGGTCTATGCAAAACTTGAAAGCACTTCAATTAAATGACTGTGCGGCGCGTGATCTGGCACTGTATTTCAATGGTCTTCGCGAAGACCAGATTCTTTATCTCATGCCCTGTGATGGCATGCCCACGGAAAAAGCAATAGAGATAACCGGGGGCAATCGTCTTGTGATACAAGCGGCTTTATCAGACGCCTGATCAGCGAGTTTTCAATAATTATATTACGGAGGGCATGTATATGCAAGGAATACCGAGACCGGAATATCCCCGTCCTGATTTTGAACGCAAAGAATGGCAGAGCATGAATGGTCAATGGTTGTTTTCATTCGACAATCCTACATATGACAAGACAATAACTGTGCCGTTTTGCTTCCAATCGAAGGCGAGTGGTATCGGAGACACATCACGGCACGATGTCGTATGGTATAAACGGAGCATTTTGGTTGATGAAATATAATACTTGGATTATCAACAATCTCCGCCTCTATCGGTTATGCCAACAATCTGATTGTGTTAGCGACACATATGCAAACCGCCCATCAGGACTTGACTGATCTGATAGGTGGTTTTTTCATATCATTCACTCCTTGTAGGCGTTAAGAATTCCTTGCATGCGTGGTACGCCCTTAATATATTTACTTTTACTATTCTATTGCTTGTATGATTGGTAATTTTGCACTATTTTTTAATATTGTTATTGACAAATTCAGAAACTCTTAATATAATGAACATACATAATTAACTATGTAAATTATGTATGTTCATTAACTATGTAATATGTAAGGGAGGATTTTAAGTTGAAAAGAATTTTTGCGCTACTTATCTCAGCAATAATGATCGTATCTTTGTTCGCGGCGTGCGGGCAAGGCGGGGGCACTTCGTCATCCGACGGAGGGAACACATCGTCATCTAGTGGCGGCGGCAAAACCACCGTTGAATTCTGGGGACACGTAAACGAAGCGTGGAACGCATCCCACAGGGATATTGTTGGAAGATTCAACGCATCGCAATCGGAAATTGAAGTGGTTCCGACATTCTTCCCCTATGACGACTTCGAAGCGAAGATTCAAACTTCTCTGATGGCAGGCGGCGCAGGCGCTGACATTTATGAAATTTGGGGCGGATGGGGTCTTGACTTTGTGGCCACGGACGCTCTCAGCCCTGTGCCGGATGCCGTAATCAAAGAACTTATCGCGGACAGCTATGAACCGGTACTCGGTACTTTCAAAAAAGGCGATACCTATTACGGCGTGCCGGTGGAATACAACAACGAGTACGGCGGTATGCTGGTAAACAAAGTGGAGTTTGACAAGCTTGGCATCCCTTACCCCGAAACGTGGGACGAAATCGTGAATGTTGCCCGCCAGACTTCGGTCAGCAACGGTCCTGTATTTGAGATGCGCGGACTTGATTTCACAACCGACGATACCCTCACCCATACGTTCCTGACTACGATACTTTCCACAGGCGGGCAGTATTGGGTGAACGACAAATTCGATTTCTCAACACCCCAGGCAACACAGGCATTGCAGATGCTGGTTGACCTCATCGTTGTTGATAATGTGACAAACCTTGACTCCGCCACTGGCGCACAGGGCGCTGAAATCGACGGCGCCCACTTCCTCGGTCGCGGTGAGGCGATGATGGTACCGCGTGGCCCATGGGTAATTTCCATGCTGGAAGAAGAATATGACAAAGCAGAAGGCGTGGATTTCGAATTCGTTAAATTCCCGATTTACGGCCCGACGAAAGCGTTCACTGCTGAAACCGGCTGGAGCATGTGCGTACCCAAGAACACACAGGTCGCCGAAGCCGCCTGGGAATACTTGGACTTCTTCCTTGACAAGGAAAACCTGATGGAGCATAATGTCAGATGTGCGCAAATTCCGCCACTCAAATCCATTGCCAAAGATCCTGAGTTTGCGAAGCAACTTCCGTTTGTAGTGCCATTGCTTGATATTCTGGACGCCGGCAGGTTTATCGGCCCGTTCAACACCGACGTACTTAAAATCGGTTTGCGCAACGTCTTTGTATCGCTTTGTACACAAGATGGCACCTACGCATCGGTCTCTGAAGCGCTGACTTCTCTTGAAAACGAGTTGAACACCACTCTTAAGTTAGGATAGGATTAATGCAATGAAGAACAACCGCTTTGTCGCAATCGTATTGGTGCCTGCGCTCACGTTGCTTACCCTGTTTGTGATTATACCGATTATGGGAAGCTTCTTCTTTTCCTTGTTTGATTACAACCCGCTCAGGAATCAAAACCACTTTTTGGGGCTCGGCAACTATGCGCGGCTGTTGCAGGATTCAACCTATATCAAATCGTTTCAAAACACGCTGATTTTTGTGTTTGTGACAGTTGCAATCAACATCGCGTTAACGCTAGTGCTCGGGCAGTTCATTTCCGGGGTAAAGCGACGGTGGTTGCGGAACCTGTTTTTGGTTGCCATTTTTTTGCCGTGTGTCGCACCCGTTGCGAATTCGGCGGTTGTTTGGTCACGAAGTATGTATCCAACCAAGGGCGGGCTGATAAACGTATTGCTTATGGCACTTGATATCACGCCTGTCAATTGGGTTGGATCTCCCCTGATGCTGATGCCGGCGCTTATCATCTTCACCATTTGGGTGGATATCGGGTATAACACCGTATTGTTCACCGCCGGCATTGACGGCATCCCCAAGGATTTTTATGAGGCTGCCGACATTGACGGCGCCGGGCACATCATCCGTTTTTTCAAAATCACCTTGCCGCTGCTCGGGCGAACATTCTCATTTGTTACAGCCATGACGATCATCTCGCATTTCCAGATGTTTGCCCAGTTCGAGATCATGGCGCGTGACGGCGGCCCCGGAAAAGCCGGGCAGGTACTTACGACATACATTTATTACAGCGGCTTTAAAGCCAAAGACATGGGATACGCTTCAGCAATTTCGGTGACGCTGTTCCTGCTGATTCTGGCAGTCACATTGGTACAGCAACGCCTGAACCGTGTGGATTGGGGGTATTGATATGCATGAAGGCGCTAAAGGTGTTGCCGAAGGAGTTCGCAAAGGCATTATATTCAGTATCGTTACAGTATTTTCACTTGCCATGTTAACCCCCTATGTATGGATGCTGCTGCTTTCCTTTAAGCATCAGGCGGAAATAAACAAGGCAAACACGTTTCTTCCTGATGTGTGGACACTGCGAAATTATATCAAAGTCTTTGAAACGGTTCCAATGGTACACTGGTTCATGAATAGCGTGATGGTGGCGGTATCCGCCACCACCATCGTGCTGTTCACCAGCACATTGGTCGGGTTCATTTTTGCAAAATACAAGTTCCGTGGAAAAAACATCATTTTCTGGTTCATTCTTGCAACCATGATGGTGCCTCCACAGACAACAATGGTTCCATCATTTTTACTGATTGACAGATTAGGGCTTTACGACAAACTGCCATCTCTGGTAATTCCGGGGATGGTCGGAGGGTTCGGGATATTCCTTTGCAGGCAATTCATCGAGGATATCCCCGACAGCCTTTGTGAAGCGGCGCTGATTGACGGGGCAAAAGATTTCTACATCTACTGGCATGTCATCATCCCGTTGATTCGCCCGGCGATCGGCGCGCTTACTATTTTTACATTTTTAATTTACTGGAACGAGTATATGCTTCCGCTTTTGTATTTAAACAATCCATTGAATATGACATTATCCTTGGCAATATCGTTTTTCTCGACACAGCGGACGACCGACGTCGGTGCCATCATGGCTGTGGCCACATTGGTCATGCTGCCGGTTACCATCGTATTTATTGCATTCCAGAAGCAATTTATCAAAAGCATTGCCATGACCGGCGTGAAGTGAGGAAGTTACTATGAAAAAAATTGCGTTTATCGGTGCAGGAAGCTTTGAGTTTACCCGTGAGCTGGCGAGGGATATCCTGACATTCCCCGCTCTTTCGGGTACAGAGCTTGCGCTCATGGACATTGACCCGCAAAGGCTCGAATTCAGCCGGAAAGCATGTGAAAGAATCGTTATGGCCGGTCAATATCCGGCCACAGTTTCTGCGACAACAAACCGCGAAGAGGCGCTTCGAGGCGCCGATGGCGTTGTCATTACGGTGCTGTCCGGCGGGCCTTCGGTTTTCCGAACCGACATCGAAATCCCGAAAAAATATGGTATTGACATTTGTGTCGGCGACACCCGCGGGCCATCCGGTATTTTCCGGTTTTTGCGTACCGCTCCGGTCATGTTCGACATTTGCAGGGACATCGAAAGATTGTGCCCCGACGCAATCGTATTAAATTATACAAATCCCATGGCGATGCTTTGCCGGTACCTGCAAAGCGAAACAAGCTTGAGAATTACAGGCTTGTGCCACAGCGTCCAGGGAACTGCCGAGATGCTCGCCCGTTGGATTGGCGCTGATATGAAAGACATTTCGTTTTTGTGTGCGGGAATCAACCATCAGGCGTTTTACCTTAAATTTATGAATGACGGCAAGGACGCCTACCCCGATATTGCAAAAGCAATCCAGCGTCCCGAGGTTTACGGCGAAGAGATTATCCGCTGTGAAATGTACAAGCATTTGGGTTTTTTTCCCACCGAATCCTCCGGGCACAATTCAGAGTACAACCCATGGTTTCGGAAAAGCGCGGCGGAAATTGAAAAATACTGTACCCACGGTACAGGCTGGAACCCCGGAAAACACGCGTATATCCTAAATGAATACTTTGAACGAGCGCATACGTGGAAAGTTGAAATCGAGGAGTGGCTGGGTAACAAGAAGATTGACTTAAACCGCGGAAAAGAGTATGCTGCTTATATATTCAACGCCGTTTTCGGGGATTTCACCCCCTTTGAATTTAACGGTAATGTGCGGAACTTCGGGCTGATAGACGGGCTGCCGGATGGCTGCTGTGTAGAGGTACCCACCATCGCCTGTAAAAGTGGAATATTCCCCATGCATGTGGGGAAACTGCCGCCCCAACTTGAGATTCTGATTGGGAGCAGTGCGAGATGCGAAGAGCTGGCAGTCAATGGCTGCGTTGCCGGCGACCGCGAAATGATTTATCATGCAATCCTGTTTGACCCGCTTACGTCAACCCAGTTGGACATGGCTTCAACAAAGGCCATGGTAGACGAAATGTTCGAGGCGAACAAAGACTTGCTTCCTGAGAATTTTAAATAAAGAGTGGAGGACAAATGAACAATACCACGCCGAAACAAATCGGGGACTACCACAAAAAACAAATCATATCCACTCTCCGTGAAAAAGGTCCGACATCCCGGGTGGAGCTGTCATTGCTGCTTGGAATCAGTCCACCCGCGATTACCCGCAACACGTCGCAAATGCTTGAGAACGGGATTATCCGGGAGTGTGGCACGGAGCTGTCCGCCATGGGGCGGAAGCCGGTATTGATTGAACTTTGCGACGATTTTGCTTATGTACTTGGTATGGATATCGTGGGAAGCACCATTAAATTTGCCCTTGCTGACTTTACCGGAAAAGTTGTCAAATACGACGAAGAGCCGGTCCGGCGCGAAAAAGACGCGGATGCCGTTCTTGAACAGTTGATTGCCGCCCTTAAAAGAACCGCCGCCGAATCGGGAATCTCCCGGGAAAAAATATGGGTGGCGACGGTGGGCACTCCCGGTATCTTTGATTCCGACACAGGAACAAGCCGGTTCTCCACTTTTTTAGAGGGCTGGGATAACATCGACATCCGGCAAAAAATACACGAGGCGCTGGATATGGAAGTCATGATAGAAAACGACGTTACGCTGGACGTCGTCGGTGAAAGCTGGAAAGGCGCGGGCAAGGATTGCGACAATATTTTATATGTCAAGCTTGGGCAGGGGCTTGCCGCGCGGGTTGTCCTGCAAGGCAGCCTGATTCGCGGAGAACATAAGATGGCCGGCGAAATCGGTTATATGTTGCCCGGTCCCCGGGAGAACGGTGCGCTCAACTACGAGAATCTTTTGCGCAACGAAGCCGTTTCCCGTAAATATACCGGCCTGGGCGGAACCGGCAAAGCAAACACCATTTCGGAACTGTACGCCCTTGCAAACAACGGGGACGACATTGCTAAGGCGGTCATGTGCCATTTGCTCGACCAGTTCGCAGTTGTATTGCTCAACAGCGTAACGGTTCTGGATTCACAGATAATCATACTCGGCGGGGACGCGTGTTGCTTCGCAGAACCGGAAATCACCGTGCTCAAAGAACGCATGGAGCAAAATTTTCCGCTTTCCCAGAACATCATTATTTCAGAGCTGAACAGGAAAGCATGTTTATATGGCGCGGTTAAAACGGGTCTTGACCGCATTGACGACCGTATCGCCGACATATGGTGATACCTGTAATTACGCATATAAGGGGGGAAAGTATTGCGGTATTATATAGGGGTAGACGGCGGTGGAACCAAAACCGCGATATGTGCCGCTAACGTCGGACAATCCTTACTTCGTTATACGAAAACATCCGGCACTTCATGGCGGGAACATGGCGCGCTGGAAGTGGCAAGGAGAATCAAAGAAGTTGTATACGGGCTGATTGGCGGTGGTGAAATCGCCGGGATTGCGATGGGGCTTCCCTGTTACGGCGAGAGCGCGGAAGGTGACAACGCCCTGAAACAGGCGATCCAAAAGGAATTTTCGGATATTTCTGCTTATCTGACCAACGACGTTGAGATAGGATGGGCGGGGTCGATGGCCCTCAAACCCGGCATAAATATTGTAGCGGGCACAGGTTCTATCTGCTTCGGCAAGGACATCCATGGGAAAGCCGCGCGAAGCGGCGGATGGAGCGAATTTTTTGGCGACGAGGGTTCATGCTACTGGGTGGGGCGCAAAACATTGGAGTTGTTTTCTAAGCAAGCGGACGGCCGGATGCCAAAAGATGAACTATATGACATCGTCTACCGTGAATTTGGCATTCAAGACGACTTCGGCTTTATTGATATTATCCACGACAAATATATGGGCAACCGCAAGCAGGTGGCGAGTCTGCAATTTTTAGCGGAAAAGGCGGCACTTTCCGGTTCAACCAGCGCGGTTGCATTGTATAATGAAGCGGTACAGGAGCTGTGCCAGCTGGTTACCGCTGTCCGGAACCAGCTTGATTTCGCCGGAAATCCGTTTCAAGTTTCCTACTCCGGCGGGTTGTTTAAAGCCGGTGAATTTGTTTTGCCGCAGTTTTCACAGGAAATCGAAAACATGGGGGGAACGCTTTCTCCGCCCCGTTTCAAACCTGAGGAAGGAGCGGTACTGTTAGCTTGTCAGCATTTTTGCCAAAACGACCTTACGCATGTGCAGGAAGTCATACAAAATTCGAATAATCGTTAAGGAGATTTACCATGAAACTTACTTATGCTGAAATTACCGATACATTTAATGCCCTTGGACAAACAGCCGCGTATATTGATGATATGTGGGGCGATATCAAATCGTTTGTAAAAGATAAAAAGCGTTTTGTTTTTGTCGGATGCGGTTCCAGCTATCTGCTCTCAAAATCCATGGCAGTCATGACGGGAATGCATACGGGAATTTCGGCTTTTGCTGTTGCGGCAGGGGATATCCTGCTTCATGCCGAAAGGTATGCAAAATATATTGACGGCGCAGCAGTTGTATGCGTTTCCCGCTCAGGCCGTACAAGCGAGATGATTATGGCGCTGGATGCGTTAACATCCAAAGGGTATTCTTTTACAGTTACATCCCTTGTCTGTGCCGATAGCACGTCTCTTGCCGACAAAAGTGAGCTGACCCTGTCCATGCCGTGGGCATTCGATAACAGCGTCTGCCAGACGCGTACGGTTACGAACTTCTATTTTGCCGCCGCATATATCCTTGCAAAAGCAACGGACAACCAAACCGTGCTGGAAGATTTGCGCCATATCACGAGCAACGGCTCTCAGTACTTACAAGAGGCAGAAGTTTTGGCAGATGAATTTTCTACATTGCCATGGACCCACTGTGTCGTATTAGCCGACGCCGAGCCAGAGGGTCTTGCGGAAGAAGGCGCACTGGCATTTAAAGAAATATGCCAGCTCCCGTCAAATTACTACCACTTGTTGGATGTGCGTCACGGCCCGATGGTGTTGATAAAGGAAGATACGCTGGTGCTGGCAGCACTTGGTGCAAAAAACGAACTGGAATGCAACCTTTTGCGCGATATTAAAAAGAAAAACGCGCAGCTTATCGCCTTTTCCGATACCGATTGTACGCCGGTGGAAAATGTTCGTTTCAGCGTTTACGGGCGTCCCCTTTCCCACATAGCGCGCGGGATTCCTTTTGCCATTTTGTGCCAGATGATATCGTACAAGAAATCCCTGAGCACAGGTGCCGACCCCGATAAACCAGATGGATTAGATCCTTGGATTGCCCTGTGAGCCGCGAGACCCATACCGTTATTTTTGATTTGGACGGCACCTTGTCCGATTCCTCTATTTTGACGATGGCTGCTTTCGAGTGTATTGTGCCGGAATACGGATTCGTTGTCCCTGCCCTTGATGTGGTGCGAAAAGCCACAGGACACCCTAACCCTGAATTCTATTACATTTTATTTCCAGACACTCCCCGCGATAAAGTATATGATATGGGGCAGTTGGTGGAGCGTGAGGAGTTGCGCCTACTCCCCGAAATTTGCGGGGAACTGTTATTTGACGGGTGCCGCGAGCTGCTTACCCGCCTGAAAGAGTCCGGCATTCGCCTCAACATTGCCAGCACAGGCGGTGAAAGCCATGTGTTTTCTATTTTGAAAGAAACCGGGATTGCTGGATTTTTTGATATGGTTTCCTGTGGGCATCCGGATAAAACTGAAATGCTGCGCGAAATGACAGGGCACAAAGATAAAAACGGATATATTATGGTTGGCGACATGAAAAAGGATTATGAAGGCGCACGGACAAACGGCATCTTATCCGTGGGGGCGTGTTACGGTTATTGCATCAGGGAAACAACCGACTTTGATTTTTATATTGACAAACCTCTTGAATTATTACCTTTATTATAAAAAGCGAATACCATTTTTTGCATACTTTACATCTGCTTTATATTTGATTGGAGGTAAGCTTATGCCTGTTGTAAGCTCGTTACAAATGCTTTTAGACGCACAGACCGGAGGATACGCTATCGGTGCGTTCAACATTGAAAATATGGAAATGGCGCAAGCAGTAATCTCTGCCGCCGAAGAACTACACGCGCCCATCATTGTGCAAACCACACCATCGACGGTGCGCTACGCGTCGCTGGATTTGTTTTATGCAAATATTGCCGCTCTTGCAAAATCCACGGTTGTCCCGGTGGCGATACATCTCGACCACGGGGATAATTTTGATTTGGCCGTAATGGCAGTCCGTGCGGGCTATACGTCCATTATGATTGATGGCTCCCATGAATCGCTGGAAAATAACATCGCACTATCAAGATGCGTGGTCGCGGTTGCGAAGCCAAACAACATCCCGGTGGAAGCAGAGCTCGGCAAGGTCGGCGGCAAAGAAGATGATTTAGACGGCGGCGATGGTGGCTACACAGACCCGCAGGATGCAAAGATTTTTGTGGAAGAAACAGGAGTTTCTTCCTTGGCGGTTGCGATTGGCACCGCTCACGGGATTTATGCCAGCACGCCCAAGCTTGACATGGAAAGGCTTATAGCAATTCGCAGATTAGTTGAGATTCCACTGGTTTTGCATGGGGCTTCCGGTATCGCCGACAGCGATGTTCAGTGCTGTATCGCCGAGGGAATCTGCAAAGTAAACTTCGCGACGGAGCTTCGTGTGGCGTACAGCGACGGGGTTAAAGATTATCTCGTGAAGAATCCCGATGCTTTCGACCCGAAAAAATACGGCGCGGCGGGGCGCGAAAAGGTAAAGCAAATCTGTATGGACCGAATTCGTGTTTGCGGATGTGCAAACCGCTGTTAGGAGGAGCCATAGGAAGCCATTTCCATTTAGAATTGATATAAAATTATATAGGAGAATTTGATGATTACTACGGTAACGCTGAATGCGGCAGTCGATAAGCTGTATCTTGTGAAAAAGGTGGAGCTTGACACGGTTATGCGCGTTGAAGAAGTATGTAACACCGCTGGAGGAAAGGGCCTTAACGTCTCCAAGGTGGCGGCGCTGGTCGGGGAAAGGGTCACGGCGACAGGATTCCTTGGCGGTTTTAACGGCAGGTATGTCAAATCCCTTTTGGAATCTGCCGGCATTATCCCACGGTTCGCTGAAATTGACGCGGAAACGCGCTCCTGTATCAACATCCGTGACTTGTCCACCGGCAAACACACGGAATATCTTGAGCCGGGTTCGAAAATCACACCGGAAAATATTGCGGAGTTCCTGCGGATATTCAAAGAGGTTCTTCCACAAAGCGATGTTGTTACTATTTCCGGCAGTGTACCGAAAGGCACGCCGGACGATTTTTACGGTGATGTGATCCAGCTTTGCAGGAGTGCGGGCAAGCCGGTAATTGTAGATACCAGCGGCGAATTGCTGCGAAAGACTGTTCAGGCGAAGCCGACCATGGTTAAGCCAAACACGGACGAAATTGAACAGCTTTTAGGATACAAGCCCGGGACGGTTGACGAGATTGTTGAAGCCGCGCGAGAGATTCATAAAGACGGTATTGGCTATGTTGCGGTCTCTTTGGGGAAGAATGGCGCGGTTCTTGTCTGCGACGAGGGCGTTTTTAAAGGAGATACGCCGGATATCCCTATCGTAAATTCAGTCGGCAGCGGCGACAGCATGGTTGCCGGTTTCGCTGCCTCGATATCCCGCGGGTATGACGCCGCTGAAATGCTGCGGTTTGCCATGGCGGTTTCGACCGCTAACGCATTAGAAATGCCGACCGGGCATATCCGGCTTGAAAATGTGGAACGGCTGATAAATGAAGTTACAGTTACGAAGTTATCATAGAAAGCAACGGTTGATTTCCCCAAGAAGAAACAAGCGGCGGTAAAGTAGTAAAAAGTGTTGAAGTAAACGCACAGAAAAGCTATGATATAGAAAATAAATATCATAGCTTTTTAGGTGATTGCTTCTAAAACACGATACAAATATCTTTTTAAAAGCTTTACGATGAAAAGCGTTTTGTGGTATAATAAATGTGTCAATATATTAACCCCAAAAGGCTGTGAATACTTTGAAAAAGATACTTGCGTTTTTGCTGTGCGTTTCGTTGATTTTGGGGCCGACAGGCTGCGGTACGGCTGAAGACGCGACAGGCGGCGCGACAGGCGAAGCCGTGCCCGCACAGACGACAGAACAAAATCACGGTGCGGGTGAAGAAAACATAGCCGAAAGCCCTGAACCGGACGACTATGAAGAAGACCCGATCGACCATAGCTGGCAGTTTGACGCGCCTGAAAACCGCGGCGTCGACCCCGACGGGCTTTCGCGCTTTCGCGCGGCGCTTGACGAGGTTGATATCCGCTGTGCCGTTTTGGTAAAAGACGGATATATTATAGACGAGTATTATAAAGACGAATACGATGAAAACAGCGTGTTCCGCATGGCTTCGGTCACGAAAAGCGTAACGGGCGCCGTAGTCGGCATTGCGATTGAGCGTGGGCTTATAAAAGAAGTTGACTCCGCGTTACTTGAATTTTTGCCGCAGCTAAATGATCCCGGGATGGAGGATAAGCGCGAGATCACGGTGGAGCATCTGCTTACCCACACATCGGGCGTCTACTGGAACGAATGGGCGGGCGGCGATTATTTCATGCGCTTTTCCCGCTCGGAGAACTGGGTAGATTTTGTACTGGACCAGGAGATGCAGTATGCGCCCGGCGCGGTGTTCAACTACACCACGGGCGGATCGCATTTGCTTGGCGCGGTGATACGGGAAGCGACCGGGATGACGGCGTTTGATTTTGCAAAAGAGCACATGTTTAAGCCGATGGGGATGGAAAGCGTCGAGTGGCGGGCCGACCCTCAGGGCGTCACGGACGCGGGCAACGGCGTTTCGATGACAGCGCGGGACGCCGCCAAATTCGGGCAGATGTTCCTAGACGGCGGTATGTATAAAGACCGTCAGATCATACAGGAGGAATGGGTGGAACGTTCGGTTTCGCGTCAGGTTGTCACGGGGTTTCCGAATACGGGGGACCACGGGTATTGCTGGTGGCTTAAAAGCTTTGGCGGGTATGACGCGTACTACGCGATGGGTCATGGCGGGCAGTACATCATCGTCGTGCCGGAGCTAAAGCTTGTGACCGTGATGTCAAGCCGGGTTTCCGATACGTATATACCCCAGCGTATTTTTGAAAGCTACTTGATTCCGGCCTGTGTATAATATTATGATAAAGATGATTTGCTTTATCATTGTGGCGGTGATGCTTGCGGGCTGCGGCGAGGTCTTGACGGAAAGGCCCGCGCCGGAACAGGTGGCGGAAGAGCGGGAGCGGCCGCCGGAGCCTGTTTTGGAACAGGACAATAAACCGCTGAATGTACCCGAACAGACACCCGCGCATGGGCCCAGCTACATTGAAAGCGTGATACGGGAGACTGTTTCAAGAATCACCGGCCCGGGCATGAGCGAATACGATAAGGCAAAAGCGGCGTTTGATTACATCATACAAACCACGAGCTTGACCGAGCCGATCGGGCTGGAGCTGTGGCGCGTCCGGGGCGAAAACGACCCGCTTCCGTCATTTGTTGAAAACCGGTCGCTCAGCGTGCTGCTTTTTGGCGTCGGCATGTGCGAGGACTATGCCGCGGCGCTAACGTCGCTCCTGCTCGGTATGGGGATTGAAGCGCAATACGTGCCCGGCCTTACTTTCGCCGCCGACGGGCGCGGGTTTACCGACCACGCGTGGGTTATCGCTAAAATCGACGGCGAGTGGTACCACCTTGACGTACAGCTCGAGCAGAACATCACAAGGCGCGAAACGATCCGCTACCAATATTTCATGAAAAGCGACGCGACGATGCTGTCGTCCCATAGATGGGGGCAGAATATGATCGATACAGGTTTGATGACGCTGGATCAAAACGCCGAAATCGCGCGGGATTTTAAGCATCCCGACTGTCCCCGTGACTACGATTTGCCGCCGCCGAATATAGTCGGGATTGCCGGGATGCCGGATTTATCCGCCATCCAAGCCGCCGTGGAGGAGGAAATAAGCGGATACGAGGCCGTAAACGGCGTGCTTGAACCGATGGAGCTTAATATAATCCCGCCGGTATTCGCGCTTAAAGGATACAACAGGGCCTAACAGGAGTCATGATATGAAACGGATGATCGCCATTATTACCGCCGCCTTGCTGACGTGCTCGTGCTCACAGCCAGGGGCGCCGCCGCCGGGGTTCGGAGCTGAGGATTTATTCCTGCGCTTCGGCGGGAACGCGTATGTCCTTAACGCAGAAATTGAGAGCATCCTTGATGATTTTGGCGACGGCTACGAATACGCTGAAGCCCGTTCCTGCGATTACGACGGGCTTGATAAGTCGTTCATATACGATATCGCGGAGTTCTATACGTTCCCGATAAACAACGGCGATATTGTAAGCGAGATTTATACCGCAGCCCCCGACGCGGCGACGTCGAGGGGGATACGCGTCGGGTCGTCAAAAGCCGATGTGCTTACGGCTTACGGCAATGACGCCGGGGACACGGGCTACCAGCTTATCTATACGACCGACGGCGGCTCGCTGTGCTTTGATATGGACGGCGATACAGTCACGGCGTTTTATATTACCAGACGGGAAAATTAAATGTTTATACTAGACAATATAAAAGAATACGCGAAGACAAGCCGCACAGCGCTTATAACACGCGACGAAACGCTCACGTTTGCGCAGTTGTATGCGTATTCACAGAGCTTTGCGGCGTGGCTGCTCCGGCGTTTCGGCGAAAGCCGCGCGCCCGTGGTGATATATGGCGGCAAGGAGAGCTTATTTCTGCCGTGCTTGTTCGGGTCGCTGATGTCGGGGCGGGCGTATGTGCCGGTGGATACGGTGACGCCGATAAGCCGGGCTAAGGTGATAGCGGAGGACATCGGGCCGGACGTGATCGTCGATTTCTCCGGATCGTGGTCCGGCGCCGACGCTTTGGCGCTTGATTGTGACGCGCTTTATGAGATACTGACGGAGCGGGCTACATCGGAAGCGCCGGAAAAAATATGGGTTTCCGGCGAAGAAACCGCGTATATCCTGTACACCTCCGGCAGTACGGGAAAGCCGAAAGGCGTTCCGGTAACGGCTAACAATCTTTCGTGTTTTTACGGCGGCGTTGTAAAGCATTTGGGAAATACCGGCGGCGGCGTGATGCTCGATCAGGTATCATATTCGTTCGATGTGTCCTGCTGTGCCGTTTACGCGGGTCTTGGCCTTGGGATGACGCTGGTTCCCGTTGGCAGGGACTTAGTAAATGACGTCGGCGCGATGTTCGCTTGGCTTCGCGTCTTAGGGCTTACGCATTGGGTATCGACGCCGTCGTTTGCGGAGCTGTGCGTGCGCTCGAAATCGTTTTCAGAAGAGCTGCTGCCGAAGCTCCGCGAACTGCTTTTCTGCGGCGAGGTGCTGACCAACAATCTTTGCCGTGAGCTTTCGGCGCGTTTTCCGTCGGCGACGATTATCAATACTTACGGCCCGACGGAGGCCACCGTATTAGTCACGGCGGTCGAGGTCACGGAGCAGATGCGCCTTGATACGCGGCCGATTCCAATCGGTTATCCTATTGACGGTACGGAGCTGCGGATAGACGGCGGCGAACAAGGCGAGCTGCTGATACTCGGAGGCAGCGTAGGTCCGGGATACCGAAACCGTGCGGATTTGACGGCGCGGCGTTTTTTCTTCGACGAAAAAACCGGGATGCGCGGCTTTCGCACGGGAGATATTGCATACGTGGAAAACGGACTTTACTATTATAGCGGGCGAATCGACAATCAGCTAAAGCTCGGCGGCTACAGGGTTGAAATCGAGGATATCGAAAGCAACCTCACGAGGATAGAAAACATATCGCGTGCGGCGGTGATACCTGTGCTTGAAGACGGCAGGGCGCAATATCTCGCGGCGTTTATCCAGCTTGGGAAAGACGACGGGCTCACCGCGCTGAGCCGCGCGATCATGATAAAAAAGAAAGCCGGGGAGTTTTTGCCGGGATATATGATACCGCGCAAGTTTATCGCGGTGGATTCATTCCCGCTCAACCAAAACGGCAAGATAGACAAAAAAGAACTGGAAAAAAGGCTGCGATGATACCGTATCAGGGATTATTATTTTTTTATGTGACAGGGCTGCTGCTCCTGCCGGCGGTTGTGCTCGGCCTACTTGGTAAGCCGCTTAAGTATTACGGGCTTTTCTTTACGGCGGCGATGCTTGTTTTCATCTTTTCAGAAAACGGGCAGCTTTTAGCGCTCGCGGCGTTCTGCATATGGCAGGCTTTGATGTGCAAGCTGTTCTTTCGTCTAAAGAACAAGTCGCGGGTAAAATTCCGGGTTGCGGCGACGCTTTCGCTTATTCCCCTCGTGATCGCAAAGCTGTCGGGAATATTGCCGGGGCTGGGGTTTTGGGGGCTTCTTGGCATAAGCTATATGACGTTTCGCGCCGTGCAGGTGCTAATCGATGCTTACGACGGCAAGCTTGACGCGCTTCCTTTGGCGGAGCTTAGCTATTTCGTGTTGTTCTTCCCGTCTGTCGCGGCAGGCCCCATTGACCGGTACCGCCGGTTTTCAGGCGACCTAAACCGCCGGATCAGCCGTGAGGAGTACGCGGAGCTGCTTCGGCGCGGAATCTGGAAGCTCATGTTCGGATTGCTTTCAGGCATTGTTATAAGCGGGCTTATCCTGAGGATATGGCTCGAACCGTTGCCGGAAAACGGCATTGCGGCTACAGTCTCATATATGTACGGCTATACGTTTTACCTGTTCTTCAACTTCGCGGGATACAGCAGCATGGCTATCGGCACGGCGTATATATTGGGAGTGAAGCTGCCGGAAAACTTCGATATGCCGTTTTTGAGCGTGGACATGAAGGATTTCTGGTCGCGCTGGCATATTTCGCTGTCGTCGTGGCTTCGGGATTACGTCTATACGCGGTTTGTTATGGGTGCGCTCAAGTCAAGGCGGTTTAAAAACCGGCGCACGTCCTCGTATATAGGCTACGCCGTTACCTTTGCGATTATGGGCGCGTGGCACGGGCTTACCCCCGCGTACCTGCTTTACGGGGTTTACCACGGCATTTTGATGTGTATAAACGAAGCCCTTGATCTGCATTGGAAGTACTTTAAGCAAATGAAGCGCGGCAAATGGGCACGGATAATCCTCACGGTTGTGACATTTCATTTGTTCAGCTTCGGGCTGCTGATTTTTTCGGGGAGAATGGTTTAATGGAATATAAAATCATGCAAATATTAAACGAAGTCTGCGGCGCTGAGGACGGGGAGCTTAAGCCTGATCTCGATCTGTTTGAGACGGGGCTGCTCGATTCGTTTGCCGTGGTGCAGCTTCTTGTGGAATTCGAGGAGCGGCTTCACGTAACGCTGGACATCGAAACGCTCAGGCGTGAGGATATCGCGACGCCTGCGCTTATCGTCCGGTTGCTGGAGAAAATGCGATGAAGCGGACGCTTATAAGCACGGCCGCATTGCTTGCCGCTTTAGCGTCGCTGTTATATGCCGTGGGCTTTGCAATCACGGCGGCGGCTCCGCCTTATCGTGACGCCGCCGGATACGACAACTACACGGAGAAAATGACGGGGCTTTATTTGTTGAAGCAATCCGCAAAAAGGGACGACAACCTCATCATCTACGGTTCAAGCGAGCTTCGCACAATGGAGGTATCAACGCACCCGTCCAACTTTTTCGCGGGTAAGCGCTCGGGGATTCAGGTAAACATCATCGGGCGCGGCTCGTGCCAATCGCTGACCCACGCGATGTCGATAGCGGCGTCGGGAGACGCGCTGCGCGGTAAAAAAGTAGTACTGATCGCGTCACCGCAGTCGTTTGTGCCTGAGGGAATCGCGCCCGACCTGTTTATGGCGAACTTTTCGCGACAGCAATACCTTGAGATTATGGCGGATGCAGATATCACGCCGGAGCTAAAGAGCTCGATATCGTCACGTGTTCTTGAGCTGTTCGGGCAATATGAAGCAATGCCGGAAAGCGCCGGGATTGCCCCCGACTTGCGCAGGCTTGCCGAACACGGCGCCGGCCCGACGGCTTTGACAACTGTCCGCAACGCGGCATTGACGCCATATTATGCGTTTAGCCGGTTTTTGTATGATTTAAAGGACAAGGTAACGGCACGGGAGGTAATCCTGTCGGTTCAAAGCGGCGTGACTGCCGCTATAAACAGCCCGATCGACTGGGAAGCGGAAGAGCGGGATGCAATCGCCGAAGCCGAAATCATGACGGACAACAACGATTTTGGCATCTTAAACGACTACTACACCACATATATTGGCACAAGGCTGTCACGTCAAAAGGATATGGACGCAAATCTCGATTATTCTGTCTCGAGAGAATACGGCGATTTGCGCATTCTGTTCGAGATTTGCCGCCAAAAGGGGATTGATCCGCTGTTTATCCACGTCCCGCTGCACGGGAGATGGAGCGACTACACGGGATTTACTGAGAACAGGCGAAAGGCTTATTACGATCACGTGAACCGGATTGCAAATGAATACGGCATACAAACGCTGGACTTGACCGGATATGAGTACGAGGATTATTTTTTGTGCGATATCATGCATCTTGGCTGGAAAGGGTGGCTTTTCGTTGACAGGGCGCTTATCGAATATTTTTACAGCAGTTAGAAAATTTGTATATAAGCATGCCGCGATACGCTTACTGTGCTATCTTGTGATAGTTTTAGCGTTGCTGTTTTTCTGGCTGTATGCAAAAGAGCCTGAAATCGCGTTTGTTTACAACGCGTTTTAGGCTGCGGCATAAAGCCTGCAGCCCGTAAGTTTCTCGCGCTTTGCCACTATTCTTTGTATTCACCCGCGGCGGAATCAGCGGCGACTGCCGCTTTTTTAAGCGCGCCGTGCAGCAAATGGACGTTAATGTCATCTAAAACATAATTTATTTTGTCCGGCCATTCTTTTTGCATTAAATCCTTCATTGCCGCCTTTGCGGCGGTTATGTCCCGCG